>SXGT01845583.1_pt1 | contig 29391 bp, 16 predicted proteins | sample 3176221 | NCBI WGS metagenome assembly SXGT01 (sample SAMN11356862, study PRJNA531348) | freshwater metagenome | isolation source: freshwater sample F1-120 | place: China: Fuxian Lake, Yuxi | collected 2017-12-25 | reverse complement strand
GTGTCGACGCAGACGAGGCGCCACGCGTACATCGCGAGCCTCCTCGGGCTCAAGCAAGTCGTCGCGGCGGTCAACAAGATGGACCTTGTTGACTGGAGCGAGGCGAGGTTCCGGGAGATCGAGAGTGAGTTCGTGGAGTTCTGCGCGAGGATCGGCGTCGCGGATCCGATCGCGGTGCCAGTGAGCGCGCTCACAGGTGACAACATTGTGCGGCGCGGTGAGCGGTCGCCTTGGTACAGCGGCTCGCCGGTTCTTGAACTTCTTGAGTCGGTGGCCATCGATCGACCGCAGGCCGACTCGCCGATGAGAATCCCGGTGCAGATGGTGATCCGGCCCACGCTCGACTTCCGCGGCTACGCGGGGTCGATCGAATCGGGAAGCATTCGTCCGGGCGACCGCGTGCGCATTCTCCCGCGCGGCGTCGAAAGTCGCGTGCGGCGCATCGCACGGGCGCCCGACGAAGGCGGCGACTTGTCCGTCGCGCAGGCTCCTGAGAGCGTGCTCATCACGCTCGAGGACGAGGTCGACTGCAGCCGAGGGGACATGATCGTCGGCGTGACGCCCGGTGGTGGCGGCGACGCCATCGTGACGCAGTCATTTGAGGCGGATCTCGTGTGGATGGACGAGTCGCCGCTTGTGGCGGGGCGCTCGCTCATGCTCAGGCACGGGACGCGGGTTGCGCCGGCGCGTGTCGTCGCGATCAGGCACGCCGTTGATGTGAACACGCTCGAGCGACACGACGCGAGCGAACTCCCGATGAACGGCATCGGCCGCGTCGAGGTCGAGTCGGAGGTGCCGCTGGCGATTGACCCATACAGCCGCGTGCGAGGCACTGGGTCGATCATCCTCATCGACCGCCTCACCAATGCGACGGCCGCGGCGGGACTCATCCGCACGGGCGATGCAAGCGACCCGCACGCCAAGCGCGCGCACTGGGAAACGGCGGTGGTGTCGACCGTCGAACCGCCAAAGGGCAAGAGTCTTGTCAGTGACGCGGAACGCACGAAGCGTTGGAAGCAGTCCCCGCTGGCGGTGCTCCTCTATGGAGCGCCCGGAAGCGGGAAGACCGGAACGGCCTTCGCGCTCGAACGCGCGCTCTGGGACAAGGGCCACGCCTGCGTCGTCCTCGACGGGCAGATGCTGCGCGCGGGGCTCAGCAAGGATCTCGCATTCACCGACGAGGACAGGAGCGAGAACCTTCGCCGCGCGGCGGAGCTGGCGCGGATCCTGATGGATCAAGGCCTCGTCGTCGTGTTGAGCCTCGTGGCACCTGACGCATCGGCGCGCGCCCGCGCGAAGGAGCTCGTGGGTGCAGAGCGCTTCGTCGAGGTCGAGTGCGCGAGGACCACGGCCGAGCAGGTCGTGGCAGCCGTGCTCGCGCGGCTTGGATGAGTGGTTCCAGTCGGCGCGTCGCCGATCAGTCCGTCGTGCACTCGCCCCAACCACCGAGGAGCGCGGCAAGGTCGGCGCCGTCGACGGTCCCATCGTCGTTGATGTCTCCGCCGCCAACGCCCACGCTCGAACCCCACGCGGCGAGCAGCGTCGCAAGGTCCTGACCGTCCGCGCGCAGGTCGCGATTGAGGTCACCCGGGCAGGTGTTCGCAAGGATGGCGACGCCCGCGTAGGGGCCGAGTGCGATTGATGTGGCGCGAAGGGGATTCGTGGCGGTGTGGGCCGGCCAGAAGTCGTCCCTACCCCATCCAATCACGATGCCATCCGTACGGATCGCCGCCGATGAGTCCCACCCAGCAGCGATTGCCGTGCACGAGCCAAGTCCAGTGGGCACGCTGCACTGCCCCATGTTGTTCGACCCGAATGCAACAACCGTTCCGTCTGGCTTGAGCGCAAGCGTGTGTCCGTTGTACTCGTCACTACTGCCGTAACCGCCAGCGGCCTTCATGCACGGCCCCAATCCACTCGGTGGTTGAATGGTTCGGCCCCAGACTGCGAGAGTTCCATTCGTCCGGATCGCCACTGCATGCCGCCATGATGCGGCGATGGTGTTGCAGGTCCCGAGGGTCGTTGGGATGTAGACGGTGCCCAAGCCGGTGTAGCCCCACGCAGCAACCGTGCGATCGGAACGCAGAGCCATCGACCACGAGGCTCCGGCCGCAATCTCCAGGCACTGCCCCAAGTCTGTCGGCACTGTGGATTCTCCCTCCGAATCATTCCCCCAGGCAACGACAGTTCCTGCGGCAGTCAGCGCAAGCGTGTGACAACTGCCCGCGGCAATCTGAATGGATGGAGGGAGTCCTGGTGGCACACTTGCTTGCCCATGATTGTGGCCAGGCCAACCCGTGACAGGATCCTGCCCCCATCCGAAGACCGTCCCCTGTTCATCGAGCGCAAGCATGTGGAACCAGCCCACAGCAACCTGCTGGCACTCGCCGAGACTTGGCGGGACTGTGGTGAGTGATGTTCCATTAGATCCCCAAAGGGTGACCGTCTGATCCGCGTTGACGGCACCCTGATTGCACGACCCAGCACACAGAGTCGCACCCGCGAGGTTGGGTGGCGGTGGGATGCCCGGCATCGGGAGGACAGAGGGCGCATGCCACTGCCTGACCGTCCCATCGGCGCGAATGGCGACGCATTGATGGCCGCTCGCCTCAATGTCCCGACAGGACCCGAGGTCTGCAGGAATCGCCGGGAGAGTGCTGCTCAAGCCCCAAGCAACAACCACCCCATCCACGGTCAATGCAAGCGAGAAACCGTAGCCCGCCGCGACCTTCGAGCAAACGCCAAGAGTCGCTGGTGGTTGGTAGACCGAGCTCCCATTGGAGTTGGCCGCAGCCACGGTGCCGTCGGTTCGCACGGCGACGATGTGGCTGGTCCCCGCATCTGCATCCACACACTGTCCGATGCCTGAGCCGATCGGGAACGTGAGGCCTCCTCCCCAGCAGGCAAGCGTGCCATCGGTTCGGATGGCCACGCTGCCGTACCCATGCGAGTCCACTCGGATGCAAGGCCCGAGGTTGGCTGGGACTGCGGTGGCGCTGCTACTCGGATCGCCCCAAGCGACGACCTGTCCGCCCGCCTTGACCGCCACAATGTGTTGGAACCCGGCCGAGATGTCGATGCATGGTCCAAGGTCGGATGGAATGACGACCGGGTAGCCCCACAACGAGCCCCACCCAATCACGCCGCCGTCAGTCTCGAGCGCGACGGCGCAGTCATACGCAAAGTCGAGCTCGGCGACGCCAGTGAGGCCGGGTGGCACCATCGAGAGCTGGCCGCCATTCAGCCCCCAGGCGGAAACATCGCCCCCAGGCACTCGCGCATGGGTGGAACTCCCAGCGGAGAGAGCGCATGCGATGCTCGCTGCCGCGAACGCGCGAGGATGTGGGCGGAAGGGGAACATGTACATGGACTCACTGCCCCGCAATCGCCTGCGCGACGATCGTCACGGAGCATGCAAGTCATACGGCTTCATCTTGCTCCATTGATGCGGCAAAGTCGCCGAACTCCGAGAAATCCTGGAAACCGAGTGCCTGCGCAGCGGCTACATAGGGCAACGGCGGCGTTTTCGCCCAATGGTCCTCGCAGATGTCGCCGATGATGGCTGGGCGACCGTCCTGAATGGCCCCGATCCCTTGCATCAGAATCCCAAGGTCATCGGCATTGACAAGCCCATCTCCGGTCAAGTCGCAGGGATTCTCCGTCTGATTCCAGTTCAGCAAGAGGACCTGCAAGTCGCGCCGGTCGACCCATTGGTCGCCGTTGATGTCACAGCCCTCGGTCAGCAAGATGAGTTGAGAATCGCTCCCGTAGGGCGGCGCCGCGACGCTTCCGACTCCAACGGCGACTCCGCTGGAGAGTAGGTCGTGGACCGACCTGGTGCTCACGGTCCCGACGCTCGTAGTTTGCTGCGAGCTCCAGAAAGCGCGGCGCTGCACTACCCGATCATCCACCATCGATCGGCCGCACCAACCGAACACTGAGCCGACCGCCTTCCCCGCCCACACGACGCCCTCGCCACTCGAGTCGTCGGGAACCTTCTCTTGACTCCGTACACCGACAGCCATCCAGTCGGTGTCGAGTGCGAGTGTCGCGTCGACCCGTGCGACCCATGAACTGCTGTCGGTCGGCGCACCCTGATCTGGCGGAACGACGATTGACTGGTGAATGTCGAAGGTCAGTACCTGCGGTTCTTCGGCGAAGGGAGAGAGAAAGACCGCGGCGTGCATCGAGAAACACTCGTGTGATTGGCACGGGCCCCAATCCGATGATTCCATCCCCAACGCGCCTCCGGCGATCGGCGCTGCCCGGTCGCTGTCAGGTGGCACCACCGGCTCAAGCGCGCCCACCGACGAGATGTGAACCGCTCGCACGATCGCGACGGACCCGTCCGGGAGTACGACAGCCGGTGGAAATGGAAGACTGTCATCGACACAGGTTGACGGTCTGCGCACACGCGCCATCTCTCCGTCAGACAAGTTCCACCGGTTCCCCACCCAGGCCGATCGACCAAGGCACAACGCCGAGTGGCCGAGCAATGAACTGCCGCTCGCGCCGAACACCTGTGTCGCCAAGGTGGCTGGATCCACACCGATTGCCTCGGCGTGGGTGGCTGGGACCGAAGTGCCGAAGATGCCATCGCAGTTCGTGCCGCCCCCAAGGTGAACAAGTGGACTGGGAGTACCGCCGACATCAGTCGGGACATGCCACACGCAGCCCACGACGCGGTCTGGTACGCCCTCCCTTCGAAGGACACATCCGCCGACCACGACCCCCGATGCGTTCGCGTCCATCGCAATGCTTTCGATCGCGTGCACGGGAAGCGGCAGCTTGTGCGTCCGCCAGGTGTTCGTTGCAGCTTCGAACACCGCGACCACCGCACTTCGAGCAGTGGCGCCATCGCTCAATGGCATTCCCGCCGTGCCGGCGACTCGTTTCGGGTTGATGAATCGGAAGCGAGCGCCGCTTCCGGCGCTGCCAGGTGCCGGCCAACGCGGACAGCGGCCGATCAGCCCGGCGCCGGCAGTTGTGACCGGATCGGGAAACTCCCCGATCGGGATCGCCCTGTACCTCAGGACATCCGATGCCATCGAGTGTGCGATCGCGACGAACGCCACGGTCGCGCCGATGCAGTGTGCGAACTGACGGAAGCCTCGGCCATTCGACTGAGGCGACGATCCTGAAACGGATTTGGTGAATCCCGCGGAGTGTTCCCCATGCCGAGATGCAAGGGGTGGGTGACGAGCGGATCAAGCCACGCCGAGATGGCGCACGAGGCCGCGGGAGTCCGAGCGATGTTCTGTGATCGTGTGGACACACGCTCAGAACGCCGTCACCCCCTCCCGAAGGCCTGGCGGAGGGCGAAGTCGAGGACGCCGGCGGCGGGGATCTCGAGGTCGTCGTGGTCGGGGTCGTCGACCATCATGAGTGGCCGGATGGCGTGCGCGGACTCGCAGCGCCCGTGCGAACCCTTGACGAGGGATGCGTCGAGCGGGATCACATCGAGGAGCGCGCGCATGCCGAGTCGCCGCTGCATGAGGCGCATCGCGATGCGCGCGCGCGGGAGAGTAAGTTTCGGATCGACGAAGAGCTCGCACGGGTCGTAGCCGGGCTTCCTGTGGATGTCGACCGTGCGCGCGTAGTCGGGGGCGCGCGAGTCGTCGGTCCACCATGGGTAGGCGAACCAGTGGTCGGCCTTGCTGACGGCGACGAGGTCGCCCGATCGGGGGTGGTCGAGCGATGCCTCGCGCTTGCGGTCATCGTCGAGGACATCAGCCACGCCCGGGAGCCGTTCGAGCGCCTCCTTCGCGGCAGCGCGGTCGGACTCGCGTGCGACATAGATGTGCGCGATCTGGTGGTCGCAGACGGCGAAGGCCTTGGATGCGACCGGGTCAAGGACATCGCGGCCGAGTTCCGTGCGCGTGGCCAGGAGCCCCGCCGCGCGCAGGGCACGGTTGGGATGCACGGCAGCCTTGACTCCCACGATCCCGTACTCGCTGACCACCATGACGCGGATCCCGCGGTCGTCGAAGAAATCAAGGAGCGCGCCGAAGACGCCGTCGATCTCCTTGAGTTCGCGCGCGATCGACGGATGCGCCGGGCCGAGCTTCTGCAGCGCGTAGTCGAGGTGCGGGAGATAGACGAGCGAGATCGTCGGCTCGAACTTCGCGACGGTCATCATTGTGGCTCGCGCGATCCAGTCGGTCGAGCGGATGTCGGCGAGCGGTCCCCAGAATGAGAAGAGCGGGAACTGGCCGAGTTCGGCCTGGAGCTCGTCGCGCCATGATGCGGGGTCGGTCCAGATGTCTGGCACCTTGCGGCCGTCGGCGCAGTAGATCGGCCGTGGCGTGAGGGTGATGTCGGCGCCGGAACCCATCGCGTGCCACCAGAACATGTTGGCCGTAGTGGCCTTCGCGTCGCGCGCGCGGGCGATGTCCCAGAGCCGTGGCCGCTCGACGAGCGATCCGGCCTGCTTCCAGAACTGGACTTCCTTCAGGGAGCGGTCGAACCAGCCGTTGCCAACAATGCCATGGTCGCGCGGCGTGGTCCCAGTGAGCATGCTTGCCTGCACGGAGCAGGTGACCGCGGGCGTTCCGGGGAGGATCGATCGGATGCCTCCCGAGCGCCGCGCGAACTCGACGAGCCGCGGCGTCGATGCGCCAAGGAGTTCAGGCGTCAGCGCGACGACATTGAGGATGGCGAGGCGCTGCGGCACAGCCTCAGCGTAGCCGTCGCGTCAGTGGCGGTGCGCGCTCAGCTCCATGCGGCCAGCAGCATGCCGAGGTCGACGCCGTTGACGATGCCGTCTTGATTGATGTCGGCGTTGCCGGAGGTCGCGCTCCACTGAGAGAACAGGATCGTCAGGTCAAGTGCGCTCACGACGCCGTCGCCGTTGAGATCGGCCGGGCTCGGTGGGGCCGAAGGGCCGACCGCAGCGATCATCGTTGTCGTCGGCGTGCCGGGCTTGAAGAGGCCGAGCGTCGTGCTTGCGGCAGCCGGTGGCCGGCTCGCATCGAACCAGAAGTTGTAGGTGGTGCCGAAGCGAAGCGCATTGCCGTTGGCTCCCTGCGAGTGGATCCCGCCGGTCCAGATGACGGCGCCGCCGGTAGTCGAGATCGTCCAATCCGTCGGCGAGAATGGATCGCCCGAGTGGTAGTTGATGTCGTGGAAGCCGGCGTTCGTGATGGTCACGCCGGCGGGAACGGGGACGCTGAACGAACTGCCGCTGCGGTGGCTGTTGATGTTCTGGATCGCGAACTCGTAGCGCCAGGTGCCGTTGCCGTTGTTCGTGACCGTGTAGCCGAGCGTGAACCGGCCGTCGCCGGCGATGTCCGCGTTGACGAGCGTCACGCCGGCAGTGAGCGACTTCCATGCGTCCATCGCGGACTTCTGCTGGTTCGTGCCACCCGACATCGCGAGCGTGTACGCGCCGCTCGTGAGCGCACCGACGGTGAAGCTGCGCCACGACGCGTTGTTCATGGCGTTGCCGGCGGCGGCGTCGCCGGGATGGATGTACTGCGCCTCGGCGAAGTAGACGGCGCCCTGGTTCTGCGCGGGATCGAGGTCGACGGAGTTGACCTGGATGCGGCGGCCGATCGTGGCAGGCGCCGTGGGCATACCGGCGTTGGGCGTGCCCGGGAAGACGCCGGTCGCGGCGTTGATCTCAGAGCGGCACCCGAGCGCGCTCTGGCTGCCGTTCAGTCCGGCGCTGTAGGGATCCGAGCAGCCGATGCCGAGCCAAGTGCCGCTTGGCGCTGGCGAGCACGCGCCGCAGAGCGAACCTTGGAGCGCGGTGTACCCATGCTTGCCCCAGCCGGCGCCGATCTGCTCGACGCGGCCGTTCTTGATGCGGTAGAGGTTCTGGGGGATGAACGGGTGGCGGTTGTCGGGCGACGCGAACCAGTCGAGGAGCTGGTCGCCGATGTTGCAGCTCGTGGTGCCGATGGCGTAGGCCATGATGGTCTGGCCGCTGACGACGACGCTGCCGTACTTGCTGACATCGGGGATCGCGCCGACGATCACATCAGGGCCGAGTGCCACGCTCGCGAGTCCGCCGTCATCGCCCTTGCCCGCGGTCGCGACAGGTGCGAGCGACGCGCCGAGGACGCCGAGGCCGACGGCGGCGATAGTGGCGGTGATGGGCAGGGACGCGGAAACGGCGCGCGGGAGGGGCATTTCCACACGGTACCGAAAGAGGGGCATTTTCCCAAGGAACACGCACTTGCACCAATAGTCTGCCCACCGAGCCGGGTCGGGGCAGCCACGCACGACGAGGAGAGAGCGACCGCATGGCAAGGATGCAGACAGGGCCGCCCGGCAGCGCCACGACGCCAGGTCAGTTGGCTTCTTGGGCCGCGAGCGGCGAGTCGGAGATCCAGGAGTTCAAGCGCACCACGGGACAGAGGCGCGAGGCCGCGCGCAGCCGCTGCGCGAGGCTCAACCATCGCGGTGGCCGGGTGCTGATCGGGGTCGACCCCGACGGGCGCGTCGTCGGCCAGCAGGTGAGCGACCGCACACTCGAGGACCTTGCGCAGGAGATGCGCGAGATCGAGCCTCCGGTGTTCCCGGCGATCGATCGAGTGCCGCTCGACGGCGGTCGCGAGGTACTGATCGTGTCGGTCGCGGCGGGCGATAGCCAGCCGTACTCATATCGCGGGCAGGCGTACCGCCGAGTGGGCGCGACGGACCAGACGCTCTCGCGTGACGAGTACAACCGAGTGCTGCTGGAGCGACTGCATGCCGACTCGCGCTGGGAACTCCAGCCGGCGGTCGGTTGGTCGGTGTCGGACCTCGACCACGATGAGATCCTGCGGACGCTGGACGCTGGCATCGGCGCGGGACGAATCGAGCAACCTGAAACACGGGATCCCCAGACTGTCCTGCGTGGGCTCGGGCTCCTCAAGGCGGAGAGCCTGCTGCGCGCCGCGGTCGTGCTGTTCGGCCGCGCGGAGCGGCTGCTGCCCGACTTCACGCAGTGCCTGCTTCGGGTGGCACGCTTCAGGGGGACGGAGAAGGGGGAGTTCATCGACAACCGCCAGTTCCACGGTCATGCGTTCGAGCTGTTCCAGCGGGCGCAGCGGTTCCTTCGCGATCACATGGCGATCGCCGGCCGTTTCGAGCCCGGCCGTATGGAGCGCATCGACGAGCCCGCATACTCGCCCCTTGCGTTCCGGGAGGCGGTCGCCAATGCGATCTGCCACCGCGACTACACCACTGGCGGGAGCTCGATCGGCGTCGCCATGTTCGACGATCGCGTGGAGGTGAGTTCCTCGGGGGCACTGCACTTCGGGTTCACGCCGCAGGCACTCCTCCTGCCCCATGAGTCTCGGCCTTGGAATCCGCTCATCGCCAGCGTCTTCTACCGGCGCGGCATCATCGAGACCTGGGGGCAGGGAACGCTCAAGATGGCCGCGTGGACGGAGGAGGCTCGGCTCCCGAAGCCGGAGATCCTCGAAGTGCCAGGGGCCGTCGTGGTGCGGTTTACGGGGAAGGCGCTACAGAAAACGATAGGGAAAACGATAGGGAAAACGATAGGGAAAACGATAGGGAAAACCCCGGCCGCGGTGTTGCAGCTGTTGGCTGAGGATCCGACGCGATCCGTCGTCCAACTCGCGGATCACCTTGGGAAGGCGGAGGTCACCATCCACTGCGCCATCCGTAGGCTGCGCCAGTCCGGTCGTCTTGTTCGGATCGGTCCCGCCAAGGGCGGCCACTGGAAGGTCGTGCCCTGATGGGCTCCTTCACCGAGTCCGCCGTCGAAGCAGCGTTCCTCAGCTCCCCGGGATCCGTCGCTGCAGGACGCGGGTGGCGACCCAGAGCGCGACGCACGCGGCCGAGAGAGTGAGGGACCCAAGCATCGCTGTCGCCACCGCGTCGAGGAGCGCAGATGCAGCGATCACGGCGGCGATGCCTCCGGGCTTGCGGGTGCCGTGCACGCGCGCGGCCCTGAGGCCACGCAGGCATGCGATCACGAACCACGCTGCGAGCAGCGCCGCGAGGGTCCTGATGATCACTCGAAACATCCCCACGGGCACCAAGACGATCCAGATCAGCACACCGCCAGCGATGCCCCGCAAGCCGAAGTCATGGTCGGCAGCCACCCTCGGCATCAGGAGCCAGACAAGCACCGGAAGCAGCGGAAGCCCCGCGAGGATGGCGCAGTGCATGCGGTCTCGGGTGGAGACGGGGTGCTCGCCGATGGGAGGCGTGGTCGCGAGCGAGCACCCACACTCGCTGCAGCGCGCCGGCTGCATGGCCACGGAGATCAGGTAGCCGCACGCGGCGCAACGGTGTGTCGCGAATTCGCCGGGTGCGTGACGCCGAGCGGCGAACGCGGCCACAGTGGCGTGGATGGCGATCGCCAGTGGGAACAGCAGCGCGCACAGCAACCGCTCGGCACCATGAGCCATTGGCCACGCATTGCCGAGTGCCCCGAACACTGCGAAGTGGGTCGACCCGACCCAGCCGAGCTGCCAGAGGATCGTCGTCATGACCACGACGGGAACTAGGAACCGGAAGACGCCGAGGAAGAGGACCGACCACGCCGTTCGGGCGTGTGTGCAGTTGGAGAGGACGACACTTGCAGCTGCGACGACGCTCATGGCGTTGAGCGCGATGACCGCGGCATCGGCGGAGTCCATGACCCCGCTTGAGAAGGTCGATGGAGCGAGTTGGCCCGCCTCGGCCGCGTCGCCGGTCCACCAGGTCGCTGGCGCGAATGATGGCCAGAGCGCAAAGCCGAGCCACATCAGGATGACGAAGGCCGTCCATGCGAGCGACGGTCGGATCCGCCTGGCGGCGATGGGTCGGTCGGGGTGGTCGCGTGCGTCGATTCTCCGGTCGACGATTCCGTTGAGAACCGATCCCGCCATGGAGAAGGATGCGAGGCCGGCGGCTGTGGCGGTGACGGTGGTCCACTCGATGTCATCCTGGATCCGGATACTGCTGACGACAAACGCAAGTGCGACGCCGAGTGCGGCATCGGCGAAGAGGGTGGGCACGGTCGCCGCGCGCGTCAGGGCGACCCAGTCCGCAATGCCCGAGTGCTTGCTGGCGTGCGAAACGGTCACGATGGCTAACTCCCCAGGATCCGCCGCTGGAGGAGGCGGGTCGTGATCCAGAGCGCGATGCAGGCGAGTGAGATGGCGATGTGCCCGAGCACCGCCACCGAGGCCGCATCAAGGAGCGCGAAGGCCGCGATCATCGCGGCGATGCCCGAGGGCTTGCGCGTCGTGTGCAGGAGCGCGGCGCGAAGGCCGCGCGTCGATGCGATGGCGAACCAGATTGCAAGGAGCGTGGCCGTGGCGGCGTAGGTCCAGCGTGCCACCCAGAAGGGCGTGGTGATGCCGAGGATCGAACTGCCGGTGATCATGCCGCCGAGTGCACCGCCGATCCCGATCGAACGAAAGGCGAACATCCACGCGTAGACGATGAGTATGGCCACCGGAATGAGTGGCATCGACGCAAGCAGCGTGGCGCGGAGCCGGTCGCGTGGTGGGAGCGCGCCCTCGGCCAGCGGCGCCTTCTCGGCGAACGAGATGCCACACTCGCTGCAGCGCGTCGCATCCGTGGTGACGGGGTAGCCGCACGAGGCGCAGCGGTATTGCGAGGCATCGCGAGACACCTCGCGTCGGGCGGCGAGCGAGAGCACGACGGTGTGGATGGCGATGCCGACAGGCAGTGCGAACGCGAACAGCAAGTTGGTTGCGCCCGGTCTGAGCAGCCCGCCGCTGGATGGGACCTGGAGGGCGCCGTACTCCGCCGCGAATGTGCCATTGGGCACGATGATCGCCATCATCATGGCGATGGGGACGAGGAAGCGGCAGAGCGCGAGAAAGCCGATCGACCACGCGCTCCGTGCGTGAGTGAAGTTGTAGAGGACGATCGACGCGGCCAGCAGCACGGTCACTGTGTTGAGCGCGACACTCGCGGCGTACACGGAGTCGGCGACCTCAGGCTTGAGGGTTGAGAGATCAAATGGCGCTCGAGCGACCGAGTCGATTGCCCACCAGATCGCGGCTCCGACGGCGATGACGCACCAGCCCTTGGCGAGCCGGCGCAGCATGTCCGAACGCATGGAGTTCGCCGTCGAGAGCGTCCAGATGCCGATGAGCGCGGCGACGACGACCGGGGTCGGCGTCGGCGAGAACGATGGTCGGAGCGAGAAGCCAAGTCCCATCAGGACGACAAAGGCGCTCCAGGCGACCGGAAGCCGGATCCGCCCGGCGGCGATGGGGCGGTAGGGGCGTTCCTGCGCGTCGATCCGCCGGTCGACGATCCCATTGAGGACCATCCCCGCCATATAGAAGGATGCGAGGCCGATGGCCGTGGCGGCGACCGTGAACCATTCGATGTCGTAGCCGACAAGCGAGGTGGACACGCAGAACGCCATCGCGCAGCCCACCAGCGCGTCCGAGAGGACGGTGGGGAGGTTTGAGGCACGGGTCAGGGCGAGCCAGTCCGCGACGATCGAGTGTTTCTTTAGGAGTTCCACAAGCAAGACTTCAACAGGCGAGCGTCGTACCGCGCCGGGCGAGCCCTTCGCGGATCCACAGGAGTTCATCGGCAATCCCGCGCGCGAGACTGTCGCGGCGGAAGTCCATGGGAAGCGCGTTCCAGGCGTAGGTCTCGACCTCCATGTGGCGGATGCCGTCATCCGGGGTCATGGCCGCAAGGAAAGAGTCGATCTCGCGCTGCGTCGTACGAAGGGGTCCGAGCTCGTCGAGGTCGATGGGCACATGGAAGTGCGAGCGCCAAGTGCCGTCGGGCGCATGGTCGAAAGCATCGCCGAGGTCATCGAATGGTTGGACGGTCCCTCTGCCATCGAGCACCATGGTCTGAGGGAGGAACTTCGGCTCGTCGAAGTTGCGGAGCATTCGGAACCCGGCCTCGGAGCCGTCGCACTCGATCGCGCTCGACACCTGCACCTTGCCAACGCGCACGCCGCCCTTGCGGTAGGTCTCGAGCGCCTCGCGTTGCGGTTCGAACATGACGGCGCTGTGACAGATGTCGTGGCACGCGCGGATGTGTCGCGATGGGTCGGGGAGCGCGGGACTCGGCTTCACGCACTGCCCGAGGAAGTCGACGAGGTGCTGCGCGCGGTCGAACATGCATCCGGGCTCAGGCTCGATGTCGAGATGGATGCATACGCCGGTCCGGTCCTCGATGGCGCGCAGGTGCCTCGCCACCTGCTCGATCTGCGTCGCGGCCATTCCGATGCTTGCGCCGCTCGACTGTTGCGTGAACGACTCGCGCCATCCCAGCGGCAGCGTCGAGATGGATCCTTCCTCGGCGAGATGCGGCGCGGTCGCGGCGTCAGGCAGGAGTTGCACGAGGATGTCCGCGAGCTGCATCGTGTAGAGCGCGCGGCGCACATCGGCCCAGTGCGGTTCGTACACGCGCTTCTTGCCGAGCCCCGCGTGGAAGTTGTGGTACGGGAACCCGTTCATCGTGAACACGACGAGCCCGCGCGAGATGAGCCACTCGCGCAGGCGCTTCGCGCCGTCGGGATCGTCCGTCACTTCCTGCGCGGCGCTCGCCGAGAGCCAGAGACCGATGGGCAGGAGCCCGCGTGGCGCCACGATGGCGCGCACCGCGCACGCGTGCTTCTCGAGCGACGCAAGCGTTTCATTGAGCGTGCCCCCCGCATGCACATTCGTGCAGTACCCGAGCGTGAGGGTCATCGCGCGCCCTGGTGGACGAGGCCCTTGCGCACCTTGTGGTGGCGCGCGGCTTCGACGAACGACACGAAGATGCCGTGGCCCAATGCGGTGTCCTTGGTTCGCTCCGGGTGCCACTGCACGCCGACATAGAACTCGCGGCTCGCGTCACGGATCGCTTCGAGGAGACCGTCGTCAGACCATCCGATGGCTTGGAAGGCCCCCGTGTCTTCGAGTGCCTGGTGATGCCAACTCGCGACGGGACCCGAGCCGAACTCGCTCTTCACATCGTGCACATTGTCGAAGCGGTGGCGGTCGCCGTTCTCGTAGTGATCATGCAGGTGCTGGATGAGCGCGCACCCGCCGTGCATGCCCATGAGTTGCATGCCGAGGCAGATTCCGAGCGTCGGCATCGCGCGGTGGGATTCGAGTGCCTTGAGGAGCGCGAACTCCGACTCCTGTCGGTCGGGTTCCATGATGACGGCCTCGGGATGGAGCTCGATGCCGAACGGTCGCGTGTCGATGTCGTCGCCGCCGGTCATGAGCACGCCATCGACGAGGGCGAGGAGCCCGGCGCGCTGCGCTGGGATCGCTGGCATGATGAGAGGAATGCCACCTGCTCGCACGATGGCAGCGAGGTATGTGTTCTTCACCTCGTGGCGGAAGCGTCCCTTCTCGTCGCGCTTGAGGTTCGCGGTGACGCCGATGACTGGTGCCGACATGCGCCCATTAGAGCCGATGAGGGGTAGAGTCACGCACAATGTCGGCACAGAATGCCATCGTGATCGTCGGTGCCGGTCACAACGGGCTCGTGGCCGCGGTCCTCCTGGCGCGGGCGGGACTTCGCGTGACGGTGTTGGAAGAACGGCCTGAAATCGGCGGTGCGACGAAGACCCAGTACCCCTTCGCGAAGGCACCACGCCTTGGCACCTCGACGGCGTCGTACCTCCTGGGGCTCATGCCCCCTGAAATCATGTCGCGCACGGGGGTGCGCGTTGAAGTGCTCAGGCGCGATCCGCACTATTTCCTGCCGATGCTTGACGGGCGGTCGCTCTTGTTCTCGACGGATCACGAGGCAATGCGCGAGCAGTTCCTTGCGATGTTCTCGGAAGAGGACTGGCGGGCCAACGCCGCGCTGGCGAGGGAGATCGGTGCGCTGCGCGACGATCTCGCGCCGAGTTGGCTCACCGAGCCGATGTCAGTCGGGGAGACGGCCGAGCGATTCATCCGGCCGGCGCTGCGCGAGGTGTTCATAAAGCTCGTCACCGGTACGGTCGAGGACTACCTCGCGCGGTTTGGTTTCAAGAGCGAGATGCTCGTGGCGATGTACTCGGTCACCGACGGATTCTCGGGACTGAGCGCCTCGTTCGGGACTCCGGGGACGGGGATGAACTTCCTCGTGCACAACATGTGCCGGCTTCCAGGTTCGGATGGGACATGGATGGTTGCCAAGGGCGGCATGGGCGCGGTGGCGAAGGCGTTCGCGGATGCGGCGAAGGCGCTGGGCGTCGAAATCATTACCGGCGCGAAGGTCTCGCGCGTCGAACTCGAAGGTGGCGTGGCGCGCGGCGTTGTCCTCGAAGATGGTCGTTTCGTCGCCGGTCGCGCCGTTGCCGTGAACGCCGATCCGTTCCGACTTCGTGCTTTGGTCGGTCGCGCGGCACTGTCGGACAACCTGAACTCCCGCATGGACGACTTCGCGCGCACCGGCACGACGATGAAAGTGAACATGGCGCTTCGCGACTTGCCGACCTTTTCGTGCCTCCCCGAGCGCCGCGGGCAACACCACGGCACGATGCATCTTCTTCCGCAGGGTCCGCACCCGATGCAGGAGATCCGCGACGGCTACGAGCGCGTCCAACGCGGCGAGCTCGCCGACTTCCCGACGATCGAGTGGTACATCCACACCGAGGTGGATCCGTCGCTGAGGGACCCCGAGGGCCATCACAACGCGGCGTTCTTCGTGCAGTGGGTGCCCTACGAAATCAAGGGGAGTTCGTGGGCGAACGAAGAGTCGAGGTATGTCGATCACCTCATCGGCATCGGCGAGCGGTTCTGTCCGGGGCTTCGCAGCCTTGTCGTGGACACAGCGGTGCTGACGCCGCCCAAGATCGAGTCCGAGTTCGGCATCACAGGCGGACACATCCACCATGTCGATAACACGATCGGCTTTGATCGTCGCATGCCCTACGCGACTGGCGTTGCTGGCCTCTACTCATGCAGCGCGGGGTGCCACCCTGCGGGTTCGGTCATCGGCGCCGCCGGCCACAACTGCGCCATGCGCCTCCTTCGCGACCTTGGGATTGATGCCGCGCGGGCACTAGCATGAATCACCCATGAGGGCCTTCCATGTTCCATAAATCGCCGCCGACACTTGGCCGTCAGATCCTGGCCGTGATTGTCGGACTCCTTGCATCGTTCATGGTTGTGGCCATTGTGGAGTGGGTGGGGCACAGGATGTATCCAGTTCCGGAAGGGTTCGACTTCACTGGCGACGAGGCCGTGATACGGGAGTTCATCGCCAACCTGCCCGTCGGTGCGCTCCTGATGGTTCTGCTCGCGTGGACGCTCGGAGTCGGAGTGGGATGTAGCGCGGCGCGGCTGATCGTGGGAATGGGAAGCAGCCGGTGGCCCTGCCGGATCGTCGGCACGCTCTTCCTTCTCCTCACGCTCACCAATCTCTGGATGATTCCCCACCCCACATGGTTTGGCATGTTGGCGATCGTTCTTGTGGGTGGATTGACCGCGCTCTTGTCGAAGAATCCAAGGAACATCCCTGCCGCCGCGTGATCCGCGAGGGGATGATCCGTTTCACCGCGTCGCACGATCCAACAGCGCAAGGGGGGTCAGCGATCTCGTCCAGGCGCGAACCATGCTCGAAATGTCTTTTCTCCATCCATTGGTCGACGATTGACCGTCTGGTGTTCAGGGCCACGCGCCACGAGGCTGCGGCGGTCTGGTTCGACGACAACCTGCGCTACGACGAGCGGCAGTGCGATCGCGTGAACTACTAGACTCTTCCTCGGGGAGCCACCATGCCACGCCGTCGGCGAGAGAGAGTCGAGCATCCGTGTCTGTGATGCGTGTCGTTGTTGCCACGACCGCGGATGTACTCGCGTCGGACCTCGAGGTGACGCTGCGCGGGAGCGATCCTCTGCGTGAGACATTCGTGATCGTTCAGGGCCCGGGCATGTCGAACTGGATCCGCGGAGAGATGGTTCGTCGCATGGGCGCGTGGGGCGGCGTCGAAACGCCGTTCCTGCGGTCGTTCATCCTCTCGCTCGCGGCGCGCGTTGGGCGGTGCGCGCCGCCCGAACGCGGACGCGACCCGTTGTGCGAACTCGCGTACAGGATTGTCGGACACGCTCGGCACTGCCATGACGGTCTCGCCACGAACGACGAGCGCAGCGCGCTGGCGCCGTTTCTCGATCCACTCCGAGATGGGGGCGACCTCGACATCGATGCCCTCCTCGCGCAAGCTCATCGTCTTGCGGAGTGCTTCGATCGCTACGAGATGGATCGCCCCGACCTCGTCGAGGCGTGGGAGCACGACCGGCCTTGGCGTGCGCGCGGCGAGACGATGACCGATGCCCAGTGCGCCACTGAGGTGTGGCAACGCTCACTGTGGCGAGCGGTCGTCCCCGGGCAGTGGGCGCCACATGAGCTCTGGCGCACCCTCGCGCAACTGATCGTGCAACTCAATCGAGGCGAGATGCCCGAGGAGCTTGAGTCCATCGGTTCGGTGAACCTCTTCGGAGTGTCGAGTGTGCCCAAACGCGCGCTCGAACTCCTCGCCACGCTCGGACGGCACCGGAGTGTGAGCGTCTTCATGCTCGCGCCGACCATGGAACTCTTGGAGCGTGGCACATCCGCACGGGCGGTCGCACGCCTCGCGGTGCGCCAAGGAACAAGCAGCGAAGAGATTCGAGTGCGCGAGGTACGAGAGGAGGGCAACCCGCTCGTGTCAACCTTCGGAAGCCTCGCGTGCGAGTCCGCCATGCTCATCAGTGAGTTCGAGGACGCGGGCGCGGCGACCGTCACGATGATCGAACGGGAACCCACACACGCGCCGTCGCTGCTGGCTCGGCTGCAAGAATCGATGAATCGGCACCAACCGAGGCCCGAGGGGCCTGATGGACGGCTCGATGATCGATCGATCGGCTTCCACGGCGTCACCAACGCCACGCGCGCGGCCGAGGTTGCGCACGATGAGATATTGCGAGCGTTCAAGGAGTGCCCGGGGTTGCGGCAAGAAGATGTCCTCATCCTTGCACCCCGACCGGACGAGTTCGCCGGAGAACTCGAAGCCGTGTTTCGGGAGCGATCGTCGTGGGTTCCTGGCCTCGTGTTGCGGCTGGCCGATGCACACGCAGATGATCGGGAGGGAGTCGCTTCGGCCGCGCACCACCTACTCGCGCTCGCCATGGGCGATCAACCCATGGCCCAGTTGCGAGGCTTCATTGAGTGTGGCTCGGTGCGCGCGGCGGCCGGACTCGACGAAGCAGGCACCGCTCGCGTGCTCGACAGCATGGAAGGGGCGCGCGGACGCCGCTTCTTCTCGGCGGACGATCGCGCGGCGGCGCTGGGCACGATCTCGGATGACCAAGTCCACACGCTGTCGTGGTCGCTTGACCGTGTGCTTGCGGGGATCATCACCGGCCACTCGGGCGCGGCGAAGGTGGCCATCGGCAAGGTGCTCCCGAATGCCGAACAGACTTGTGACGCCCGGCACGATATCGCTGCGGTCGGTCGCCTCCTCGACGCGGTCGGTGAGTTCCTTCGTGAGTGCCGCGGTCGCGCGCGCTCCCTCCAAGAGTGGGTCGATGCCGTCATGAAGGCGTTCGATGTGGTGCTCCCGAGTTGCGCGAGTCGCGAGTTTGGCAGTGCGCGCGAGTCGATCGAGGGGCGGTTGCGACGCCGTGCGATGGCCGCGACGGACAATGACCTCGGCGCACTGCCGTGGGTCACCGCGTACCGCGAGATTGAGCCGGAGCTCATGCCAGGGGGCTCGGGCGTGCGATTCGCAGCCGGCGGGATCACGATGGCGCGAATGGCACCGATGCGGAGCGTCCCATTCTCGGTCATCATCGTGGTGGGCATCCAGCACGGAGAGTTTCCGCGCGCCATCGTGCGCGACGAACTCGACCTGGCCGCCGTGAGTCCGAGGTGTGGCGACCGAAAGCCACGGGACGAAGATCAGTTGCTTGTGCTTGAGGCACTTCATGCAGCGCGCGAACGAATCCGGTTCATCCAGCTCGATCGAGATGCCGCCACAGGTGAGGCGCTCGACGAGAGTGTCATCATCACAAAGATCATTGAAGCGTGCGCGCCGCTCTCCGGGAAACCCAAAGAGGAGGTCCGTGGCGAGCTCATCAGGTCGCATGCGCCTTTGGCGTCGTCGCCGGAGGCGTGGCGCGATGTCGACATGGCCTCGTTTGATGGATCGGCCTACACGCGGGCGGTCGCCCACTCCGGTTCGCGCCGGCGCGGAGAGGATCGCCGCTTCGTTGTGGATGGGGCCGTGAGTGCCACAACAGCAGAGTCGGCCGAGGTCGTCCCGCTCACGGCGCGCGCGCTTGCTCGCGCCATCGAGTGTCCGCCGCGCGAGTTCGTCGAAGCCCTTGGTCTTCGCGTGGTGCGAGCGGAGGATGAGCTCAGTACCTCGGACGAGCTTGTCGAGGTCACAGGACTCGATCGTTGGGCGCTGCGTGAGCGCTGCATCACGAGCGCGCTTGATGGTCTCAGTGGGGAGCAGGTCGCCGATGCGTGCCGTCACGATGGGCTCCTCCCTCACGGCCACACCGAGTTGTCGGCATGGGACGATGCGTGGAAGCTGGCCACGGCCATCGCGACGGAGGTCGATCGCGTGTATCCGAAGCGTCCACGAGAGACGCGAGTCCTTCGGTATCGAGGTGACCGGAAGGATCAAGAGGTGCGCGCGTGGATCGAGCACATCGTGAACTCTTCCGACACGACGCTGGGTCCGAGCGTTCGCGTGAAGTGCGACGCATCGGCAGGGACAGCAGAGGCGGCCAGGTTGGACGCGGTGCCTCAGGATCAGGCGATCGCGGTGCGCCAGGAACTCGAGGCACTCGCAGCGCTTGCAAGGCGCGAGCTGTTGCCGTTCTGGACGAAGCTCCTTGGCGCGTGGATCAAGGCCAGGGCGGAGCCGCCTAAGGAGCGGCTCGAGGCCGCGCGCAAGGAGTTCACGAAGTCGTCCCAGTTTGCGCCCGCGCTCGCCGACGACCCACACATGGCGTGTGCGTTCCGCGGCGCCGATCTCTTCTCGTGGGGAGAGCAAGAAAGCACGAGGGACAAGCCGCGGAGCTTCGATGACCTGGCGCAATGGGTGGTCGAACGCATGCAGCGGACAGGGTGGCCGCCATGACAGCACCCAAACCATTCGATCTTGATCAGGATGCTCTTCTCGAGGGCACAACCGCCATCGAAGCGAGCGCGGGGACCGGAAAGACTTGGTCGATCGAGCAGATCGTCGTGCGCCGCGTGCTGGCGGGACTCTCGATGGACCGGATGCTGCTCATGACCTTTACGAGGTCAGCGGCGTCGGAGATGGCGGCGCGGACACGCGCGGCACTCGATGAGAGCATGCGCAGGTTGCCAGTTGAGCAGGCCAAGGAGCGCGGCCTCCTCGACCATGCGCGAAACCAGTTCGATGCCGCGTGCATCACCACCATTCATGGATTCTGCCAGCGCATGCTCACCGAGCACGCCGCATCGGCGGGGCGTCACGGGCTCGAGGGGTGGAAGCTTGATCCGGATCCCACCGGGTCCGCACGGGTCGCTTGCGACGACGCATGGAGTGCAGCCGCCGTCAGGGACGGGCTCCTTGTCCTTCTCGCAGGCTCGCCGCAGGACCATGTTGAGCGTGTGCTCGAAGTCGATTCGGGGCGAAATGCGCCGAGTTCCCCACCCTCAGCCCCCGACCCCATCAGCCCGTGGCGGACCTCCGTGACGAAGTGTGTGCGCGAACCGGGGATGGCCGCAGCGATCAGGGACTTGGCCGAACGGCTGCTCAAGGCTCCGAAGACGGCGAGCATCGCACTGGCCAACGCGATCGAGTGTGCGGCAGGCAAGGAAGTACTGTCAGACCTCGACCTCGTCCGCGTGGTCGGCCTCATGGACGACAGCCTCGTCGGCGCGTCGGGGGCACTGTGTTCGCCTGAGGGCGCGGGAGCAAAGACGACGACGGGACCAGGGAAGGCCGTGGCGGGGAAAGTGGCGGCCGTGCGCCACATCATGTCGACCCCGGACTGGCGCGCACGAAGCGCCGTGTTGAAGGAGTGCGGCATCGCCCGCGAGTCAGCGGTGAAGTTCGCACAAGGCATGCTCGCGGCCGATGCGTTGCGCAGGCTCGCGCACGCACGCGAACGGTCAAGGACATTCTCCTTCCACGGGCTCCTCGTCCGAATGTGGGAAGCGGTCGACCAACTTCCCGCGTTCAGACACGCCGTGAGTTCGCGCTTCAGCCTTGTCATCGTGGACGAAGTGCAGGACACCGATCCGGTCCAGTCGAAGATTCTTGAGCAGCTCTTCGTGAAGTCCGCTGCGCCCGTGGCGCTCTACCTTGTGGGTGATCCCAAACAGTGCATCTATGAGTTCCGCGGTGCGAGGCTTGCCAGTTACCTCGAGCTCCGCGGGTTTGCACAGGGACAACTGCGCGCCTTGCGCGAGTCGAGGCGCTCGGATCGGTTGCTGCTCCAGGCCATCGAGCATCTCTTTGCCGTGCCGATGCCGTTCCTCCACGACCAGATCGGCTTCGACAGTGTGACGAGCGCGTGGCCGACGCGACGGATGTCGCGCGACGACGGTAGTGAGGAGCCAGGCATCCGTGTGCTCCGCGCCCCCACAAAGGACTTCCGTGCCATCGCTGCAGGCGTGGCGGCCCGAATCTGCGACGACCTCGTCCGGGGCGTGAGGGTCCAAGAGGGGCCACTCTCGGGACCGCTCACGACACGGACGCTTGCACCCAGGGACATCACGGTGCTCGTGGCGGCTCACTACGAGGCGGCCACCATGATGACGGCTCTGCGCAAAGCACAGGTGCCCGCCGTCTTGATCGGGAAGCAAAGTGTGTTCAAGTCAACCATGGCGCGCGAAGTGTTCCCACTCGTGGCCGCGCTTGCCGCACCCACGAACGCGGCCATTGTGTTGGCGGCGTGTGCCGGTCGGCTCATCGGCGGCACGAGCTGTTCGCTCGACCTCGACGGCGCATTCCGGCTTCGCGTGCGGGTCGCGGCAGCCACGGCGGCGCGCTTCGGCGTTGCGTGTGCATTGAGAGAACTTGTGATGCCAACGCTCGGTGGGCTTGCACAGGAGACCGACGCTGAGCGCGCTGAGAGCGATGTCCTCCAGCTGATCGAGTTGATTGATGCCGCCGAAGCCTCGGGATGCCGGGGGCCACGAGCGATTGCGACATGGCTTGCTGGACGCATGAAGCAGCCGGGCGATGTTGCCGAGGAGGGGTCGGAGAGCCGCGTTGCCGGTCCGGCGGATGCCGTGCGCGTGCGGACCATCCACTCGAGCAAGGGTCTCACCTTTGGGGTGACCTGGTTGCCGACCGTGGCGTTGGCTGCCAAGTCAGGACGATCGAAGACAGAGGATCCGACGCGTGACCAAGGGCAGGAGGGGCGTCGACTTCTCTATGTGGGCCTTACGCGCTCGCGCTGGCAGTCCAATGTCGTGTGGATCCCCGACAAGGCGAGTGCGGGCTCGCAGCTCGCGCCACTCATCCATGCACGCAGGGAATCGGACATCACACAGGTCAAGGATGTAGCGCAAGGGCGACTGGAAGCCCCAGCGCTTCGCGATCAAGACTTGCATGACCTCGCCGCATCATCAAGCGGTTCGATCGAAGTGTCGGATCTCGATCGTGCCGCATTGCCGATGTCGTGGCCAGCCGAGGAGACACTCGTGGCGCCCAGTCGCGACCTCGCGGCGATTCCATCGCCACGCGAGCAGATGAGCTTCACGGGACTTACGAAGTTCGTCGAGCATGGATCGAGCGATGGCAACGAACTCGATCACGATGCCGAGGCTGTGGCCTTGCCCGCGGACTCGTCCGAGGCGGCGACAGAGTGCGACGCGGCACTTCGACAGTGGGGGCTGGTTGGGCGCGCGCTCGGTGTTGCCGTGCACAACGCGCTTGAGGAACGCGAGGCGTTCGCGGCGCTCGCCGAGGGGGCCGATCGGCGGCCCCTCGCCGACGCGATGGCTCGGCACGGCGGCCGCCCAGACCGTGCCAGCGCCTGCGAGGCGGTCGCGACGACGCTTGCGAGCGCGTGCGCGGTAGAGATGCCAGGAACGGTCAGCCCATGCATCGCGGCGATCGCGCGAGGCGGCCGCGGCGTGTTCCGCGAACTCAAGCTCGCGACCGGATGGTCGGGCTCACCATCGCAACTCGGTGATGCGTTCGACCAAGAGCCCCATGCGTGGGCTCGCTCGCTCGCTGTGCGACTGCGCAAGATGGGACCTCGCCACGCGCGCGGGTTGTTCGTCGGAACACTCGACCTCGTCTGCCCGCACGAGGGGAAGTGGCACATCTACGACTACAAGTCCAATGATTTGGGCACGCGAGCCGAGGCGTATTCGCCGATTCGACCGAGCGCGGACAGCCTCTCGCCACTTGATCGCGAGATGGACGATTGCCGGTACGGGTTGCAGGCCGCGCTGTATGCGACGGCTCTTCGCTGGTGGCTCGCGAGCCGTGGCGTGTCCGCCGCAGGGGGCGAGTCGATCATCGGCGGCGTGGTCTATCTCTTCTTCCGCGGGATGGATCCGGCAGTGCCTGGGCAAGGTGTGTGGACATGGAGCCCCAGTGTCGCGCTCATGGATGCGCTCAGTGAGCGCCTTCAGGTTGCCCCTGCGCGAGGCGGCGCATGATCGAGCCTTCTGCCGACGCGCTCTGGGTTGGGCGGCGACTTGGTGCCATCATGGCACCGGGGCATCCAGGACTCGCGGAAACGCTTTCGTGGTGCGAAGAGCGGGTGCGACAGGGGCACATGTGTCTGGACTTCGATGAGTGTGTTGTCGATGAGGATGGGCGAGAGGATCGACTCCCTCGCGAGTGGATCGAAGAGCTGAAGAAGCTGCCGTGGGTGGCTGAACACGCCGTTGGCTCACTCAATGACAGCATGCGTCCGCTTGTCGTGGAAGGATCTCGGCTCTACTTCGCGGCGCAGAGAGCCGACGAAATCACGATCGCGCAGCGCCTTGTGGCGCTCGCGAGGCGACCGTCGTGTTGGGTCGGCGCGGCCTCGGCGCAGGGTGCAGGCGACGCATTACAGGCAGCGGCCATCGACCTTATCACCAAGGCATCGCTCGCCATCGTGATCGGCGGGCCCGGCACGGGCAAGACGACCGTCGCGAGGGGAATGGTCGAGTGCGTGTTGCGCCACGAGCCGTCGACGCGGGTGCTGCTCCTTGCACCCACGGGCAAGGCCACGGCGAGATTGCGCGAGTCGATCAATTCAGATGCGCCCTCGAGTGCGCCCGCGATGACGATCCACAGAGCGCTCACGGCGGCCGCGAAGTCGACGCTCCTTGCGGCGCGCCTCGTTGTTGTCGATGAAGCATCGATGGTGCCAGCGCAACTCATGCGACGACTCCTCGAAGCGATGTCGCCCGAGGCGAGCCTCGTCCTTCTGGGAGATGCGCACCAACTCGCGAGCATTGAGTCCGGGTGCGTCCTCGCGGACATCGTCCCCGACTCGAAGGCGCACCCGCTGCACGAGTGCACTGTGTCGCTGACCAAGAACTGGCGTTTCAACGAAGTCGGTGCGCTCGGCGCTCTGGCATCGGCCGTGAACGCTGGTGATTGGGCTCGCGTCGAAGAGACACTGCATCTCGGCGGTCCAGTGTCGTGGATTGATGCTTCGAGTTCGTCGATGGTCGTCGAGCACACACTCGAATGTCGTGCGACGATGGGCGATGGGTCGTCCGTCCTCTGCGCGCACCGTCGAGGTCGCGATGGTTCGCTCGCGATCGCACGCGAGATGGCACGCGGCGCGGGAGGTGGAGCCAACATCGACCCGATCCACGGGCGCGATTTCGATGGCCGACCAATCATCATTACGGTGAACGATCCAGCCACAAACCTTGTCAACGGCGATGTGGGTCGCGTTCAGGATCGGAACGGTCGCCTTGTTGCCGTGTTCCAAAGTCAGCCCGACAAGGCGATCGAGGTCGAGAGGCTTCCGCGGCATGAGGCCGCCTACGCGATCACGATTCACCGGTCGCAGGGGTCCGAGTACGACGGCGTTGTCATCGCGCTGCCAGCGAGCGTGTCGCCGGTCTTGTCGAGGGAGTTGCTCTACACCGCCATCACGCGCGCACGCACGAATGTCACCATCGTTTCGAGCGAAGCGTCGCTGCGAGCGGCGGTCGCGCGGCAGGTCCGTCGCGCGAGTGGCCTTCGAGAACGCATCGAGGCCGCGGGGATGCTGCCACCGAACTGAAATCAGGCGGAGGGCCGCACTGCTCGCTCCGTGGCAAGGTGCGCCGCGCTCCTACACTCGCATCCATGACCACCAAGTACCGCACCGTGCCGCAGGTCACCTCCGGGATGCCTGCGGGAGTCCCCTACATCGTCGGCAACGAGGCGGCGGAGCGGTTCTCGTTCTACGGCATGAAGACCATCCTCGTGGTCTTCATGACGCAGTACCTGCTGACCGCGTCGGGGCAGTCGGCGTACATGACGGACACCGAAGCGCGCGAGTGGATGCACCTCTTCGTGGCCAGCGCCTACTTCTTCCCAGTGATCGGCGCGGTGATCGCCGATGCCTTCCTCGGGAAGTATGTGACGATCATGGCGCTCTCGCTTGTGTACTGCCTCGGGCACCTGAGCCTGGCGTGCATCGACCTACCGCCGTCGGCGCTGCAAGCCACGATGGACCCCAAGGGATGGCTCGTGGCCGGCCTCGTCATGATCGCGATGGGTTCCGGCGGCATCAAGCCCTGCGTGAGCGCGAATGTCGGTGACCAGTTCGGCAAGGCGAACCGTCACCTCATTGAGAAGGTCTTCGGTTGGTTCTACTTCTCGATCAACTTTGGTTCGTTCTTCTCAACGATCCTGACGCCGTGGCTCCTCAAGAACTACGGGCCGGGATGGGCATTCGGCGTCCCGGGGATCCTCATGGCGCTGGCGACGCTGATCTTTTGGCTCGGTCGCTCCAAGTTCACCCACATCCAGCCGCGCGGCGTTCGCTTCTTCCGTGAGACATTCACTGGCGACGGCCTCAAGGCGATCCTCAAGCTGGTGCCCCTCTACATCTTCGTCGCCGTGTTCTGGTCGCTCTACGACCAAGGCGGCGGCGCGTGGGTGCAGCAGGCCAAGCAGATGAATCTGGAGTTCATGGGGATGACATGGCTCGAGAGCCAGGTGCAGGCGGTGAATCCGCTGCTCATCCTCGTCTACATCCCGCTCTTCGCCTATGTGATCTACCCAGCGCTCGGCAAGGTCATCGTGCTCAACCCGCTCCGGAAGATCCTCATCGGGTTCGCCCTGTGCGCGGCAAGTTTCGCGATTGCCGCCTACGCGCAGGGGATCATCGACAAGGAGATCGTGCGGTTCGGCGAGTCGGTCGCGCCGATGGTCGATGCAGGAAGGCTCGACGCCGCCGCCACCGCAGAGGCCATGAAGGCCGTGGAACTCAACGCGCAGGCGGAAGCACTGGCGAAGGCACCCGACGCGGCGGCGCAGACAGCCGTCCTCGCAGACGCTGGCATTGCGGTTCTCGCCGACGGCACCGTGATGAAGGCGCAGTGGCCCAGCGTCGCGTGGCAACTGCTCGCGTATCTCGTGATCACGGCCGCCGAAGTGTTCGTCTCGATCACATGCCTTGAATTCAGTTACACACAGGCGCCACCGCAGATGAAGTCGCTCATCATGAGCTTCTATCTCTTGTCGGTCTCGTTGGGAAACCTCTTCACGGCGCTCGTGAATCGGTTCACGATGGACGACGCGGGCAACTCCTCGCTTGTGGGCGCCAACTACTACTGGTTCTTCACCAAGCTCATGATTGGGACGACGGTGTTCTTCGTCGCCATGGTGCTCCTGTACAAGCCGCGCGAGTACCTGCAGGACGACGCCTCGGCGAAGGCATAACCGCCATCACCACGCGTGCAGCACAGGATTGGCCCGCTCGAAGAGATTCGGGCCGATGAGGACGCAGTCGCCCTCGGGCCAGTTCTTGAGATAGCGCACGATCACGCTCGCGTTCGAGAAGCCATTGCCGACAAACGCCGTGGCGCGCGCAGCGATGAGTGTGTCGACAAGCACCTCGCGGCCAAGTTGCGAGGGGTCGGTCGATTTTTGGTAGTGGATTCCTTGATCCGTTCCCGTGCGTGAGCACGCCGTCGTGACGATCCGCTCGCCGTAGCGCGCGCGATGGTGCGCGAGCACGCGAGCATCGTCCGTCATCAGAAAGATCGGCCAGTTCGGGTTCGAGGCGAGGCGCGCGTCGATTCGTGCGAAGGTCTCGCGATTGACCTTATCAAGTTGCGGAATCTCGAGTGCCTTGTCGGAGCCGCGTGCGTGCACGGCGAGCCATCCCCCTGGTGGCAGGTGTGCGGCGCAGAAACGATCGACTTCGTCAACGATGGCAGTCTTCGGGCGAAGGTGCTCCCTGACGAGCATGCGCGCAAGGTCGTGGACCGAACGGCCACGGAGTGGATGATCCTCAGGAATCCAGGGGATGAGGTCAAGGATGCCCGTGAAGAAATCGCTGATGATGACCCGTTCGCCGCGCGAGAGAAGCCAGAGTCCGGCGACTCGGGAGTACGGACCCGAAAACTTCTGCAACTCCGCCACGCCCAGCGACTCTCGAGTCCACTTGGGAGGCCAGTAATCGAAACCACTCTGGGCGAGGCTCTCGATGCCTGTGTTCGAGACAGACTCGAAGAACTCGATCCACGCGTTGCTCTCGGGGCCGGGGCTGAAGAGACTGTTGGCGCCCCAGTGGACAACCGGCGTCCTCAGTGAGAGTCGCGCCACGAGGAGCTGCCCGAGCACATGCGAGACATCCGACCAGAAGCCGTAACCCCACGCCTTGATCAGGAGGAACCGTTCGCCAGCGACGGCGGGAGTCGGCGGCGCGCTGAGGTGATGCGCGATCCGCTCGAGGTTCCCCCGCGGGGACTGCCATGACGGACTGGCCGCGATCGCCGACTCGAAACTCCGCGCCGCGTGCGACCACTGGCCAACTGCTGCGGCAATCCACCCGAGCATGTTGAGGGCACGCGCGTTGCCGGGATCGCGCGCGAGTCTCGCCCGAATGTGAGATTCCGCCTGCGACACATTGCCACGACGGGCGAGTCGCACCATGGCCGCCTCGAACGGATCGCTGGAGTTGGCGTCACCGAAGCGTTCGACTCCTAGGTCGGGCGAAAGGGGAATTGGATGTGTCGCGGCGCGCGCGGTCGAGGCCGCGGAGGGTGCGGTCAAGCGGCCGCAGCACTTCTTGTACTTCTTGCCGCTGCCGCAGCGACAGAGTTCATTGCGCGCGTCGTTCACACGAGCGCGAGCGCGTTGTCGATGATGGCGTTGAGCGTCGCGCTCGGGCGCATCGCAGCGGCCGCCTTGCGCGGACAGGGGCGGAAGTATCCGCCGATGTCACACGCTTTGCCCTGCGCGGCCGTGAGTTCGCCGACGATCGCGTGTTCGTTGGCGGCAAGATCCGACGCCATCGGCGCGAATCTCGCCGCGAGATCACCGTCACGGCCCTGCGCCGCCATCGCCTGTGCCCAATAGAGCGCGAGATAGAAGTGACTCCCGCGATTGTCAAGTTGGCCAACCTTGCGCGCGGGCTCGCGCTTCATGTCGAGGTACTTCGCCGTCGCCGCATCCAGCGTGTCGGCAAGAATCTTGGCGCGCGCGTTGCCCGTGTGTTGCGCGAGGTGCTCGAATGAAGCGGAGAGAGCGAGGAATTCACCCAGCGAGTCCCAGCGCAGGTAGTTCTCCGCGGTGAACTGCTGGACATGCTTGGGAGCCGAGCCGCCCGCGCCCGTCTCAAAGAGCCCGCCGCCGTTCATGAGCGGGACGATCGAGAGCATCTTGGCGCTCGTGCCGAGCTCCCTGATGGGGAAGAGATCCGTGAGGTAGTCGCGGAGGATGTTCCCCGTCGCCGAGATCGTGTCGAGACCGGACTTCATGCGGGCGAGCGAGAACGCACATGCCGCAGCGGGGGCCATGATGTGGAACTCAAGCCCCTTCGTGTCGTGTTCGGCGAGATACTTCCCGACCTTTGTGATGAGTTGGGCATCATGGGCGCGGTGACCGTCGAGCCAGAACACCGCTGGCGCTCCCGTGGCGCGCGCGCGGGTGACAGCGAGTTTCACCCAGTCCCTGATGGGCGCGTCCTTGGTCTGACAGGCGCGCCAGATATCGCCCGCCTCCACGGCGTGCTCGATAAGCGTCGTGCCAGCGGCGTCGACCACTCGGACGAGTCCGGCCGCGGCCATCTCGAAGGTCTTGTCGTGCGAACCATACTCCTCGGCGGCCTGCGCCATCAGCCCGACAGTCGGGACCGAACCCATGGTGCGCGGGTCGAAGGCACCATGTGTCTTGCAGAAGTCGATGACCGCTTGGTAGACGCCCGCGTACGAGCGATCGGGGATGCACGCCGTCGTGTCAGCGGTCTTTCCGGCCGCATTCCACATCTTGCCGCCTTCGCGGATCATCGCCGTCATCGACGCATCGACGATGACATCACTGGGCACATGAAGGTTGGTGATGCCCTTGTCGGAATCCACCACCGCC
>SXGT01053437.1_pt1 | contig 29401 bp, 29 predicted proteins | sample 3176221 | NCBI WGS metagenome assembly SXGT01 (sample SAMN11356862, study PRJNA531348) | freshwater metagenome | isolation source: freshwater sample F1-120 | place: China: Fuxian Lake, Yuxi | collected 2017-12-25 | reverse complement strand
CGCCTGCAGATCACCCAGAATGCGCACCATGTCGCCGCGCACTGTGCAACAAATGCAGCCGTTATTCATCTCGAAGATTTCCTCCTCAGCGCCGATGACCAATTCCTGATCCACACCAACTTCACCAAATTCATTTTCTATGACCGCGATGCGTTTACCATGTTTTGCAGTCAGAATGTAATTGAGCAGTGTGGTCTTTCCTGAGCCAAGAAAGCCAGTAAGTACGGTAACAGGAACACGATTATCCATAGAGAAAAGTGGAAAGAAAACGGATGAAATACCCTGACACCGTCTGTTCTGCAGAACGGGGTTATTTGTATCCCATTCGTTCAGAAAGAATGTAGTGGATAAGATTTATATATGCAAATCATTTGCACTTGCAATTGCAAATTGATTGCATTAGTCTCCGAACTGATGGCAGGGACGATCTGCCCTCTGCCATCCATTTATTTTATTTCTCTTTACTATTATGGTTACAGGTGTCATTAAGAAAATTCTCGAAAAGGGTTTTGGCTTTATCTCCGTTGAAGGCATGGAAGACGTGTTCTTCCATATGTCTGCATGCAATGGACAATTTGAAAATCTCAAAGAAGGTCAAGCCGTCCAATTTGAAATTGAAGATGGCCCCAAGGGCAAGAAGGCAGTCAATGTTATCGCATCATCTCCCGAAGGGGCGTAGAACATTGTGAGCATTCTCCATCACTCCCTCACTCAAAAAACAGGGTCTGCAGGACACGCAGACCCGTCGCATGGTCGTCGAAGTGATGCGGCGGCATCAACAGTCTGCTTCCGCGTGGGAAATCCATCAATGGATCCCCGAGAGGGGCAATGCGATTAGCCCGGTGACGGTGTAGCGCATCCTCGCTCTCTTGGAGAGGCCTGGACTCGTTCATCGTGATGCCGAGAATTACTACTTCCTCTGTTCGATGCCGGGACACAAGGAGCATCACTGTTTCCTGCGCTGCACCTCCTGTTCGCGCATTCCAGAGTTCTGTAGCGAGGAAGTGGAGCTACTAGACGGAAGAATCGCGATTAAAGCCGGTTTTCAGCCATTTTCATTCGTGAACGGCATAGTGGGTATTTGTTCCTTGTGTTCCACACATTAATGCAAATCATTTGCATTTGCTGGAAAGTCGGTTAGACTCTGTCCGATTCGATGCAGGACTCTTTTAAGAGACATCGCATCCGCTCTATCCCTCTTCCAAGTTCATCATGTCCAGCTCCCTGTTTGTCGGCAGTCTCTCGTGGAACACTACCGAGCAAGCCCTCTCTCAATATTTTTCCACAGTTGCTTCGGTTGTGTCAGTAAAAATTCCGCTCGATAAAGTGAGTGGCAAGCCGCGTGGGTTTGCTTTTGTGGAAATGCAATCTGTCGATGATTCACAGAAAGTCATAGCTGAATTCAATGAACGTGAACTCGATGGGCGCACTCTTCACATTAGTATCGCCCGTGAACGTGACGAAGTGACGGAACCCTGCAAGCTTTATGTCGCAGGCCTCACCGAAAGCGTCACCGAGGACATGCTCAAAGAGCATCTTTTAAGCGCGGGTTCGATTGCGGCTGTGTCCATCGTGCTCGACCGCGACACCCATCGCTCCCGCGGCTTCGCATTCGTTGATACTACATCTGAACAAGATTCCGATTCCATTATTAGCGCACTGAACGGGTCAATGCTCGACGGCAAGAGCATTCTTGTTCGCAAATCGCGGCCAAAGACCGAAAAGCCCCGCCGTACGTTTAATCGCAATCGTTAGTCGTATTTCCCTCATTTCCCAACTATTCTTATGAAACGCTCTCTGTCCATTCTTGCCCTTGTCGGTCTTCTGTCCGCTTGTTCGGGAATGCAAACATCAACGCAGCCAACAAGTACTTCTCCGGCAGAAAAGCTGAAGGTCTCCGCCAGTTTCTACCCGCTCGCCTTCCTCGCGGAGCGGATCGCAGGAGACGCAGCAATTGTCACACAGGTCATTCCAAGCGGAGTAGAGCCGCATGATTACGAACCAACCCCTCAGCAGCTTTCCGCTGTCTACGATTCCAAGGTGCTTGTCATGAACGGCCAGGGTTTGGACCCATGGGCAGAGAAATCGCGTGATCAACTGACCTCCAAAGGGATTTCCATGATCGTGGCTACCGAAGGAGCGGACTTGCTCTCCGCTGTTGCTGAGGAAGAAGAACATGAAGGAGAAGAGGATGGGGAAGAGGAGCATCATGAAGAGGGCGAATATGATCCGCATGTCTGGCTCGATCCCATTCAAATGCGATCTGTGGCTGTGCGCGCGCGCGATGCCTTTATAGCGGCAGACTCAGCGAATGCTGCAATCTATCGCGCTAATGCAGATTTACTCATTGCCGATTTGAACGCTCTTGATGGGCGATTCCGTTCCAATCTCCAATCATGTGTTCAGAACAAAGCCATCGTGTCACACGATGCCTTCCGCTATATGGCAAAGCGATACGGTTTTGAAACGCTCGCACTCGCTGGCCTATCGCCTGACGAAGAGCCTTCACCAAAGAAAATTGCTGAAATCATTGAGGTAGCAAAACGTGAGAATCTCAAAGTAGTGTTCTTTGAAACTCTTGTTAGTCCCAAGCTTGCAGAGTCTGTTGCGAATGGAGCTGGGGCAAAATCCCTTGTACTCAATCCTATTGAAGGACTTACCTCTGACGAGATTACAAGAGGTGACACATATTTGACGGTTATGCAGCGTAATGCCGATAATCTTGTTACGGCCCTCGAATGTCAGAAGTAAGCAAAATCAATGTCATTGAAGTCAGGGGCGTGTGTCTAACAATTGGAGGACACACGATTCTTGACTCTGTGAGCTTTGCCATTCCCCAAGGACGGTACGTTGGGATTGTCGGACCAAATGGCGGAGGCAAGACGACTCTGCTTAAGATTATTCTTGGGTTACAACGCCCGACGAGTGGTACTGTGGAAATTTTCGGTGAGTCGCCGTTTACAGCTCGTAAGCGTGGCAAGATTGGGTACGTTCCCCAGCGCATAGCTCAAGCAGAGATTCCCTTCCCCGTTTCGGTAGAGGAAATGGTCTGGAGCGGCAGGACTCCCTCTATTGGTGTAGGAAAATGGCGATCCAGCAGTGACAGAAAAGCTATCGATGATGCAATGGATCGTGCAAATGTTGCACATCTTCGTCGCCGTCTTGTTGGAACACTTTCTGGTGGTGAGCGGCAGCGCGTCTTTATCGCTCGTTCTCTCGCAGCAGATCCACATCTTTTAATTCTCGATGAACCCACTACAGGAGTGGATGTAGCCGCGAAGGAAGAGTTCTACGCCTTACTCAAAACACTCAATGCTGATTTGGGACTTACGATTCTCTTTGTGTCGCATGACATTGAAGTCATGACGAGCGAAGCCGCATTTGTTCTTGCCCTGAACCAGAAGCTTATTTGCCACTGCGAGAGCCACAAATTCTTGTCACAAGATACGGTGGAACGGCTCTACGGAAAAGGAGTGAAGTCCCACCTTCCACACATGCATCTATGACACTCTCAATTTTCCAATACGAGTTTATGGTCCTCGCGTTCATCGCGGGCATCGTGACGGCCATTGTCGCACCGACAATGGGAATTTTCCTCGTTACCCGCCGCTATTCCTTCATGGCAGATACACTCGCACACGTTTCGTTAGCGGGGGTGGCTGTCGGTTTTCTCACAGGTATGCAGCCGATCATTACGGCGATGATCGTTTCAACGCTTGCTGCAATCTGGGTGGAGACGATACGCAGGAAGAAACGAGTTCTGGGTGAGTCGGCGCTTTCCATGTTCCTTTCGGGAGGATTGGCGCTTGCCGCCGTGCTCTTGAGCGCATCCCAGGGTCTGAATGTAAATCTTCATAGCGTTCTTTTCGGGAGCATCGCCACAGTGAATCGCACCGATGTCATCCTTATCTGTACTCTTGGCGCTGTCGTGCTCGCCACGATTGCGTTCCTTTGGAAAGAACTGACATGCATCGCTTTCGATGAGGAACTCGCCGAAACAGGAGGCGTTCAAGTAAGAGCCATCAACTACATCTTTGTTATTCTCACGGCAGTCACTGTTTCAGTAGCCATGAGGATTGTTGGCATTCTTCTCATAGGTGCCCTCATGGTCATACCAGTAACAACAGCTATGCAGTTTGAGCGGAGTTTTAGAGCGACATTATGGATTGCCATTGCTCTATCGCTTCTAGCGGTTATTACTGGCCTTTTTGTCGCCTATTACGTTGGTTTCAGTAGTGGCGGGACAATTGTTCTGCTTTCGATGGGATTCTTCTTTCTTGCTAGCCTTCGCAAGAAGATTACAGGAAACGCCTGAGGTTCTTCCTTTTGCAAATGCAAATCAGGAGCAGTAAGATGGAACATGAACTTTCCCATAGCCCTATGCCAAAAAACGCAGAGATCATCGCCAGTCTTCGCAAGAGAGGGTATCGGATCACGCCACGACGCAAAACCATCGCAAGCGCCGTAACGAAAACAACGAAGCCGTTTGCAGCCCTAGAGATGTATGCGCTGCTCAAGAGGAAGGGTGTGGTGGTCGATAAGGTGACGGTCTACCGCGAACTGCAATTCTTGGAAAAGCAGGGTGTCCTGCAAGGAGGAAAATTTCAGGATGGAATAAAGCGCTATTGCCTGACATCGAATGGTCATCATCATCACCTTATCTGTACAAAGTGCAGTGACATACAGGATGTGGAAATGGAGAATGATCTGAACAGCATCGAGAAAAAGATACAGAAAGAAAAATCCTTCAAGATTCAGAGTCATGTATTAGAGTTTTATGGACTTTGTTCGAGTTGCGTATAGTCCTATTTGAACATTAATTACTCTGTTTGCGTCTCTTTAAGCATGTGTCCATGTCGCAGTTGGCAGGTACCCCATATCTATCGGGGGAAGTTGTCTAGAGTGTGTCTAAGATATGGGGTACCTGCCAGAATTTTAAATTATGGCTCCCCCGACTGGATTCGAACCAGTAACCCCCTCGTTAACAGCGAGGTGCTCTACCGTTGAGCTACAGGGGAATGCTCGGATGAAAGGAAGTAAGGAACAAGCTGCGATCACGAGCCTGCCCGCCGTAGTCCGCCTCGGGCGGACGCAGGTGGGAGCTACAGGGGAATGTCCATGACAACTACAAGGAGTATATGCGGCTGAGGAATCCATGAAAAGCCGAATCCTCAGCGATTCGAAAGCCTCTCATGCACACAATATCCATCCGCGCAGCGATTACGGTTTTCGGCAATGTATCGGTAGATCCGCCTACCTGCCTGCGGAACACCCGGAATGTAGAGAAGAGGAGCAAAGGGCCAGAGCACTGGTAGGTGATGGGACATTTTTCGAAAAGCATCAAATCCAGCGTAGTGATGATCTTCTATGCTTATGTGCATGGCACGGTCGAGGTCTTGTATGGCGATATCTGGTGCGTATTTCTTCCGGAGAGTGGCATCGCGGAAGTTTACAGCTCGCAGGCGCTTCAGGTGATCGCAGAGCAGCAGCACGAACATCGAGCGGCGGCAGAGATGGCAGGCGGCGTCGTACAGAACCGAGATACTGTTTGCCCGTCGTCCATTTATCCACTTTCGAAGATCGGCAAAGTCTTCCGTGAGCAGTAGCCCCAGGTATCCGCTGAGCATCGCAACAGAAAAGGAAGCAACATCCATCAATACAAAAATTCCCCCGTGGAAAAGTACACCTCCCAGAAGCAATGCCCGGCGCACGGCATGTCGTTTCACATACTGTGGTAGTTGCCTGGTGCTGGATTCCGGAACGAGGACAAGTAGCCACCCAAATTCAAAGACAAGAATTGTGGAGCCGATGACTGGTGATGCAACACTGAAGACGTCCATCATCCACATGGGCCAGCGGGCGAAGTGTGTGTGATGGAGTGCGGAGGCTACCGCTGTTCCGTCCCACCACATACTTCCTATGGATTTATCTATTCCGGATGCTATGTAGATCACCACAAATTGCCATAGCAGCAGTCGCCACGGCCAGATGGACATGGTGAGGGGCGGCAGAAGTTCTTTGGTTTCATTCCACGATTTCCATTGCTTACGTGCGCGATCGAGAGAAAATGCACGGATTTCCGGTGCAATCATCAGGATGAATCCAAGATTGCGAAGCATGGTGTCTCCACCGCTTAGGGGGAGAAGATTGCGTTCATGAAACGAGAAGAGGAGGAGGGCTGCAACGATAGTGCTGAAGCGCGTTCGGTAGCCGATTATTGCAGAGATCAGCGAGCCAAGGAGCAGGAGGTAGAGACCAAATACCGCAACAGGATCGGTGTAGGTATCGAGGAGCGTGAAGCGGTAATCACCACGAAAGGAAGAGAAATAAAGTTCCGGTGAAATGATGCCCGTAGAGCTAAAAAAGAAACTGACGTCGCTCCATTGGAAGAGCAGGAAGGTCAACGCTGTTGCTGCCCATGCCATGCGCATGAGGCCGAACCCGGATGCGGAGATCCTTCGGAATAAAAACCGGTCGAGGCGCTGCGCGAAGGTCATAGTATTAGAGCGGGGCAGGCAATTTCCGCGAGCGTGTCCTCTTTCCACTCTGGCTGGTACTCGCGCCATTCCTGCACACTCATAGGTTTGCCCGGTTTTGGAAGTACAGAGTACGTGCGTTCGAGTCTCACCTTCATTCCTTCAGGAATCCCTTGGTCACGGCATACCAAAGCGAGAAATCGCTGGAGTAAAGCATCATTCTTCCCGCGGTCCTCGAGGCGTCGGAGTGATTTTGTCATACTCGCTCTGCGGGGGTAGGAGAGTGATGCATCAACGGCAAGTATGGTATGCCATGTTTCATTGATGGACTGATCTACCCTGTACTGCGAAATGCGGCGCAGAGGATCCGGGGAAAACAAGTTCCACTGCTGCCATTGGCTGGTGAGTAGCATGTATGGCCGCGTCCATGGATTGATTTTGTCTTTAAACACGGTTAGTGGCCTGATCTTCCAGTTGGTATCTATGGAAAAAGCTGCAACAGCACTCGTATGCCAAAGACAGAAGAGGGCGATAACCGTGCGCGTGAAGATTTTGGGCACGGAGAATATCGTAGCTCTTTTCGTGTTTTATTTCTTCACCGGCTGCAGCATCACAATTTCCCGTCCCACAAACTGGTCGTTTCTGCGGTACAGGAGCGAGAAATCCGTGGCCTCTTTACTCTTCGGAATCGCTGGCATCACTGCCCGGTAGCCGAGCTTTGGAAGTTTTTCCCAAAGGCCGGTAAGACGTACGAGGTCGCCCCCCGCAAGCCGCCAGAATGGCCAGCAGCAGACGATGGGAACATTCGGTAGTGTTGCTGATGCATTGCGGAGAAATTCCTCCTGCATCTTCTCCACCTGCTTACGGAGTCTGTCTGCCGGCGCAGGAGCCGGAGCGCGTGTAAGGCTGGGGCCCAGTGATGTCTCTGTCACGACGAGATCGGGGAGTTTCTTGAGGACGAAGGGGCTTGTTGCATCCTGTTTCCACACCGTGCTCTCTGCATCTTTTTTCAAAATCTTCATCTCCTTACGGATCCACTCGATATTCTTCTCACAGCCATTTACGGCTTTGAGGCTCATATCCGAAGCGAGGATATTCCATCCGCGAACAAGACACTCCAGAGGAATGACACCGGTGCCACAAAACGGATCTAATACTGTTAATTGCTTATTTGCTCCTTTTGATTTTGCTTGGGAGTTGCTGGTTGCTGGTTGCTGGTTGCTGGACTTTAGAAGCCACAAGCCGAGATTCAGCATGACCTGTGCAAGTTTCGGAGGAAGAAGGCCTACGGTTGTATCGCGTACCGGCTTGCCGATATCACGCTTCGTGTAACTATCCACGTCTTGCGCAGCGATCGTGCGACCCATCCAGATTTGTTCTCCGGGCAATGCAATGATGACGAGCTCGAGTCCGTGTTTGCCACTAAGCATCCCTGCATCATGCAGAAGCACAGCAGCGGCAGGCTTGCGTTCATTTCCCACGTATCGCGCAGGCCGACCCGCGCGTTTTAGCGTGTCTTTGTACCTGCGGTACATCTCTTTTACGCCTGTCGGTGGGATGCCCGATGTTCGAAGTCCGAAGGTGATTTTGCCGCGGATTTTGGCTGCGCATTCCAGAAGCATCTGTGGTCCGTCGCTGACCGAGAGATCGCCTTTCTCAAATCCTTCCGCAAGCGCGTAGACACCTCCGAGACCCGGAAGAAACGTGGCATCAAGTTTTTGTGTGGAAGAGAAGATGGCGATAGTGGATTCAGGCTGCGCTTCCAGACGAAATCCCGGAACGACGGCAATGAGTTCTGCGAGGCTGACTGAGGGTTGGTGTCCGAGGAAGGCGCAGTAGGTTGGCATGTCGAAAAGGAGTATAGAGATTTAGTCTGTGGACTGCCACTTCATCTTTTCGAAGGAATCACTTCATTATCGCTAGCGAATGAAAGAATCCCTCTCCCGACGGGAGAGGGGTAGGGAGAGGGGGTTCAATATTCTCTATTCCTAACATCAGTTTCACTACATCATTGGCGACCCCCTCCTCCTAACCTCCTCCCAATGGGAGGAGGAAGCCCTGTTTCACAAGTCTTATGACGGCATCATCCCGGACGTGACCGAGGATTAACCGGATGTGCGATGGCATTTTTCCAAAGCGACCGGCCACCCCCCGTGGCGCGCCACCCACCCACGACATATTTTCAATCCGACTGCGTATATATCCTATGCATGACGGCACCATCTCCGAGGCGACCGAACCCGACGTTCTATGATAAAGCGGACTCCCTTCCTCCAGTGGAGGAAGGGGTAGGGGATGGAGGAGACCACAATAAAGAAGGTGCAACACAGCACTTTTTCCGTGTGACCGGTCACGTATTTTTTCCAAACACATTCCACCAGTCCCGTAACAACAGCGTCACCAATATCACTATCACCGGCAGCAACTGAATGATTCCCCGTGCGGAACCTGTTTGCCGCAGGGCTTCTGTGGAGAGACCTGTGAGAGAGAAGATGGCCGCTAGTCCTGCGATCACCGTGATGACGTAGAGTGAGAGCATGGCTACTGGCGAGGTGAATGCTGTACGCCAGCGTGCGCATAGCAGAGCGATAAGTAATCCCGGTAGGAGCAGGAAGTTTGCTTCCAGTACCCATGTGATGCCGAGCGAGCGCAGAGCACCGGGCTGGAGGGCAAACTCTGTGTCGATTGGTTTGGCATTTCCGAACGCAAGTCCGTTCATATATTTGTACGCAAGCCAGGGGCCAAGGACGATTGCCAGCAGTCCTACGTACCAGAGTGCAGCGCGTAGTGATTCTTTTATAGTCAGTGTTTTTTTTGCAACACTGAGGATGATGATTGCTGTTGCCAGCAGAAGAATGGGAGGCAGGTGCATGAGGAGCGCTTCGTTTTTTGTCATGGCCAGTAGTGCCGTACCCAGAGCGCCGATGCGTAGCCATACAGCACGCGCCTGTACATCGGTTGTTTGCAATGCATGCAACAGTGGAAGCAGGGCGACCGCGATATGAAGGGCGACGAAGAGATCGGCATACGGCGTACTCCCGTGCATCAGCAGAAGAGGGAGGCTGCTTATGAGATACAGTCCCACAAGAGCCCATCCGTTTCCTGCACTCCTCTTGATTGTGCCCCAGACCATTGCGAGCGCGAGCAGGTACCAGAGTGGTGAGGCGAGGGCGATCATCCGGTCATTCCACCCGCCCGACACCAGAGCAATCCAGATTTTGAGGAGGGGAACAGTTGGAGGGTAGGTGCTAACGCCCGCGATGGTGTCTGGGTTATGCGGAAGGGCAAGAGCCAGCTGTTCTTCGTGCATGATGACCTTTGCGCGGTAGTTCCAGTTATTGAACACATCGTCGTTATATGCAGGATCCATCATCAGAAGAGTGATACCGGAAGCAAGTTTTAGGGTGATCCAGAGTGCGAGGAGTACTCCTGCAATACCCATCCATCCCATACGCTTGCAGGCAGATGCAGTCTCTTGCATGCGACGTTTTGCACCTGATGTACACAGAATGATGCTGCGCAGTGACATCTTTCTTTTCCAGCCAAGCACTGCCAATGGGATTGCCAAGAGCGTAAATGACAAGAGCATCCCTTCAAGATTGACTGGCACGGATCCGAAGGCCGAGAGCATGAACATGAGGATCATCACCATCGACGGACCGGCGATGCTTCCGTAGAGCAGGCATTCCATGCGCGAGAGCACCGTGGATGACCCCTGGAGTAGACGAACAGCAAGAGCGCCAATACAGACAAGTGGAGCGTAGCCGATAATAAAGAGAAGAAGAGTCATCAGCGCGAGCGGAACACAAAAGTATCGGGACCAAATTCCAGCAGGACATCCCCGGGAGGGGAGATCACTTTTCCTTCGGACATAAGCTGCCCCTGTTCGTTGATGCTCATGTCCGGCCTCGCAAAGACTACCCATGTGTCGAGGCCATCTGCCGCGGCCTCTGGGCCAACAGGGAGTGCAGGGTGTGTGTGGTAGCGCATGAGGCCGAGGAAGGGGTAGGGGTACTGCGTGAGGAACACATACCGTCCGCGGTCAGCGACGAGCGGAGCAGCTTCTTTCAGAAAAGCGCGGAAGTTTGCACGCTCACGGAAGCGCTCTTCGCGGGGATTACTTACATCTGTTGAAGCAAGATCGTGGATAGCATAAGAAATAATCTCACTTCCCATGCGTAGATCTGAGAGCATCCAGAGTGCCGCTCCTATTCCTGCCATCATCACCACAACAGTGCGCGCTGCAGACGGTCGTAGCTTGATCCAGAGTAGTGCAGCTGCCCCAAGGCACAGAAGAAGCACGTACCATACGACATTGATATACGTGCCATGCGGAGGAAGCTCTGTATAAAGAGTGCTTATTGCTATGGGACTTCCGGTGATCACCGGTCCCCAGAGGAAGTTCACGGAGTACGGGCTCATAGCGTCAAACGTCCAGTACGACTGTAGTGCGTGCCATGCTTTTTCCAGTACGTTCCACCCTACAAGTCGGATCTGGATAATCTGGATATCTGCACCTTTGGGGAGGCGTAGCCCTAGCACATCCGGATGTCGAGACCATTGTTCGTATCGTCTCGTATCAATCTTCTTTGTTGTCGGCACTGTGCTTGCGCTCAGGGAAATTGGCAGTTGTATGACATTGTTTGAAGGAGTGCCAGGCTCATGCCAAATCAGGGATACCTCCATGTTCTGCAGCGCGAGGTAGGTGATTTCCACGGCATCCGCTGGATGTGTGAGGTGCGCTTCACGAAAGACGCTTACATCTGACTCTGCACTGATCCGAAGTCCTCCCATCTCTGCAGTACTTCTCGCCTGACCATTGATGCGCCAGTCCGAACCGATCTGCCCTCCAAGAAAACTCCAGTTGGTGACGCTCTCGGCATGGGCGCAGAGCGGAATGATGGTGGCTGCCACAGCGATGATTGCTCTACGAATATGCACGGCTCCTATTATTCAGAGCAAACCCCAAAGAGGAAAGGGGAAAGAGGAACGGTGAAAGGGGAATCAAAAAAGACGGGCCGTAGCCCGTCTTTCTTTGTAACAAATTCGTTACGACCTTAGCCACCCTTCGATGCTCTGAAGCACGTGAGGCACAAGACGGGCTTGCCGCCTTCGCGAGGCTCGAATGGCACCTGGCACGGCTGGTTGCACTGTGCACAGGTTGCGTCGAACATCTGGCGAGGACCGCGTTCGTTCTTGCGGGCGTCGCGACATGCCTTGCAGCGCTGGGGAGCCGAGAGGTTGCGGGAGGTGTAAAACTCCTGCTCACCCTCGGTGAAGGTAAAGTTCGCACCGCAATCGCGGCACGCTATCGTTTGATCTGCCATACTGGCGGAAGAAAGAATGAAATAAGTCTCTTCCTTCTCGCAGCGTTTTCTCGTTGTTTCCGAGTGTTCCGTGTCTGAAGGTCGATTGAGATAATTTTACCCCAATGGGGGGTAGAGTCAATGAAAAGACGGCCAGATTGGGTTTATGGAGTTCATAGAGTTTATAGGGTTTGTAGGGTTGTACGTTGGCTTAAAAATCGACACCAAGCCCCAAGAACCCCATAAACCTTATCAACACTATCAACCCAACATCACGCTTCCCCTGCAACTTCTATCTCCGCCGGTCCCCCCGTTACCACCGCCTTGATCCTCCGGATGCCTGCGGAGCTACTTTCCTCCTTCTGGATTTTGAAGGACCCCAGCATGCCCGTACGCGCTATGTGGGGGCCGCCGCAGATTTCCTTGCTGAAGGTCACTTCCTTGTCGCCCATCACGTAGACCTTTACATCACTGCTGTAGCGATCGTCGAAGACGCCAATGGCATCTTCTTTCTTTGCACCTTCCACCGTCGTCACATGATACGAAATGGGGAAATCTTTCTGGATAGCCCAGTTCACCAGATCCTCCACTTTCTGGATCTGTTCGGGTGTCATCTTGCTCTCATGGGAGAAGTCGAAGCGCAGACGCTCGGTCGTGATGTTGCTTCCTTTCTGCCAGATGTGATTTCCCAGAACTTTTCGCAGTGCTGCATTCAAAAGATGTGTTGCCGTGTGGAGCTTCGTTGTTTCTGCACTGTGATCAGCGAGTCCTCCCGCGAAGCGTTTTTCGGAGCCCGCACGCGAGAGCTTCTGATGCGCTTCGAATGCGGTTGCAAACTTTGCTTCATCGACGTGCAGCTTGCGCTCGGCTGCGAGTTCCATGGTGAGCTCCAGAGGAAAGCCGTAGGTGTCGTAGAGATGAAACGCATCGATGCCGGAAATTTTGTCACTCGCTCCTGCTGCGACACGCTCGAATTGTTTGATGCCCTCTGTGAGGGTTCGTCCGAATTGCTGCTCTTCGTGTGCGAGAGCATCACGGATTTGTTTACTGTGCGAAGCAACTGAAGGATACGCAGCGCCGTACTGCTCGATGACGATATCGGCGATGGCAGGGGTGAAAGATCCCGTCGCTTCGATCTGCAGCTGGCGCGCAGAGCGGATAGCGCGACGGATGATACGCCGCAGCACATAGCCCTGGTCGACATTGCCCGGCACAATGCCGTCACCAATGATGAACGAAGCAGCTTTGAGGTGATCGACGATGATGCGCGCATGCCGGATGATGCCGCTCTCCATTTCATGATTGCCCTGCATCCGTTCACGTGGAGAGAGCGCGAGCACATGGTCGAGGATCGGCTTCATGCGATCTGTTTCATACACATTTGCAACTCCCTGCAGTACTGCTGCCACGCGCTCGAGTCCCATACCGGTATCTACATTCTGCTGCTTCAGTGGCTCAAATGTCCCATCCTCCTTTTTGTTGTACTGCATGAAGACGTCGTTCCAGATTTCCATCCATTCTTTGTCATGTGTCGCAGGATTTCCCTGCGGCTCTCCTTCACCCACCCAGTAAAACATCTCCGTGTCCGGTCCGCAGGGGCCGGTTTTTCCTGCAGGTCCCCACCAGTTTTTGGCCTTCGGCAGAAAGCCGATGCGCTCCTCTGGAATTCCCATTTTCTTCCAGTAGCCGGCGGACTCTTCGTCACGCGGTGCATCGCTATCCCCTTCGAAACAGGTTACTGCCAGCATGTGTACCGGAATCCCGAGCACTCCCGTCAGAAATTCGTAACTCAACTGAATCGCTCCTTCCTTGAAGTAATCACCAAGACTCCAGTTGCCGAGCATTTCAAACATCGTGAGGTGCGAGTTGTCCCCCACTTCGTCGATGTCCTGGGTGCGGATACAGCGCTGCACATCGCACAGCCGCTTTCCTCCGGGGTGTTTTTCTCCGAGCAGATAGGGAACCAGTGGGTGCATTCCGGCGGTTGTGAAGAGAACCGTCGGATCATTCTCGGGTATCAGCGAAGCTCCTGCGATCACGGTATGGCCGTTTTTCTGGAAAAAATCGAGATAGGCTTGCCGGATTTGGTCTGTTGAAAGAGGCTTCACGGGCTGATTGTAGCCTTTTTTTATATAAATGAGCTAGTGCTTGCAATATGTGCAGTGTGAATTATGATGTGCTTCATGGTTGCAGAACAGATGCCAGATGCTCTGGACCAAAATGCTCCTGTCACAGAGGAGCCTAGTTTACGTCAGCCCAATCTCATTACCATCCACGAGCAAACTCATGATCGATTAGATTTAACGCTTGGGGGCATGAAGGAAGTATTTGAGAATATGGAGCCCAACGATCGTGAGCTTGTTGAAGCTATTCAGTATGAGCGTTTCCTTATCGCTCTTCACCTTGATCCTGCGCATGAATCTGAACCGACAATTTTCCGAATGGCAAAAGAGATGTACACATTTGCAGAGTCTGACCGTACGAATCCGGAGCCATACGTACGTATGCTCATAGAAGCTGGACCCCGATTTCGGGAGCTTCTTCCTAGGCGACCACATACTCTTCCTGTCGGGAACATGCCGGGAAAACTAGATCGTATGGATGTAACACCAGTTGTCGACAATTTGCGCAAAGCAGAAAAACTTATCAATGACATGCTTCCAAATGATCCATCGTTTCGACGCTTTCGTCTTGCAATATCGGAGTGTGTCACCAATCACATTTTGCATGGGATGGGATCCGATCCCCGACAGACTGCTCGTATTCGATGCGTAAAAAAAGATACAAAGTTCGGGATTGCTGTCAGGGACAGTGGCTGGGGATATCGCCCTGAATTAGTGCGAGATGCAACTTTGCCGGAAAATCTTGAAAAGCCAGATGGGCGAGGTCTTATGCTTATGGAAAGTGGTGCAGACCGGAAATCCATTTTTAGCGATGGTCGACTTTCCGCGATGGTGAAACTGCTGTGAAATCATTAACCAGGCAATACCAGCGTGCCTTCGTGCGCTTCGGTATCGACCTTGATGCCAACGATATCGCCGCGCTTGGCTGCACCAACCGCTGCATGCTCGATCTGGATGGAGTCCACGCGCTGCGGGACGATGGTACCGCCTTTCTTGAGCATGATCATGTCGCCGACTTTTAGCGGCTCTTTGAGATCGACGATCGCAACACCGATGCGGTCGTAGTAGTGGACGACTTTGCCGATGAGGCGCTGCATCACGGCTGCGGAGGACGCTGCGATTGCTTTCTTTTTTTGCGCAGTGATCACCTTCTTTGCCGGCTTCGCTTTTTTCGCAGGCTTTGCAGCTGCTTTCACCTTTTTCTTCTTAGGTTTCGCTGCCTTCTTTTTCTTTGCAGGTTTCTTTTTTGCCACCTTCTTCGCCTTCTTCAGCCTTTTTACCTTCTTTGCCTTTACCTTCTTGGTCTTCTTCAGCTTCTTCTTTTTTACCATGGGGAGGAGGGGGAATATTACTACTCACCGTACCCCCGTGATTTTGTTGTCGCAAGGCGATTTTTCTGTGCATGCCTGCGATAGATCTCTGCACAATTTTTTGAGCAAGTTCTGCAGCTTTCCTCATCATTGCACTTCCCGCAAATTATTGCCTGCTTGGTACATCGTGCACAGGAGATCTTTTGTGTACACGGATCGCTGCAGTGGGGACACATTCCATAGATCTTCGATGGTTGGAGGTGCTGGTCGACCGCGACGCGCTTGTCGAACACAAAGCACTCTCCTTTAAATGCTTTTTCGGGGAACTGTTGCAAGTATGCGAGGATACCGCCCTCCAGCTGAAAAACATTCTTGTACCCTTCCTGCTCCATGGCAATCAGCGCTTTTTCGCAGCGAATGCCTCCGGTGCAGTACATCATCACTTTTTGGTCCTTGGGGATCCCGGATGTTCGTACGAACTCCGGAAACTCGGAGAAGCTTTGGATCTGTGGATCGATGGCGTTTTGAAATTTTCCCACAGTCACTTCGAAGTGATTGCGTGTGTCGATTACCGTCACATCATCTTGCTGCAGCATTTGGTCCCATTCCTGAGGGGTCAGATGGTTACGGTGCCCTGCCGGTTTCACGGCATCTATTTTTATGGCGACGATTTCTGGCTTGATCTTCACCGACCAGCGCTTAAATACAGGAGCATCAGCAGTACTGTCTTTAAAGACGATCGGGCCGAACTTCTCTGTGAGATAGTGCTTCCACTCAGCGATTGCTTCCTTGGATCCGCAAACTGTTCCATTGATCCCTTCGGGTGCAAGAAGCGTCAAGCCGCGCATATCGTGGGCGCGGCCAAATCGCAGCAGTTCCTTTTGCAGTTCTGGTAGAGCGCTTTGCGCAATCGGGTGGAATACGTATCCGGCGGTGATGGTGATGGGGGAGAACATAAGAGGCGTTATGACCATATGTACAGCCAGATACCGATATAATGCACAATAATGTAGAGGAAGAAGAAGTATCCACCAACAGCGGCTGCCAAGGAAAGTACGATCAGATTGATCACCTCATTTCTATGACGCCTTACTTGATCCAAGGAACAGATGCCTTTTTTTCGAAAATACATGAAGAGACTCAGGGCAAGAAGGACGAGACCTAAGGAGCGAAAAACCCACTTATAGCTTCCATACAGTGTATCGGCAAGCGATCCTGCTACACTTACTGTTCCCAGTCCTAGCAGGACGATAATCACCGGACTTAGGCAACAGAGCGAAGCGAAGATGACAGGTGCACTAATGAGCTTCAGTAACTCTTGTATTTTCGCCATATCGTGGAGGGGAAAAATACCGATCTGCGACAGTGTGCCTCTTCTAAAGCAAGGAAGAATATTGCTATGATTATCCTACCATGCCCACCAAGAAAGACGACCTTCAGGCCCTCACAAAACTCGGCAAAAAAGCAGCTCCTTCCCGTACGCTCGAAGTCTTTCCAAACCACGCTCCGGGGAAGATTGCAGTCACACTGCACTGCACCGAGTTCACTTGCTTGTGTCCACTCACCGGGCAACCAGACTTCGCGGAGATCGAAATCGTCTACACCGCAGACAAGCATGTCGTGGAATCCAAATCGATGAAGTTGTACCTGGAAACATTCCGGAATGTCGGCGTGTTTCACGAGCACCTTGCCTGCGACATCGGCGAGGATTTTGTGAAGTTTGTGAAGCCACTCGCCGTTGCGGTCACGGTGAAGTTTCACGTCCGCGGGGGCATCGCGATCGATGCGACGTGGGAGTGGAAGAGATGATCATTTGCTCTTGAATCGTGCTGAATATAAGTGTACACTTAAAGTATACTTCCAATGTACACTATGCCAAAGGACATTTCCATCAAGGAATTGCGTGCGAATCTTGCGGATATCGCTGACTGCGTTGAAAAAGGAGAATCCTACCGAGTTATCCGTCGTTCCAAGCCTTCTTTCATCATTATGAAGATCGATGCCGAGGCTCCAGAGGAAGGATGGGAGACTGTGGTGGATTTTACGGACAATGGAAAGAGCGCAGGCATGCCCATCGAAAACGTGATGAAGATCATGAAAAAAATCCGGCGTAGCAAACATGGATAAGATCGAGAAGCAGCTGCGAAGTATTCCCGAAAAAGATCGGGAGCGTATTTTTCTGGTGCTGGAGCAATTGCTGCAGCGCAATTTTTCAGCTCTTGACCGCAAGAAGCTGAAAGGATTTGAAAACATTTTTCGTATCCGTGCGGGGAACTACCGCATCATCTACTTTGATAACGGGGAAACGATTCTTCTGAAGGCGATTCGCAGGAGAAATGAGGAGACGTACAGGGGTTTTTAGCAGCATTAAAGCACAGATCCGTTCACCGCACCGCAAACGACGCGCGTACTACAGCCGTCACGCGCTTGTTGATGGCACTCGTGTCGTAGGCGCCGTAGTCGCTGACATCCATGGAGTTTTGGGCTGTGACCTGAAGCACACCCATGCTCGCTTCCCTGAGTGCTCCCACAGAGGCATCGACGCTCTCTACAATCGCATCTGCGCGTTTCTGTGCATCCCGCATTGCGGCGCCCATGAGCTCGATCCTGAGTGCTGGCAGATTGCCGATGAAGTACTCGAGATTCATTGTAGAAACTACAGCACCCTGCGCAAGCAGTGCGCCCGCAGCCTCAGCCGCTGAGCTGATCTTTTCTACATCTGCCCCCTCTACAGTGACTTCCTGACGGAGATTGTAGCCCACAGGTGTTCCTCCAGTATTGTAGTCGAGACGTGTCTCTACATTCACAGGAGCGACAGTGATTGCCGCATCTTCGATCTCTTTCTCCTTTAGAAACTTCTTCACCGCTTTGAGGTCGGCAGCCACTTTTGCGTTGCCCGCTGCAAGGTCACCCATGCCCGTTGATGTCGTGATTTGCATTCGCCACTTCGCAGTATCGGATACGACATCCTTGTACGCGGAGCCTGTGACGGAGATCCGGTCCTGAAGCGACTTGCTGCGGATAAAGGTGCTGCCTCCAATGAGGCTGCAGAGGATAAGGCTTGAGCCGAGAACAGCCGATGCGGTGACGCGGGAGTCGATAGTCATGTGTAGTGATTATACGTGCATCCTTGGCAGATGAAAAATACGGATGGTAGCATACAGGTATGAAGCAATCTCTTCTCTTCTGGGTTCCGACATCTATCCTCCTCTTCTTCATGGTGGGGTCGGGCATTTATTACTTTGTGGATACGCCGGCTATCGAGCTTGCGTTTGTGCAGCTCGGGTACCCGACGTATACGCTGTACTTCAATGCTATTGCCAAGTTTCTCGGTGGCATCGCCATCGTTGCTCCGGTGCCGCGAGTACTCAAAGAGTGGGCATACGCCGGCTATCTCTTCATCCTGCTTCTTGCTCTACAAGCCGTCTGGATGACCATGCCGGGGATTCCTTTCCCCATGCTTGGGTTCATCGCAGTCTGGGCTTGGGCGTACTGGCGGTACAGGGTGCGGTAGTGTTCGATCACATCCATCGGCTTCGCAGGAAGTTAAAGAAGGATCGCCATCGCTTTCTCCATAAGTACGACTTACGCCAGAGTCTGATGGAATCGCTGGAGAGCTTTCCCTTGGGATGATGCTCCGCGCACAGTAAACGCAGGTGATGGTAGGGGTGCTCTCTCCCAAGAATGGACTTCCGGAATTTTCGGTAGCACAAATGATGGACATGTATTGCTACTCCTTTGGTTCGGTAATCCAGATCGCAAACCGCACATTTGTGGCGGTAGTACTCGCGCACTTCCTTCGATTTTTGGCGCCATGCGTCGGAGTTCAGATAGTCGCGGTAGAGAGAGCTCACATGTGTATGGTACCCGTGTCGCTACGCACCACAGCACTTTTTGAATTTCTTGCCGCTGCCGCAGCCGCATGGCTGGTTGCGCTGCTTTCCTCCGGTCGGCATGCGATGGTTGAAGCGCCCAATATCCGTAAGCGGAGAATCGAGTGTGGCAAGTTCACCGAGGAGTTCGATGAGTTGCGATCGTACTGAGGAGCTCACAAGCCGCTTTATTGCCAGCTGCCACTGTTCTTCCGAAACGCCCTGGACTGTAGGATCGCTGTGATATTTGGCAAGCTCGTATGCGGCTTCATTCAGTACTTCCACCGAGTGTTCAGCAACAAAGCGGTCATCGGGAGTGAAGTACTTAAGTATTGTTGTGTGGCCGTTGCGACGTGAGGAAAAGTACCCAATCGGTTGCTGGTTTTTTGCTCGGGGTAGGGCATCGGTAGCGACTGCCAGAAAATATCGCATAGCGGACTCCCATTGCTCAAAGTGCTTTTTGCGGCTTTGCAGAACTCCGAAGTAGGAGATGAACGGCCGGTTACCATTGGGACTGACGTACCGGTGCGGTCCCACGATCTTCTGCACTTGCGGGGAATTCACCATTGCCACTCTTGTGCTCACTCCCAAAAAGGGGAGATCCACTGGCGTGCCGTTTTGTTGGAACATTTTTTGTGTGCCGTAGAACATAGCCATGGCTTGCTCCATGACCAGATTCGCCGCCTCAAACTGGTCGTAGGGATCGAGATCATCGAAGTCCGGATACTCTCCGCAGCACTGAACAAGCTTTTTGATTTCCTCTTTCATCAGCCATTCTCTGGTATTTGCGACGCCGATGCCGGTAAAGAGCATGCTCTTGAGCGTACTTTCCCGTGCCTCCCGCACATTGCCGGTGTTCTTCGCGCCCTGCCGCATGGTGTCATTCATAAAACGGTGACGCACCCATTCGTCCTGCTCACCAGCCATCTCCGCCATGTTGTTGTTCCAGTGGCTGATGGCTTGCAGCAGCTTGCCGGTCTCACCATGCTCGCGGCCTTCCATAAGGTTCACTCCGATGCATACAGGTGAGCCATCAGGATCGATGGGGAGCTTGTAGAGCATCCGCATGTATGCCGGACAGAACTGCCCAAAAAAATCGAGATATGCCGCCTGCAGATATTCTGTTTCTGTCGGCAGCATGCTATCCATATCACCGATGCGCCTGTGCGTGATGCCAAACGTGCGGGCATTGCGCAGGTACTCTGCATTTGCCGCGGGAGTGTCACCGCGTATGTACGTCACGAGATGCTCAGGCTGCACGCCGATGCTGAGTGCACTTTCAATGTCGAATGTATTACGACCCGGCATCAGGAGGAGCTTCATGGTGCGTCGTTGCTCTTCGGTGGTACATGCAGCAAAATTTTGAAAATGCCAGTCGCGTGAGGCAATCTTAGCCGGAGTGTTGTAGTCGATATCTTCGCTTGTGGTGTCGGCTTCTACTGCCAAAGGGGGGGCGGTCCGTCTACTTTGCAGAGCGGCACTTCGCAGCCATGAGGTTACTGCGGCGATTTGTGGCAGGCTGTACTTGCCCTTCTGACTAAATACTTCTTCCAGTTCCCTGTGCAGAGCATCGATGGGTACATTGGGAGAGAGGGCCAGATGCTCCTCAATAATTGCCCTATGCCCATCGGAAATTCTCTCTCGTGCCATACTATGAAATAGTATATATTTATTTTTTGTCAAATATACTGTTTTTCAGGGAAAATTGGTGGAGATGGTACGTAAAAGTTTGAACCACATGGAGCAGATGATTATGGGGTGGGCGGAGCAGATTGCTGGCCTTTCCGCACAAAGGTAGAAGAAAGGACTCCAGAAGTATCGTCACTATCGTCTATTCTTAATGCCATGAAATTTACCCAGTCTCAAATCGATGAGTACGTCGAATTCTTTACCATCCTCGCAAACATCAAGCGCCGAGAACTTCTAGGTACTATAGATTTAAAAAATCCCAGCGATTCAAGTACTTCTCGTGAGGATCATCAAATTTTCTCATAGAAGTGTCCTTGTGTTTCTGCCCCTTTTTCCCCGGTGTCATTAACCAGTTTGCATGACCTGATTTGCAATATTGACCGACGATTTCGCTTGGTACGATGAAAAAGTCAGGGTGTTTCTTATTATCGTTTAGATTAACAAACAGATAGTACAAATTATCTGCAAAATAATCTTCTGCTTTTTGATTGAGGATCCAGCTTCTCGCTGTTCCCCTGTTGGTTTTTACTTGTATGCCTACTGTTTTGGTAGCCTCCCCATTTGAGCAAAGTATGTCTACCCCCTTGGTGTTTCTTAGAGTGATTGAAGCGATATACCCTCTCTTCGATAATTCTGCTGCCGCAAAATATTCTCCAGATACTCCTGCGAGGACACTATTCAGTTTATCTTTATCTGCCATTTTAGTTGGGGGATATTACGAAGATAGTACATGATTTGCATCTTGACGGTATCTACACCACTCACAACCCTCAGAAGCCTTCGGAGCCTTCTTCTTCAGCAAACACTTGTGAGCGTCGATGATGGCTTGCTCTACCCAGCTATCATCTCCTTTATGCACAATGATCTCTTCATCGAAGACTAATTTGCTATCGAATGCATCCTGATCTGTATCCGCATTTACATAGACGAAGTACCCGATGTCGTTCACCTTGAATCCATTCTTCCGCAGTAGCCACTGGTAAATCTCCATCTGACGCTTGTAACCGTCCTTCCATGGAGTTCCGTCATTTAGATCTATTTCCTTTGTGGTGCTGGTTGATTTGTAATCCACAACGCTCAGATTGCCCTTTGGGTCCACCCATATATCGTCCACTGCACCTGTAATCAGTAGATTGGTAGGCTTATGAAGATGCTGCACTCCTTGGAAGTTTTCGCGCCAAACATCCATATCAGGATGCTTGAAGGGGATAGCATTCACTTTGTGCTTCTTCATAAGAGGGTGTGGTATGCCCTTTGCTCTGCAAACATCAAACTCTTTCTTCAGAAGGGTATCCGTTGCGCTATTGAGCGTGAAAGCCGGACCCGATACCTGATCCACTCCTAATCTGCGATCCATATAGAAGCAGCAGGGACACTTGAGAAATCGGTCTAGCCGTGAGCGACTGAGCTTGTATGGCTTTTTGGATTTGGGGTCGAAGAGGTTGCGGGTACGTATCATAAGGATTCGGGATTAAACTTCGTACTTGCTTCAACAATCTCAATATCTTCTGGACTAAGCCCATAGAGTTTATAAACAAGCTGATCAATTTGTGTTTCAAATTTATGGAGATCAGAGCACTTAACTGCGTCTTGCGAAAAGTCGGTCTCTTTTAAAATAGAAATAATATTACTCACATTTAATGATAGAGTCTCTGAAATCTGATCGGAAGGAAACACAATTGGTATTCGCGATAGCTCGCTAGTGGCAATTTCGAAAATGTCCCCCTTCCTCTTTCCAATCTTTTCGTAAAACCATCTAATCAACCTAGAATTAAGTATTGCTAGTAAAGAAATTTCAGTGATTTCGGCTGAACAGTTCAATATTATATATGTGTCAGTACCCGAGAGATAATCCTCGTTAAAAGCAAATCCGATTTTGTTCGTGCGATATGGAGTAATAATTAATTGCTTATGGGAGCTATACACTTCTTCGCGAGGTCGATATAGCTTCCAATAATCATTACTTTCTCCCCTCAATCGCCATTTATCTTCTAGTAACTGTTTAAATGGTAGAATGAATGATGCAAATAGTGGGTAGTCATCCAAAGAAATACTTGAGTGCGAATATATCACAACTTTTTTTGGGTTATCAATGTGATATCTATGTATGTTGCTATTTTTTAAATAACCTCTTAGAAGAGTTTTTTCAATTTTTGTATTTTCACTATTCTTAGCAAACACAAAGACACTGTCTTCTCCAGACTTGATACCATTAGAAATTTTACAAAAAGAACTTAGTTGTTTACCCATCTGGCTTAGCTTCTTTAGCAGCTGACTATCAGTATCATTAACTAAGCTCCAAGTCTTTCCTAAAGCTGATTTATTGATAATAATAACATCTTGAGAGTTATCGCATATTTGTTTAAGGCTGCTGTATTTTCCATATGCAAAATCGTAGTTTGGAGCATTCATTTTTTCCATTATTACGATCAAGTTGTGAATGCCCACATTTTCAAAAACATGACTTCCTACAAAATCTGTTAGTGACACTAGTTTTAGATTATCAGTAATAAACTTTCTGAGCGTTCCTCCATGTCCAGCTTGGAGAAAATAATTGGAAACAATTAGGGTTAGCTTCCCATTATTCCGTAATAAATCAAAAGCCTTGTATACAAAGAAATACCATAAATCACTTTGGCTTTCGTAATTCGCATGTTCGCGCAAAATATTTCTAAGTTGTAAATCTAATTTCTGAAATTGAACATAAGGAGGATTGGCAATTACAATGTCAAAACCATTTAGACCGAACATCCATTCCGGATCGAACCAAGAAGATGATTTGTGGGTGAAGGGCTCCCAACTTGTCAGACTTTGAGTTAGCTTTGCTTTTACAACACCTATATATCCATGCTCTTCCACGAGCTGATCAACCAATTTCTTCTGCGCTGTCACAAACTCCGTTTTTAATTGCTCTCTTTCAATTCCATAAGCATTGAAGTATTGATCGCGAATAATCTTCAATTCATCAATCTTTTCATGATTATCAAACATTGCTGTTTGTGTCGTATCATCAAATTTAGGAAGACCAACTAAGCTGTTTGCTGTTACGAATTTAAAGTCGAGGTTTGGTAATGGCTTGATACCTCGATTTTCTGCCTCGTCATCAATGCGCTCATCGACGATAAGCGTGAGGAAACATCGCAGCCGTGCAATCTCAGTCGCTATCGGTTGTATGTCTACACCGAAGATGCACTTACGAATAATTCCCAGTTTTCTAAGAAAATCCAATTCCCTATTGGAAAATTTCTTTTCAATATCCCTTCGGAATTCTGGATGTGCATTCTCCAGTTGTTTCTGCAGCCAGTGCTTACCATCCGGGTCTATCTGCTGAAGAATGAAGACGATTTTCTGCAGTGCGCCAATAGGAAATGCACCGGAACCACAAGCAGGATCGAGTAGTTTTAGCTTTCCCAGACTTTGAACAACCAGCTTCTTTTCTTCCTCAGTCAGTTTGTACTCCGCATCATCACTCAAATCATAACTGACAACTGCTCGGAGTTTCTCTTCAGGGACCTTTGTGTGTTCCTGCAAATAGAGCAAGAGGCTTTCGTCGACCATATAATCAACAATTACACGCGGCGTGTAGTAGCTACCTGTGCTTTTGCGGGCAGATTCCCCGGTTTCCGGATTGATCTCTGCAAGGAGGTTCTCAAAGATGCGCCCGAGCATTTCAGGATCAATGGAAAGTTCTTCGTCAAAACTCGTATTTTCGTCAATAGTGAAGTTGTAGGTTTCCAGAATTTCAAAAAGTTCATTTAGCCATGAGTCGGGGATAACGAGCGTGTTGTGGTAGAGAGACTGTTCTCCGTTCGGGCGCTTGTAGTAGTCATCTTCATGGGGGGAGAATAGCCCTCCATTCAAATATGGAATAAGAGAGTACGATTCGCCAGAAAATTCCTCTCGGCGTGATCGCTGTTCTTTGTTGAGAACTTCAAAAAATATCGGTTCGAGGATCGAATGGTAATAATAAGAGTTTTTCAATACTGCTCCGCTTGAAAGTAACTCCGCTGGCATCAACGAAAGATTGTTTTTGCTTTTCTTCTCACGCAGGAACCAGCAGAAAATAATGCGTCCTATAAGTCTAACTCCAAACTGCATATTGACCTGACTTGTCGGAGCCTGTGAAGGCAGTTTCATCAGTGGTTCATATATTTTCTGCTTTTTCCCGGTTCCCAATTTACCGCCAACCAATTGTGTGAACTTTTCAGATATTTGTTTATAGAATTCCTTGTTGACCACCTCTAATGAGAACCTGCCCTGCAAGTCCGCAAAGTCACGTATCGACCCTTCTTTGATCAAAAATCGTTTCGGAGTGTTGATTTTGGCATTCGGGCCTAGGAAAAACGAGAATCTGCGTGGATTTGAAAGCTTTCGTACCACCTTTCCTTTCTCAACAAGATCCGGCGTCGTCGTCATGAGAGAAAAGCGCCAGTCTTCGCTATTTTCAGAACGATAGACGATCAGTGCCCGATACGTTGCACTGGTTTTCATCAACTTAAAGCCATCCATCGAGAGCGAAACCCGAGCGTCAGTACTGGAAGTATGCGTAATCTCAAAGACGGACAAGTCCAGTTCTTCCGATTCTCCAAGAAAGTGTGCCTCTTGCGTTACGGCTAACTTCTCAGCCGCTACAGCACGGATATCCTGTTTGAAGCCCGGAACAAACGTTCGGAGGAATCCAAGGTATGTATCCCGATTGTATCGTTCTTGTAAGTTCATAGTCGTATTTCTTCACTCAAAACAATAGTTTCATATTCACCTTCCAAGCGGGCAACTCGCTCATTTATAGCCGCAATATGATGCTCTGGGACGATGATTCTCAATTCTTCATACGCTTTGTTCAGATCTTCCGGCTTGAGTTTCGCAATCGATTTTAGGTCGCCTTCACTAATACCGTCATACTTTTTGATAATTTGTGCCAAATCACGACAGTAGTCTTTGGCTTTCGGTAATTTATCTTCAATAAGCTTCACTACATTAAGAGCATCAGACCTTCTTCCGCGGATCGCTGGTAATGGGTGCTTCTCAAACAATGCATCACGTACTACCTTGAAGACTTCGTCATATTGTTTATCGGCTTCCTTTCCCTCCTCATCTTTTTTTGCGACAAAGTAATTTAATGCCAATTCAGCTGCGACTATCGCTGGTTCCAGATCTTCCTTCAATGCAAAAATGGCGTGCTCACCCTTCTTTCCGAAGGCAACAACAACTTCTTTCGTCTGCCCCGTACGAACGACACGACTGCGAGGCTTAATGCCTAAAGCTTCCTCGAAAGCCTGCCTGTCTTTCTTGGCTTGTTCATATGCTTCTCTATGGAAAGTATCCCATGAAAGTATTTCATTTTCTGATTCAGCTTTTTGATACTCATCCTTGAAGAAACTTTGCAATCTTTCGTCGTCAGTGAGCGTTTTTGTATCGCTTCCAACAACTGCATTAATCAGCCGCATCTTCAAAGTGGAAATCTGCTTCACTCGAATTTCTGATTCACCAGTTTCCGTTGGGAAACAGTTATAGACATTAAGCTTGTCGAATACCCTCTTGTTAATACGATTGATACGCCCAACTCTTTGGATAACCCTCGTGGGATTATATGGAATGTCATAGTTGATGACGATACCCGCCCGATGAAGGTTATAGCCTTCACTTAGGGCATCTGTCGCAATTAGAACATCGAAGTCATCTGTTTGTTCCGTTTCCTTTATGCCTGCATCAAAATTTTTCCGGAGGGTTTTTTTTGTTTCTTTGCTGGCATCGGCAGCAGTGTACTTCATCACTCTTTGCATACCGCGCTTTGTTAATTCACTATAGAGGTAGTTCACCGTATCGGCATACGAAGAGAAGATAACAATCTTCCTCAATGGATTATCTCTCAAAAGTTTCTCTATTTTGCTCTTCACTTCATCGAGCTTTGGATCAAAATCTCTGTGCTTTTCCGCCTCTTTACCAAACCAACTTTCATATATTTCCTCTAGTAGTTTCTTATCATTAGCAACGTCCTCAATAAATTGCGGGGCGATAAGAGATATATCAATTGCAATGAGCCCCTTAGTAACTTTCAGATCTTCTAGGTCCTTATCATCTGTTTGTTCATTTAACTCCTCATCAAGATTGTCATCTGATGTAAGTAAAACCGAATCTGGGTCTGGTATTTTGCCCTTCTTCATTATCGGAACCTTCTTCACTTTATGCCACCAGTCTTCGATAAGCTGATGAGAAGCAATGATGTTTTTCAGGGTTGATCGAAACGCATCCTTCGAGCTTTCAAAGCGCATCACGAGGAGCCGCTTCATAAACTTCGACAAGTTGGTTTGAGCCGTCTGCAGATCGCTTTCATCTAAATCCTTTCCATATAATTTGATGAATTCCTCTCTGTTTTTGATGTATACGGCTGGCTTATAGCGAGCACCTACAAATCTGCTTTCCTCATCTTCTGAGGTAATTTTAAGTAGTGTACTCAGATATAAATCTAAAAGATCTCCAAGGTCATACTGTAGAAGTTCTGGCCCTTCTACATTTGCAAAATCTATATGTTGCCTCTCTAAATCTTCCCTATATCTAGTGATTGCCTTCAAATCCAACCGGGATCTTCGTATCACGATATTCTCAATTAAACGGCGTAACTCAAGAGATATTTCGTCGGCCTCCTTGTCGATGCCCACTTGATCGATCTTGCCACTTCTTCTATCGCGGTTGAGTTTTTTGTATCTGTCGATCAGTTCTCGAAAGCGTAAACTTAGATTATCAACAGAACGTATGGTGGATTGCCCTGGTATTTGAAATAGCTTTATGAGTGCAAAAACATCTTTTGGGTCATTATTAAAGGGAGTTGCTGTCAGTAGAATGACTTTGTTTTCAGAATGGCTGTTACAAATATGATGCAGCATCCGATAGTCGTCGGTATCTTCGTTTCTGTATCGATGCGCCTCGTCGAGAATGATTAATAGCGGCTGGTCATTGTTTTTGAACTTTTCATAGACATCGGCAATTGTTCCAGAACTGTAAAATCTTGCACCGGGAAGCTTGAAATCAGCTTGATAGTCATCCCACTGCTCTCGTAAATGTGGAGGAGCAATAATGATGGCATTCATATCCAAGTTGTGTGCTGCAGCAGAGGCAATGATACTTTTCCCAAGACCTACAACATCTGCCACGATCACGCCATCATACTTTTTGAGCTTATCAATCACTGATTTGATAGCATCAATTTGGTATTCCAAATCGGCATATTTCTCATGAGTGATCTTGCTGGGAGTTTTTATCTTCTGTTCGATCTCTTTGCCAAAAATTTCATGTAAGACTCTCACATACACCGAATAGGGAGTTGGACAGGAATGAATCCATAATTCTTTTTTGAATTGATCGAGTAATTCATCTTTATTGTCCAAAGTGGCAACATCGATATTTTCGGCATTAGACCACATTGACTCAAACTTCTTAAGATAAGTCGCATATTTATCCTTATCGCTATAGCGATCATTTAATTCTCCCTGGTTGAGTAATCCCTGGAATGTAAAATTACTGGACCCCATGAAGACAGTTCCAGGGTAATCTCCGTTCTGGCTAAGCTCAGGCTTGGTATGCAAGATATACATCTTCCCGTGCTCCTGTTTTGCAGTGATCTTAATCTCTAGTGAGCCATCAGCGATTTTGCTCTCCAATAATCCATAGGCATCTTGATTTTCACTTTCATCAAGTAAAGATGATTCATTGGACAACCTCACAAAGCTTTTAATGTAGGTTTGCTTCTTTGCGACGCGAGAGTGAATTGTTCTTCTTGGCTGGAAGGCATCCAAATCAATATCTGTTCCTTCTTGTTTCATCTTTGAAAGAAGCTCGGGTAAGGCTTCTGGATCGATAAATTTTCCTACTAAAAGACGAATCTTTTTATCCTTCAGTTGTTCAGCAAGCAGTTCCCAGCCAGAAAAATAAAAATAACCCACTTCAATATCCACTCTGTCCGAACTAGAAAGTGCGTTAGTTAGTGCCTCCTGCATTGTTTGAGATGTATTGTCGATGAGTGCCATAGGCTGATGGAACGCAATTTGCGAAACTACTGCAATTGTAGCGTTTTTTCCTGTTCGGTGAAGTCATTGCTAAAATAAGAACATTATGAGCATTAAGAAACAACTAGAGGAGGTTCATGGGCGCATCATGGCGACTGACAAGCCGAAGGATTTAAAAAATTTGCTCCCCTTTGAGCTTTTACCTCTTATTGAAGAAAATGACGTACTGAATAAGTTTTATGCTGAGCACCTTGAGCCCGAGACCTATAACATCGAGTTCGAACCGGCGTTACACCGGGTGATGGAGTTCATCAAAGATCCCTTACTGATGTGGCAGACTGGCGATCTGGCTCAAAAGAGATTGGTGTTACGAATCGTTTTCGATGAGCCACTGGTCTTTGATGCCAATACTGGATTTTACACCGCTAGTTTGTCGCTACCAGTAGCCATTTCATGTACTACTGGTGAAAATCTAAAGTATGTGGTGGAGATGCCGGGAATTGAACCCGGGTCCAACGTGCAAAGCGGATACCCGTACGGTCATGGTTCTTCCGTTGCTTTGCCGCCGTAGGGAAGAACCAAGGAAAGGCGGCAAAGGGTGATGCTATACGTCGGTCATCGT
>SXGT01061540.1_pt1 | contig 29405 bp, 23 predicted proteins | sample 3176221 | NCBI WGS metagenome assembly SXGT01 (sample SAMN11356862, study PRJNA531348) | freshwater metagenome | isolation source: freshwater sample F1-120 | place: China: Fuxian Lake, Yuxi | collected 2017-12-25 | reverse complement strand
TTGAGCCGGGGTGATCATGGGGTCTGCGTAAAGGCCCCAAGCACTACCGCTCACGCAGGCCGGCGCCCACGTAAAACCAGATACTTACGTGTCGGGTTCTAGTTGGCGCCGCTGTCGAAGATGAACTGGCGTTCTACAGCATGGCTTTCTTGGTGTCATGCTGGGGGTGAGATCCGGTGCCTTCGGCTACAACCCGGCGCTCCCCGTCGGGGTTGTAGTCGGGTGTGCTAGGACGCTTGATCTGCTAGTGCTCCGATGGAAAGTGGAAGTAGTGCAGAAGTTTCCTCGATGCCCCGGGCGACCGTTTCCGCCGCCTGGGCGAGCTTCTGGCTGACGATGTTCTACACTGGCAATGGAGCGGAGATGTTGCCCAAGGGAGTCAAAAGCCACATACATGAATCGTGACGTCGGCCTGGCTTGGCTGAATCTACGTTAATCTTGCCGATAGAATAACGTGACAACCGCCACCCCAAACGCCGCCAACCGTATCATGAAATCTATTTCAATTCTCTTCGGATTACTTTTGTTCTTCGCGGGGAAACCGGCGCTGGCCGCCACAATGACACAAGCAGAAATTGCCGTAGCCGGCCAATGGATTGCCGCTAAAATTAACGGCGTTCCGTCAGCGACTTTGACGACGGAGCCGCCTTTCTCCTTTACATACGGAGGCGAGAAGTCCGCCGATCTGCTCAAGTCATGGGAATCGAAGCGCAGCGAACGCCAGCTCGACGCCAACCGGACGGAAACTACGCTCACCTATTCGGACCCGAAGTCCGGCCTCAACATCCGTTGCGTTGCCGTTGAGTATCGGGACTATCCGGCGGTGGAGTGGGTCCTCTATTTCAAGAATTCAAGCGCGACCAGCACCCCCATCTTATCGGACATCCGGGCTTTGGACAGCGGGTTGCCGCTCAAGCGCGACCGCACCGCAGTCGTCCACTACGCCAACGGCAGCGAATGCCGGACGGACGACTTCGCCCCGATGCTCGCGCCGCTCGGACCTACGCCGGTCGCGCCCCAAGCGCCGTGGATCGAGAAGGCTAATCCACTCCTACTGGGCTCAAAGGAGGGACGTTCCTCCTGCGGGATGCTGCCGTTTTTCAACGTGGATGCCGGCACGGAGGGCGTGATCGCCGCCATCGGCTGGACGGGTGATTGGACGGCGAAGATTTTTCAAACAGATACTGAAGTCCGGATGGACGCCGGCATGGGGCGAACGCATCTTAAGCTGCTGCCGGGAGAAGAAATTCGCACTCCGCGAATCATGCTGCTGTTTTGGAAAGGGGAGCGGATGCACGGGCACAATCTGTTGCGCCAATTCGTCATTGCCCATCATTCACCGCAGATTAATGGGCGACTAGCCCGAGTCCCGGTCAGTCTCGGCACCTGGGGTGGCAACTTCGCCGAAAAACACATCGCGCACGGGCGGTGGATCAAGGACAACAATCTCCCGCTGGATTTCCTTTGGGTCGACGCCGGTTGGTACGGCAATGACGAGACCAGGGTGGGTGCAGATGTCTTCAACAGCAAGTGGAGCAAGCTGGTGGGCGACTGGTTCCCCAATCCCAGCTACTTTCCCAAAGGACTGAACCCCCTTGGCCAGGCGCTGAAAGGAATGGATATTGGCTTTTTGCTCTGGTTTGAGCCGGAGCGAGTGCGAGCCGGAACGATGTGGGCTCGGGAGCACCCGGACTTCCTGCTTGGCCCCGATGTCTCCGGCACGAGATATCTTTTCGACTTCGGCAATCCGGCGGCCCGGCGCATGCTCACTGAGCACATGATCAGACTTATCAACGAGGGAAACATTTCCTGCTACCGGCAGGACTTTAACCTGAATCCGCGACCGTTCTGGGATGCGGCGGATGCCCCGGATCGTGTCGGCATGACGGAGATTCGATTTATCACGGGGCTTTACCAGTTTTGGGATGACTTGCTCGCGCAGTACCCGGGACTGCTGATCGACAACTGTGCGAGTGGTGGGCGACGCATCGATCTCGAAACCATGTCGCGGAGCCTTCCGCTTTGGCGGAGCGATGTGCCGAGTTTTCCCGGTTTCGGCGTCACGGCGATGCAAGGACAGACCCACGGCTTGGGGCTGTGGGTGCCGCTCAGCGCTGGCGTTTGCGATCGGGAGGATACCTACATGTTCCGCAGCGGGTTGGGGCCGGGCATGGTCCTGATCATGTCTGAATTCGAGAAGGATAGCCGCAATCACTTCTCTCTCGATTGGCTGCGGAAGAGACTCCAAGAGTTGAGCCAGGTCCGGGATTACTTTCTCGGCGACTTCCATCCTCTGCTCAGTTTCACTCTGGCCGAGGACGCTTGGGCGGCGTGGCAATTTGATCGGCCCGACCTTGGCGCGGGCGTGGTGCTAGCGTTCCGCCGACCCCAAAGCCCGCTGGTTGAGGCGACATTTTCGCTGAAAGGATTGGAGGCGGAGTCACAATACGAATTCCGCGATGTCGACAGTGGGACACTCACCCTGTTGTCGGGCAAGGAATGCATGGACCGGGGCCTGCGCGTCGAAATGCCGGACAAGCCGGCGTCGCGCCTGCTCATCTACCGGAGAATAAAGTAAGAGTTTGGGCGGAAAACTGATTACTACCATGAAACTATTGCCAACAGGAGCCATCGCCAAGGGATGGATATTGGCCATTACTCCTATGCAGCTGATATTTCTCCTGTTAACTGCGTCTCTCGTCGCCGAGGAGACGAAGACTCGGATTCCGCCATTGGAACTGCCCGACCGCGAGGTCCTGACGGCCTATGAGCGCGCCGCCGACCAAAACGTGCTGGCTGCTCGCAACCCCAAAATCTTTCCTGGCTACTGGTCAGTTTGCGCGGATGGCATTGGCCACGGCTACGGTAATACCTATCCAGCCCTGGACGGCCATCAGATGGCGGACGCACTGCTGTTTCTGGAACAGCTCATCGACGTCAAAGCCAACTGGGATTACGTGCGGCGGTTTCAGCGTCCAACCGGGCAGTTGCCCTTCGCCATCCTCCCGGCCAAGGCGGGGCAAATGATCGGCAAGCCGACTGCCCTAGCTAAGGTGGACGACAACGGTGGTCTCTATATCCACTGGGTGCCGGGAGATCCGTTGCGTGCTCTGGGCTACCCCACCTACATTCAGAATGCGGATGCGATCTTTCGGCGCACTCAGGACCGGCAGTGGCTGGAAGAGCAAATGCCATCGGTCAATCTTGCCGCGGATTTTCTAGCCACGCTGACCACCGAGGAGGGAGCCGTTAAGGGCGCTGGGTATTACGTTGAAATGCCCACCCGGATCGAGTTCGACGGCGTGACGCAATGCCATGCGGTGGACGCTTTCCGCCGGATCGCCGCCTTGAACCGCGTAGTGGGTGATGAAGTGAAAGCCCGGCATTACGATGAACTGGCCGGGCGCATTCAACGGCATTTCATCACGCGGTTCTGGGTCAAGGGACAGGACCACTTTGCCGAGTATCTCGACCCGGTGCGGGGGTTGATCAGCAACCACGGGCTGACCGACGTGGACTGGGCTGCCATTGCGACGGGTGTGGCCACGCCCGAACAACAGGCGATCCTCTGGCCGAAGCTCAAGGACGAAAAAGGCTTCTACTATGGCGGCATGCCGTCCGGCATTGCCACGCACCCTGAGACCTATGAGCGATGGGAGTTTGCTTACGATGGAGAAAACTCCCCGGATGGGAAACATGTGGCCCGACTTGATCTCGCGGCCATGGGCCGGGTCTGGTATCTTGAAGCTACCACTCGGGTTCGAATGGGTGATGCCCAGGGGCTTTTGGACGGTCTCCGCAAGGTAAGTCAGGTAGGCCGAGAGAACGGCTACTATTGGAACGAACGTTATCCTCCCGATGGCAAGAATACGGGAAAGGCTAAATACTGCGAATACCCGGCCAACCTGATCCGCATCGTCCAACGCTTCCTCTACGGCGTGGACTTCCGGTTGGACGGGTCGTTGGTGCTGGCGCCGACGGTCACCAACGAGTTCTGGGAAAAAGGGTTTGGGCAAACCATCGCATGGCGTGATCGGACTTTGGACTACCGGATGCAGCAGGATCGCATCGAAGGAACGTATTCCGGAAATGCGACCCAACGGCTGGGAATAAAGCTGCGATCGGGGACCGGGCTAGGCGAATTTCGCGCCATCGTGGACGGTCGAGCCATGGATACAACGCGGGAGGAAGGACTGGCCTTCATCACGCTGCCTGCATCGTCCGCGCAGCAGCCCTGCCGGTTTGAGATCACCCGGTTAAGCGGCGGCAGAGAATAGGCCCTATGATACACCCGCCTGATCGCAGTCTGCTTCACGGCCATTGTGGGCGCTGGCACGGTTTCGAGTGCTGGAGCACAACCGGCCTCAGCTATTCCTCGGCAAACGCATGCCGCTTTGGGATGCCCGGTAATTCAGGACAAGCTTATGATATACGGAAAACTTGATGATTATGAATCCATGGGTCTGGCCTCGCTGGGCGTGGCGGCGGCGCGCGCAGTGGCCTGGATCCGGAACCTGCCGGCTGATCCTCCGGAAGGACGCTTTGCTTTGGATGGCGAAAACATGTATGCAATTGTGGTGCGGTACACCACGGGAAGCCCCGCGGAGTCGCGCTTTGAAACGCACCGGAAATATGTCGACCTGCAATACACTCTGGCCGGCTCCGAGATCATCGAATGGGCTCCTCGTGCCACCTTAGCCAACGACGGCCATTACGATTCAGAAAAGGACCTGCTTTTCCACCAACCCGGTCCCGCTTTCGGAAGTGTCGCCAAAGCCGCCGGCTTTTTCTCGATCTACACTCCGGTCGACGCGCACCGGCCTAAAATCCGGGTCGAGGGTTTCGAAAGCGTCTTCAAATTGGTCGTCAAAATCCCGCTTGGCCGTTTCGCCGCGCCATGACGACCATGACAGACTCGAAACTCAGACCGTCCCTGCGCCAGCGGATGCTCGCGGGTGAGACTCTGCTCGGTAGCTGGATCAACAGCGGCAGTCCCATGATCGCCGAATTGATGGCGGCGACGGGTTTTGATTTTCTCTGCGTCGAAGTCGAGCACTCGGCGGTAGATTTGCCGCAGACACAGCACCTCTTTCAGGTTATCCATTCCGGCCGGCCGGATTGCGTGGCGATCATGCACCTGCACGGGGTGGACTATGCCTTCGTCAAGCGCTGCCTGGCCGCCTGCGCGGCCCTCCTCGCTGCTTGCAAGCGCCACGGCGTCGCGCCCGGCATCCACGTGGTGCCGCCTGTGCCGGGCGACGTGCGGGGGCGCCTGACCGAAGGATATCGTTTCATCGCCTTGGTCTCGACATCACCATGCTAACCATCGCCTGCACCGAAGGGCTGGCCGCGCTCCGGTCCAAGGGGAAACTTTCATGAATATTACGCCTGCCTTCAAAGCGGAAACAATCGGCATCATCACGAGGCGGCTGCTGCCATTCCTGATGTTGCTGTATTTGATCGCCTACATCGACCGCGTCAATATCTCGGTCGCCGCGTTGACGATGAACGCCGACCTCGGGTTATCGGCGCAGATGTATGGACTGGGTGCAGGGCTGTTCTATGTCACCTACATTCTCTTTGAAGTGCCCAGCAACATAATCCTGGCGCGTGTGGGCGCACGGCGCTGGATCGCGCGGATCATGGTGACGTGGGGATTCGTGGCGTGCGGCATGGCCTTCATCCAGACCGCGGGTCAGTTGTATGGCTTGCGCCTGCTGCTCGGCGCGGCGGAAGCGGGCTTCACGCCCGGCATCATTTACTACCTCAGCCGCTGGTTCCCCTCCAGCAATCGGGCGCGCGCGATGTCCTTTTTCTATATCGCCGCGGCGTTGGCCTCGGTGATCGGATTGCCCCTGTCCGGCGCCTTGCTGCACATGGACGGCGTCCTCGGATTCGCCGGCTGGCGGTGGCTCTATTTTGCCGAGGGGGTGCCAGCGGTGATGCTCGGGCTTGTCGTGCTCAAATACCTTCCCGATGGCGTGCATGACGCCAAATGGCTGTCGTCCGCTCAGGGCGAATGGCTGGCCAAGACCATTGCCGACGAATCGGCCCGCGCGCCAAGCGGGCACGCCGTCGGGTGGAAGCAGGCCTTCACTGATGGCAAAGTCTGGCTACTGAGCCTGTTCTGGCTGTTGCAGGCCTTCGGCACGATCGGGGTGAGCTTGTTTCTGCCGCAAATCTTGAAAGGCCTTTCGGGCGAATCCAATTTCATCGTCAGCCTGCTTTCCGCCCTGCCTTTTCTGCTGGCTTGCGTGCTGATGTATCTGAACAGCCGCCATTCTGATGCGCAGCATGAACGCCGTCTCCATCTGGGACTGCCGCTGCTGTTTTCCGGCGTACTGCTGATCGCCAGTATTTACACCGGCAACATGACGGCTGCGTATTTGCTGCTCTTGCTGGCGGTCGGCCTGAACTGGGCGGTTACTCCCGTGTTCTGGGCCGTGACGACCGAGTATCTTGCCGGCGGGGCAGCGGCAGCGGGTGCCATCGCGCTGATCAATGCGGTTGCAAATTTGGCGGGAGTGGGCCTGCCGCCAGCCATGGGCTCCATCCGCGATCAAACCGGCAGCTACAGCCTCGGTTTGCTCCTGATCGGAGGCGCGCTCATCGCGGGCGGTTTCCTGGGTCTTTTCCTGGCCCGTAAACCCACCGGCCCTCACCCGGTCAAACCGACCTGATGTTCCCCGGCAACCGCCTGAATTTCTGCCCAGCCTCCCATGTCCGACGGCCTGTTCCATTTCGCCGTATTGGTTTCCAGCATCGTGTTTGTGGTGATAACCACGACACGTTTCAAACTACATCCTTTCCTTTCCTTGCTGGTCGCCGCCTACGGCATGGGCTTGGGCAGTGGGTTGTCTCCGGTCCAAACCGTCGGCGCCATCACGGGTGGTTTTGGGAAGACCATCGGCTACATTGGCATCGTCATTGCCTGTGGCTGTATTATCGGCACCGCGCTTGAGCGGAGCGGCTGCGCCATGGTCATGGCCACGAAGATTCTGCAGCTCATCGGGCGGACTCGCTCGGTGTTGGCGATGTCGATCACGGGAGCGGTCGTGTCGATCCCGGTGTTCTGTGACTCGGGGTTTGTCATCCTTTCGCCGCTGGCCCGTTCATTGGCCCGCCAGACAGGAAAATCGCTTGCGGGGTTTGCGGTCGCTCTGAGCATGGGACTCTACGCCACGCATGTCTTGGTTCCGCCCACCCCTGGGCCAATTGCAGCCGCTGGCGAACTGCGGGCCGATCTGGGCACCGTCATCCTGCTCGGTCTCCTGGTCGCCGTGCCGGTGGTCGCGACCACCTACGCCTACGCGCAATGGGTGGGGCGGCGTATCATGATCGATCCCAACAAGGGTGGTGATGCCACGGAGGCGGTCGGCGCGGTCACCGCCCGGCCCGAATCCAGCGCACTGGCGGCGTTTACGCCCATCCTGTTTGCGGTCCTGCTCATCGCAATGCGGTCGGTGGTCGAACTGCCCACCCGTCCGCTTGGTGACGGGGATTTGCGGGGGACCCTTGGTCTGCTGGGTGATTCGAATACCGCGCTGATGTTAGGCGTCTTTATGGCGTGGTTTATGGTTCGCCGTCATGGCTTGGAGACGTTTGGAACTTGGTGTGGCACCGGGTTGCACGACTCCGGAACGATCATTTTGATCACTGCCGCCGGCGGGGCGTTCGGAGGCGTGCTGCGGGAGACGCCTCTGGCCGGTCTCGTGGGAACAGGGTTCGCGTCACTCCAACTCGGGAGTGCGAGCATTCTTTTGCCGTTCATCGTGGCGGCAGGCCTGAAGACCGCCATCGGTTCGTCCACCGTCGCGATCATCACGACGGCTTCGCTGGTTGCCCCCTTGTTGCCTTCGATGGGGCTGTCGGCCGGCTACGGACCTGCGCTCTCCACGCTCGCCATCGGCGCCGGCTCCATGATGGTTTCACATGTCAACGACAGCGACTTCTGGGTGATCACCCAAATGTCCGGCATGACGGTCCCACAAGGTTACCGTCTTATTACGGTCGCGTCGGCCGTGGCCGGGCTCACCGGCATCGCCGCCGTTGGCCTGCTCGGTTTCGTGCTGCCTTAACCCGCTCCCTTGCCTCATGTTCACCTCCCTGATAACATATTTTAGAAGCGGCCCGGATCGTCCGCTCCTGCCGGATGCCGCGGTCATAAAGAGCATTTATGAGCGCAAGCGCTGGAGCATCTTTCTTTCCCTTGTTGCCGGCTACGGTTTTTTCTACACCTGCCGTCTCGGGCTTTCGGTGACCAAGAAGCCACTGATTGACGCAGGCGTGCTGACGGCCTCGGAAATGGGCGTCATTGGCTCGGTGATGCTGTATGTCTATGCGATCGGGAAGTTCGTGAATGGCATGCTCTCGGACCACGCGAACATCCGGCGCTTCATGTCGTGGGCGCTGCTGCTCTCTGCCTTGGTCAACCTGGCGTTTGGCTTTACCAGCCTGTTCGCCGGCTTTGTCATCCTCTGGGGGCTGAACGGGTGGTTCCAGTCCATCGGTTCGGCGCCCAGCGTGGTTTCAATCTGCCAGTGGTTCAGCAATCGCGAGCGCGGCACGCGCTATGGTATCTGGGCCGGGGCGCACAATCTGGGGGAGGGCATGACTTTTATTTTTGTGGCGTGGCTCGTCAATCACTACGGTTGGCGGGCGGGGTTTGTCGGCCCCAGCCTCGTCTGCACCTTTGTCGCGCTCATGCTGTTCCGGACCTTGGGCGACCGACCGCAAACCTACGGCCTGCCGCATGTGGCCGATTACAGGAACGACCACTCGGCCGGACCGCCCCCGCCGGGCACGACCGCAGAGTTGCAGAAGCAGGTCTTTCGCAGCCCCTGGGTGTGGATCTTGGCCGTCAGTTGCGCGCTGATGTATGTCGCACGCTACGCCATCAACAACTGGGCCATACTCTTTTTGCAGGAGACCAAGCACTATTCGCTGACAGACGCCGGCTTTGTGATGGCTGCCTACCCGGTGATGGGTTTTGTCGGAGCAGCCGCTTCAGGCTGGGTGTCGGACCGGTTCTTCAATTCACGCCGCAATCTGTCCACGCTCATCTATGGCCTGCTTCAGACCGGCGGCATGGTGTTGCTTTTCCTGACGCCGCCCGACCACCGCTGGCTTGATGCGGTCGCGATGGGTCTTTTCGGCTTTGGGGTCGGCGGACTCATCGTCTTTCTCGCCGGCCTGATCGCCGTGGATATCATGCCCAAGGCCGCCGCCGGCACGGTCAAGGGCCTGATCGGGATGTTCGCCTATGTGGGAGCAGGCACGCAAGATTGGATCAGTGGCTTTCTCATCGACAGCCACAAAACGATGGTCGCCGGTCGCAATATCTACGACTTCGCTCCCGTGTTCCACTTCTGGATCGGTGCATCCGTGCTGTCCATGATGCTTGCCGCCACCGCCTGGAAGGTGAAACCCCGTGAGTAGTTTTCATACCCGCCCTTTCTGCCCCATTATGCCTTTCCTATGAAATCCCTGTTGTTTCTTCTCCTTGCGACCTCTGTCTGTGCAGCAGCCACAGCCACCTCGACCGTGCGGCTCACCCCATCCGCCGGGGACTGGAGCTATGTCGAGATTCGTCGCATACCCGCCCCCGAGGCACGTCAAGGCGTTGCGGCAGACCATGAGCATCTCTACGTCATATCCAACCACGCCCTGGGCAAATATCGCAAAGCCACAGGCGAACGGGTTGGAAGTTGGGAATGTCCGGTGGGTGAGCCGCTCACCCATTTGAACGCGGGTATCGTGCATGAGGGAGTCCTCTACTGTGCGCACTCCAATTTTCCCGGCGTGCCGATGACCAGTTCGGTCGAGAAATGGGACACCACCACCCTGAAGCACATCGGCACGCACAGTTTTGGCCGCACTGATGGTTCGTTAACCTGGATTGAGCGCTATAAGGGCGGTTGGATTGCTTGCTTTGTGCATTATGGCCGACAAGGAGGCGAGCCGGGGCGCGGGTCGGAGTGGACCAGGCTGGTTCAATTTGACGCCGAATGGAAACAGATTGGCGGTTGGATTTTCCCGGCAGACCTGATGGCCAAGCTTGGTGAACATGGATTCAGTGTTTCCGGCGGAGCGTTTGGGCCGGAGGGGTATCTTTACGTCACCGGCCACGACGATCGTGTGTTATTTGTGCTGGCGTTGCCTGAGGCCGGCTCGGCCTTGAAATGGATTGCGACCATCCCCATCAGCGCCCAAGGGCAGGCGTTCTCCTGGGATCCGCACGAACCGGGCCTGCTCTACACCCTGAGCAAGCAAGCTCGTGAAATCATTGTGGGTCGGGTGACGAACGCCAAGGCCTCGATCGAAGGGCAGCAATCACGCTGATCCCAACCCGAACGTACCGTGGTCGTGCAAGAAAACTGTCCGGACTCGCGCCACCCAGCCACCACGTCCTGCCACCGAGTGGGGTGCGTAGCTCGCTTGAAAGCCTGCCAGTCGCGCAGATCATCGCGCGTGGGAACTAGGTCCAGGGTGCCACGCTTTGCGGCCTTTTCGAGTTCGCGAAACTTCTCGTCCCTGTCCTTGGCGTTCTTGAACCCCATTTTCTTCCGCACGCCGTCGACCTTCCATCCGACGTAGAACGGGCTGGGCCGATCCGGCCGGTCCGGAAGTTTCTTCACGGACCCACTGTCCACATGATCTTGGGTATTTTGGGTGTCCGTGGGTGCTGCTTGGGTGTTTTCTGGGTGCTCGCTGGGTGCAGGTTTCATCGAATATTGCGTAGTATTGCGTCACATTCGATAGCGAGCTTTACCTATGAAAACGAGTTTTTCGAGGTAATGTATTAGTGGCTGGTGGACGCTGAGGGACTCGAACCCCCGACACCCTCGGTGTAAGCGAGGTGCTCTAACCAACTGAGCTAAGCGTCCGAGCCAAGGGGAGAGCAAAGCCGCCGGGATGCGGCCATGACAAGGAATTATTCAGGAATGACGAAAGCGGTGTATTCCGTGTCGCTGGCGAAACGGTCCCGTCAAATAACGAGCCAGATCGGGCCTACCTGCCCGTCTGCGCCGCTTTCGGGCGCAGGAGGCCCTCGCGCACCATGAGTTCGGCGTTTTGCAGGGCATTGAGTGCCGCGCCTTTCCAGAGGTTGTCGCCGCTCACCCAGAGCGCGAGGCCGTTGTCGAAGGCGGTGTCGAGGCGGATGCGGCCGACGCCACACTTCACTTTCTTGCTGAAATCGAGCGGCGTGGGATAGGCCTGCTTCACCGGCTCGTCGACGAGTTCCGCGCCCGCAAACGCCGCGATTGCCGCACGCGCGGCCGCGACGCTCACTGGACGCTCGAACTCGGCGTTGATCGCAACCGAGTGGGCGCGCACGACCGGCACGCGGACGGTCGTGGTGGAAACCTTGAGATTGGGCAGCCCCATAATCTTCCGGCTCTCCAGCATCATCTTTGTCTCCTCGCCCGTGTAGCCATTGGCTCCGAACGAATCGACCTGCGGGATGAGGTTAAACGCGATCTGGTACGCGTACACTTTCTTGGTGATCGGGGCACCCTTCACATACGACTGAATCTGGTCCTCGAGTTCGCGCACCGCCTCGGCGCCCGTGCCGGACACGGACTGGTAAGTTGACGCGAAATAGCGCTTCAGCCCAAACGCCTGGTGCAACGGCCACAGCGCCATCAGCGTGACAGCCGTCGAGCAATTCGGGTTGGCGATGATCCCCTTGTGGTTCCGCAGCCCCTCCGGGTTGATCTCGGGGATCACGAGGGGCACATCCGGATCCATCCGGTAATGCGAGCTCTTGTCGATCACGAGGCAACCGGCGTTCACGGCGCCCGGTGCCAGCGCGCGGGTAACCGATCCGCCCGCGGCAAAGAAGGCCAAATCCACGTCCGCGAACACCCCCGGTTTCGCCTCTTCGACGGTGTACTTCTTCCCCGCGCACTCGAGGTTCTTGCCCGCCGACCGCGCCGAGGCAAAGAGCCGCAGCGAGGCCATGGGGAAGTTGCGTTCATGCAAGAGCTGAAGCAGCTCTTGACCGACAGCGCCCGTGGCGCCGACGATACCTACCTTGATGGATGCCTTGTTCACGAGTTTGTCTCCAATGGAGCTGATCAACAAAACCTGCGCGCGGCTGGGCATCAAGCCCGGAGAACGCCGGCTCGTTGTCCGCATTGGTCCAGCGACGCTGCAATTCTTTCGCAAGGGTGGGCTGGTGAAAAGCTACGGCATTTCGACGTCGAAACGCCCGCCTTCCAATCTCAAGGACTCCCTCGGCACCCCCCGCGGCCTCCACGAGATTGCCGAGCGCATCGGAGCCGGCCAGCCGCCCGGCATGGTTTTTAAGGCACGCGTTCCTACCGGCCGCCATTTCTCCGAGTTCCCCACCTCGGACGACGGCCTCAACGACAACCTGATCACGACCCGCATCCTCTGGCTGCGCGGACTCGAACCCGGCGTAAATCGCGGCGGCAACGTTGATACCTACGAGCGCTACGTTTATCTCCACGGCACGAATCACGGCGAGCAGATTGGCCAGCCGTTGAGTTCCGGCTGCGTCCTGCTGCGCGACCTCGACATCATCGAGCTTTACGAGGAAGTCCGCGTCGGCGACTTGGTCTGGATCGGGGACTGACGCTACCCGAGGGGTTCGCGGTCAGTTTGTCGCCATTGCCACGCGGGCTTGGCCGCCGCCGTTGATCACCCGCACGCGGTCGCCGTCCATGAACAGACCGGTCGAAACCTCCTGGGTCACCGTCACCGTCGAGCCATCGTCCAGCCGGATGCTGATTTCCTGCGCCCGCTTCCGGGTCACCACCTCCTCCACCGCCTGCCCGGCCACGGCGCCCACGACCGCGCTGCTCGCCTGGACGATTGCACCGCCGACTCCGCGGCCCCCACTACCGGCCGCGCCACCGATGAGACCGCCGCCGTACATTCCAAGCTGGCCCTTCTGACCCTCGATGTTCACCTCGCGAACACTGGTCACAACGCCCAGCTCGGACCGCTGGAGCACATTGGCCTGACCGGCCGGCACCGACCGGCGGGAATTTGGAAAAGTGCAACCAACGGAAGCGACCGCCAGGCCGCCCGCGAGAACCAGGAGTGGGAGCTGCGATTTCATGGGAGGATGGGGCTGTCGTGCTGCGACATCCAATACGACGGAAATGTTCAGGGGAAGTTACTCATTGCGCCCGAAAAGCAACCGCAGCGAGTTCAGGCAGACCACGAGGGTGCTGCCTTCGTGGGCCGCCACGCCGATGGCCAGCGGAACGGCGCCGAGCGCGGTCGCGATCACCATCACGATCACCACCCCGAGAGAAATCGTCAGGTTCTGGCGGATCACCGCGCGAGCCCGCCGGCTCAGACGATGCGCCGAGAGAAAATTTTCAATCCGATCGTGCATCAGAATCACCTCCGCCTGTTCCAACGCCGCGTCACTGCCCCGCGCGCCCATCGCCACGCTGACGTCGGCGGCGGCAAGACTCGGCGCATCGTTCACGCCATCGCCCACCATCGCCACCCGGCGGCCCTCGGCGCGCAGCGACTGAATCGCCGCGACCTTGTCCTCCGGCGACAGGCCCGCGCGCACTTCGTCGAGACCCAGTTCCTTCGCCACCGCCTCCGCCGTGTGGCGACGATCGCCCGTCAGCATCACCGTCTTGATCCCCATCCCCTTCAACTTCGCCAGCACCCCCCGCGACTCCGCGCGAATCTGATCCTGCAGGAGCACCCGTCCGACCAAGTCCTGCCCGATCACCCACACCTCGCTCAACTCCGCCGCCGCCGCCGGCAATTTCTTCGCCCATTCGGCCAGCGGACCGCTCTCGAGCAACTCGCGGCGCCCGAGCAGCAGTGAGGCGCCGTCCACCCTGCCCCGCACCCCCTGCCCGGTGATCGACTGAAAATCATCCAGCGCCAGTTCAACCACGCCTTCCGCCTTCGCGTGTCGCACGATCGCCCGCGCAATCGGATGCTGCGACCTGGCCTCGAGCGTCAGGGCGAGCTGCAACACCTCGCGTTCGCGGCCCTGCGGGTAGCTTTCGTAGCCGACGACCGCCAGCTCGCCCGTGGTGAGCGTGCCGGTTTTGTCGAGGGCGACGGCCGTGATTTCGGCCAGTCTTTCGATGGCCGCACCGCCGCGAAACAGCACACCGTGCCGCGCACCCCAGGCGATCGCCGCCAGGATCGCCGACGGGATCGACAGCACCAACGCGCACGGACTTGCCACGACCATCAGGGTCATGGCGCGATAAAACGCCGAACGCGTCTCGGGGGTGTTCGTGAACGCCGGCAGGTGAAAGCCCAGCCACCAGATCAGAAACATCGCAAACGATCCGCCAATGACCGCGTAAGTGTAGCCCGTGCCAAACTTGTCGGTGAACCGTTCGCTTGGCGCCTTCAGTTTCTGCGCCGTCTGAATCAAACGGATGATCTTTTGCAGCGTGCTTTCCGCCGGCAGAAGCGCGACGGTGAAGTCAACCGTGCCCCACAGGTTCAGGGTGCCGCTGAACACCGGCTCCCCCACCCATTTCTCGACCGGATTCGCCTCGCCCGTGAGCGCCGATTCGTCGCTGGCGCTCTGGCCGCTCACCACCACGCCATCCGCCGCAAACGCCTCTCCGGGTTTGACGCGCAGGCGCTGCGCGACCTGCAGGGTCTCGACGGCGACTTCCTGTTCGCCCCCGTTTTCGAGCACGAGCGTCGCGCGCTTCGGGGATGACTTCAGGAGGGCGCTCACCTCCCGCTGGGTGCGGTCCAGCGCATATTCCTCCATCGCTCCGGAAGCGGAGAACAAAAACAGCAGCAACACCGCCTCGCCCCACGCGCCGATGAACATCGCACCGAGCGCCACCGCCAGCATGAGAAAGTGGATTTCAACTTCTCCCCTCCGCAGATTCTTCCACGTGTCGATCGCCGCATCCCACCCGCCGGTCACCAGGCCGATGAGGAAGCACGCCTTCGCCAGCCAGGGCACTCCCGGCGCGAAATACCCCGCGAGGGTGCCGGCGATTCCCGCGGCGCCGCACCCGGTCGCCAGCATCGCCAGCAAGCGCCACTCCTGATCCTCCGCGGTCGGCTCCGCCTTGATCTCCGGCCACTCCATCTCGCGCCAGAGCCAGAGCTTCTCCGCCGTCGCGCAAGACTCGCGCCCCAGCACCGTGACCTCGCCTTCGCGTCGCAGCGAAAAACCCGCGGGCGCCCGCCCGGCCTCCGTGCCGGCCAGCTGCGCTTCGACCGCCGCGATCGTCGCGGCCAGTTTCTCGGCGAGACCCGGCACCACCACCCGTCCGATGGTCGCCACCGAGACGCGGTGGGCCGCCGGGTCGATCCGCACCGCGCTCACCCCCGGCTGTTCACGCAGGAAGGAGGCCAGTTCCCCCACCCAATCTCCCTGGGCTGCCGAGCGATCATGCATCGCAGCGCAGTCTGCCGCTGCCGGCGGCACCGGCAATTTCATTTGCTCGTTATAAGCCGGCCCCTCTTGGTTGTCGCCCAGACTAAATGATCGGCATCCGTGAAGAGTCCGGCGCCGCGCCCGCGCCCGTCAGCCATGCACCCGCCCTCGCCGCGAAGATTTTCGCCGAGGACGGCTGGCTGCAGTGCGGCCTGCGCCTCGATCACCGGCCGCAACAGGAGACCATGGCACGGGCGGTGGCCGCCGCACTGCGCGACGACGAACCGCTGCTCTTCGAGGCCGGCACCGGCGTCGGGAAGTCGCTCGCCTACCTCGTACCCGGCATCATCCACGCCGTTGATCTCACCCGCCAGCTCATCGTCTCCACCCACACGATTTCCCTCCAGGAGCAACTTGAGACCAGTGATCTGCCCAAGTGCCGGCGCTTGTTCCAGGCCGAGCCCGCGCTCGAACGTTACGCCGGATTCAAAGCGGCCGTCCTCGTCGGCAAGGGCAATTACCTCTGCACCACGCGCCTCGCCCACGCCCTCGCCGATCGCGTCTCGTTGCTCGCCGATGCGGACTACGATGAATTGCAGCGAATCGCCACCTGGGCCGGCGCCACGGCAACCGGCTTGCGCCACGAATTGAAACCCCCGCCGCGCCCGGAGGTGTGGGACGTCGTCAACGCCGACTCCTCTTCGTGTTCGCGCAAGCATTGCGACTGCGAGCGATGTTTTTTCCAGCGGGCCCGGGCCCGCCTGCGCACGGCGCAGGTGATCATCGTCAATCACGCCCTGCTCTTCGCGTTGATCAACGCCGGCGGAGCCCAGGCCAACGGAGCCAAGAAAGATGTCCGCGGCGTATTGTTTGCCGATGACTTTGTGGTGCTCGACGAGGCCCACACCGTGCCCGAGGTCGCGACGGACAATTTCGGCCTCTCGCTCTCGAGCTACGGCGTCGATCGCGCCCTGAAGTATCTCTTCAACCCGCGCACTCAGCGCGGCCTTTTCCGCAAGCTCGGCGGGGCGGAGGCGCAACAGCTCGTCGTCGACGCGCTCGATGCCTCGCGGCAGTTCTTCGAATTCCTCAGCAACACGCTGCTCGCTCCGCGCTCGGTGGTGCGCGTGCGCGGGACCGGCGTCGCCGAGCCGACCCTGGACGGCCCGCTCTCCGCCCTGCACCGGCTCATCGGCCGGCTGGCCGACAAACTTGAGGACGGGCGCGAGCGGGACGAATTCCTCGAGCAGAAGCAGCGCATCAAGACCGTGCAGGCGGGACTGAACGAGTGGCTCACGCTGGGCGACGAGGGCCACGTTTATTGGGCTGAGCGCGGCGGACGGAAGCTGACAATCGTGACGCTGCGCAGCGCGCCGATCGACGTGGCGCCGGCCCTGCGCAAGCACCTCTTCGGCTGCGGCACGAGCATCGTCTGCACCAGCGCGACGCTCGCGATGGGCGGCCAGGTGGAGCCGTTCGCCGCGCGGATGGGCGCGGAGGAGGCGCGCAGCGTCGTGGTCAAGTCGCCCTTCGATTTTGCGCGCAACATGCGGGTCTTCGTCGCGTCCGATGTGCCCCTGCCCTCGGCGCAGGAGGCGAAGCTCTCGCTCGACGTGCTGGCGGATTACATCGCATTTTGCACCGGACGGGTGCGGGGCGGGTCGCTGGTTTTGTTCACGAGTTATGCCGACCTGCGGTCCGTCGCGGCCACGCTCGAGCCGGGGTTTCGCGCCGCCGGCCGGCCGTTTCTGATGCAGGGCGCCGATCTGTCGCGCACCGAACTGACGCGGCAGATGCGTGCCCTCGGCAACGCCGTGCTCTTCGGCACCGACAGTTTCTGGACCGGCGTTGACGTGCCCGGCGAGGCGCTGGCGCAGGTGATCATCACCCGTCTCCCGTTTGATCCGCCGACCCACCCGATCACGGAGGCGCGTTGCGACCATATCCGCAACGGCGGCGGCAACCCGTTTAGCGAACTGACGCTGCCCGACGCCCTGATCAAGTTCCGCCAGGGAATTGGCCGCCTCATCCGTACGGCGGAAGATCGCGGCCTGGTGACCATCCTCGATTCCCGGGTCTTGGCGAAGGCGTACGGCCGGCTTTTCATCGACTGCCTGCCGCAACCGGACTTCATGTCAATCACGCGTGAATCGCGAAATGAGAAATTTCATCCTTTCGCCTGAGCCCGGGTATGCTAAGGAAGAGGTAATCCCATGCTTTTAATTCGCGCGTCCGCGCTCACCGACATCGGAAGGGTACGCAAGGAAAACGAAGATCGTTACCTCTTGGATGAGGAAGGTCTGCTCTTCGGCGTGGCCGACGGGGTGGGCGGTTTGCCCGGCGGCGCGGAGGCCGCGCAGCTCTCGGTGGATGATTATGCCGGCGCGATGCGAACCGTGCCTGCGGGGCGCGAGCCGGATCTGGTGGCGATTGTCCGGCACACCAACGAAATGGTGGCCCAACTCGGCCAGCGGATCAGCCCGTCGATGGGCATCGGCTCCACGCTGACGGTCGGGTGTATCCGGGCGGGAGTGCTGATGGTCGCGCACGTGGGTGACTCGCGGTGCTATGGATCACGCGGACGGGAATTCGTCGGCATCACGGAAGACCATTCAGTCGAGAACGAGGCCCGCCTCCGGCGGGCGCGGGGCGAGGTCATCTATTACCACGAAGCCAATCGCAACGCCCTTACCCGCTGCATCGGGCAGCCGACCCCGCCCGACGTCGACGTCATCCGACGCCCGCTTGTCACGGGTGACCGCTATCTGTTTTGCACCGACGGCGTGACACGCATGGTGCCGGATTCCGAGCTGGGTTCGCTGCTGATGAAGCACGAAACGCCCCAGGCCGCCGTCAATGAAATCGTGCAACTCGCGGTGCGCCGGGGCGGCCCGGACAACGCGACGGCGGTCGCGATCTTCGTCGACAGCGTGTGAGACGTGCCGTCGCGAGCGGAACAATTCCAGTCACTGGTGGCGCGGCAACCGGAGAACGAGATGTTCCGGTTCAGCCTGGCCCAGGCGTTGGTGGCGGACGGTCGGGGCGGAGAAGCCGTGGGGCATTATGAGTTCTGCATCGCGAAGAAGAGCGATTGGATGATGGCGCGGATCCTGTTGGGAAAACTGCTGCTGCAGCTTGGCCGCCGCCCTGAAGCCAAGCCACATTTGGAAGATGCCCTGCGGCTGGCGGTCGACCAGCAGCACGAAGATCCGGAGAAGGAACTGCGGGGCCTGCTGGCCGACCTGTGAAGCAACCGGGCGCCGGGCGGGTCGCGACGTCGGCACCGGAAAATCAGCGGGACGGCATCGCTATTCACCGACCTCGCGCACCGCAAGATCTCGGCGCAGTCCGGCGAATCCGGCCCGGGCGAAATGAGTGAGGAATCCGAGCAAACAGAGAAAGAACAACCACGTCAGCGGCTGCAGGCCGAGCGACATCCAACGTGCGGCGCGCATCATTTCGTCGTGCGGCCAGCGGTGCACCGCGAACAAGAACAGGGCGTCCCCCCACAGCATGACCAGCAGGAGCCACGCCGTCACGCGGGCGAGACAGCGCACCGCGCGAGGCGCGCGCAAATCCCGCGGAAGCCACCAGAGCAACGGCGCCAGCCACAGCGCGAAGATCCAGCGGTAGGCCACGTGTTGGCCGACGAAGAAACAACCCGTGAGCAGTACGCTGCCGAGGGTGAAATGGATCCAATCCCGGCGCTGGGCGGGAAGCGGTTGCCATTCCTGCAGCATCGCCGAGCGCCACCAACCGGCGACGGCGATGAGGGCGACCAAAATGACGACGACCTGGGGCCAGGCCCCGAGCACGCCCAGCTGACGGAAAATGTCCACGGCGCCAAACGACAGGATTCCGCCCGGGGCCGGCAACACGGCCAGGCCCGGAACGCTGATGGCCACCTGCCACACCACCAACGCTAACGCCACGACGGCAGCCGCGAGCCGCCATCGCACTTCCCGCATCGGGGCCGGCGCCAGCAGCACCAAAACCGCCACCGCCGGGTAGTATTTTAGGGCTGCGGCCAGCACGATCAGCGCCACGCCAAACCACCGAACCGCGACCCGACCGCTGAGCAGACACGGCACCACCGCCGCGAGAATCACGAACATGGAGAGATCGTTGTTACCCCGTTCGATCGCCGCCAGCACCGGTGTCGTACAGAAAATTCCCAGATACCAGAACAAGGACCGGGCACACCGCGGGCGAAGCAAGACCAGAGCGGCCAGCAGAAACGTGGCGCCCTGCGCCAATCCGACGAGCACCACATCCGCACGGGTCAAGCCGAGGTGGCGCAGATAGAGCCACGCCGGTCCGTACGAATGGCGCCGCCGCATGTAATCCAGTCGATTGGGAGCATACGGGTCTTCACCGGCCGTGACGGTATCATTCGACGCCAGGATCGCGAAAGTATCGAGGAACCAAATCTCATGGAAACGCTCGGGCGCGACCTCGATGCGATAGTGCCCGACACCGACCTTGTTCAGCGCGGTGGGATAGAGAAAGAAGAACGCCAGCCAGCACGCGACAAAAGCCCCAAGCAGCAGGGACCAGAACGGAAAACGAAGGCGCGACGTCCCAGGCAAGCGGGATTTGTCAGCCAATGAATCAGACTCTGATCTCATGCCGGCAGGCTGACCGAATTGCCGGTACCACCGGCGTACCTGCGTACACTGATTCCGCGCAACATGTTCACCGTCGACGGCATTTGGAATTGGTGCCAGAGGCCGGGGTTGAACCGGCGACCAAAGGCTTATGAGTCCTCTGCTCTACCACTGAGCTACTCTGGCTTGAAGGCGCCGAACCGTGGCGAGTCTCCGCCGAAAATCCAACTAATTATTTCCGCGCCTTTGCGAGCGGGGTTGCCGGCGCGGCCGACCCCGGCGGCGAATCGAGCAGGAGACGCGACTGCACCTCCAGCGCTCCCTTGTAAAACGGAGGAAACAGGATCAGTAGCGCGCGCTCGTTTCGCCCCAAAGTTGCCGTGCCGGAATACGACTGGTAGGTCCGTTGCTTGAAAACCGTGGTCAGCGTAATCGTCGCCGATCGGTTGATCAGCTGCGTCGGGTTGAGTCCCGGCTTCAGTGTCACCGCCTGGTTGTTGACCGTGCCGCTCAGGGCCAGGCCACTCAGGTTGATGATCGCCAGTCCGCCCGCGCCATGCCGGGCGGCACCGTCGTCGAGCACCGCAATTTGGTAGCGCAATTTGCCCCCGCCGGCCGCCCCCGGCTCCAGCGGAGAAAATAGCAGCAACGCATCATGGAGGCCGGCCGGGATGGCCGCCTCCGCCACAACTTCGCGCGTCTCCGGATCCACGAATCGCAACGGCATGGCGCCGCGATATTCGTAACGCGTCGACCGCGCCGTTGGCTGGAATTTCAGCGCCTGCGGCGTGGCATTCGCCCGCGGGAGATACGCCACGTCCGTCACCGGCCGCGAGGAGAAGACGGTGAAACGGACCGACTGAATCGGTGCGGGCGCCTGGGCAAACGCCGCAACCCCTGTCAGAAATCCGACCCAAATTGCCACCCGAGGCAGGGCCCGACCTCCGGGCGGGCCGTTCGGAGAAGGGCCCCTGCCCTCGCGGTGTCTGTCCCTCGACCGGGTTGGGACCCTGAGCTTGTCGAACGGCCAAGACAGACACCCGACGGGAAATTGGCTCAAATATCCGAGCGCGTGAGCCATCGAAACGAGACCACCTTGAAGCGGCGGCCTTGGGCGGTGTTGAGCGGATTGAGATCCGCCGGGGCGGTTTCCGCGGGCTGCGAGGGATCGAGATATTCCGGCACGCGCTGCACGATGGCCTCGCACCACGCGCGTCCCTCGGTGGCGCTGGTCGCGGGATTGACCACCTCGCCATAGGTGCGAATCACAAAGGTATCCGACCGCGGGAAAAGCACCGGCGCGAGCGCGGTCATGATGTCGCCTTGCGTGAGCCACTGGGAGCTGAACTCGGCGATGCTGGCGTTGACGCCCGCGTCTGCAATCGCCGCCTCGAGCAGGCTGCGAGGGCTGCCGGCGTTGCCCTCGCTGTCGACACCGGCGAAGAGCGTATTTGACGAGAGGAAGTCATCGAGGGAACGGAACGGGCCTTCCGCCGCGTGCTTCACGCCGACGAATTCGACGATCTTGGCCGCCAGCGCAGCCACCAGATCGGCACTCACCGTGCGCATGCCCTGGCGGAAGAGATGCGTGTTGGCCGACGACGGTCCGTCGGCCGAGGGACTTGAGTCTGCCTGGCCCGGTTCGGCTTGGTAGGTCTCCTGGGCCGATTGTGAGAAACGGAAGAATTGGGCGTCGCCGGACTGCACCGTGGACGGGTTGCCATCGTCGCCCGTGCCGGTCGCGCTTGAGGCGCTGAGATAGCTGAACGACTGGGGCGTGGGAAACCGCACTCCGCGCAAGACCGCCGCCCACGCCGCGGCATGGGTCGAATTGAGATTGAAGGCTCCGCCCTGGAGAAAAAACCGGGACGATGTGGACGAGGCGGGCGTAGTTGGAACGACGTTCCCATCGGCATCGGTGGTCGTGGGCGGGTTCATAAGCACCCGCAGATCGTCGATTGTCACCTTGGTGCGATCGGGTTTACGGAGCGGCTTAAGCAGCGGATTCGGCAGGATGAGATCGCCGGTGGCCGTCGTGCCCGGCGTGGTGCCATCGATCAGCCCTGAAAAGAAGAACCGATCGAAGAGCTCGGCGGTGCGGATGCCGCTCACCTGAAAGTTCGCTCCCCAGGAATTGCCGATCATGAAGGGACGCTGGCCCGGCTGCCGGAAGTGCTGGAGTGCACCCATCGATAGAATAGGCGCGCGTGGCAGCTCAAACAGGGGCACGTCCTCGTTGTAGGACAAGGAGTCGGTGGCACGATCGAGCAAGCGATCGGGGCTCCGGATCCTGCTGTAGCTGCCGCCGTACTGCGCGGGGTCGTTGCCGTTTTCGGCCACCACATAGGTGTCCGCCTGCAGTGTCCGCCGGCGGAAATCCCGACCCTCGGTCGTCAGCCAGGTGCCGGGAGCCGCGGGCGTATCAACGCTCTCCGCCAGACGAAAAACGTAGCTGAATTGATAACCGCTCAGGTTCGCCTTTTGCACCGCGGTGGAAAAATTGCTGACGAACTCCGGCGAGGTGAGCGAGGCCAGCCGCACCGGCCCGGAGGCGCGCATCACGTAAAGAGTTATGCCGAGCGTGTCGGAGCCCTGCACCTCGAGATGACACTCATCCTCGCCCTCGATCTCGCCCAGATTCAGCGGCCGAACGACACCGTCGCCGCCATGACTCAGGGTCTGCGAGTAAAAATCGCTCGTGTACCCGGCCGTGGGCGGGCTGCTGCCCTTGCCCGTGTTTTCCGCCGAGCGCCAACTGTACACGCGGCCCGGCAGCCAGGACTGCCGGTCTTCGACGGGCACGCCGTCCGAAGCGGTGGCGGACCACGGCAGGTTGAGACGCAGCGGCGATCCGAAGACCGAGGGATCCGTCAGCGAAAACGATCCCACCGGCCCGGGGCGCGTTGCCGAATCATTCACCACGCTGATTGACGTCGGGAGGCGCGACACGTCGATGCGCAGATCCTCCGGAACCAAGGCGCTGGTGTACGGATTCCAGAGCGAAACCATCCAGCGCGCTCGCACCTCGAGGGCATTGGCGACCGCTGATGCATTCCCGCCCGCGGTCTGGACGGTGCGGACATTAAACGTGATGAGGAAATACGTGAGTACCGGACCGACTTGATGAGAACCGCCGGTTTCCATATCCAACACATGCGGCGTTATCACATGACGACGTCGCAACGGGTCATCGCCATAGGCGGGAAGAATGGCGGGAGGGGGCACCGTCGGCACGGCTGATTCGCCCTCACCGACGGCGGCCGGTGGATCCGGGACGAGCTTTTCCGTGTAGGCCGGATAATTCGTCCACGCCGCAAAGGCTGGTCCCAGCAAGGACGGTGCGAGCGAAAGATCCTGGCGCAGACCGCCATTCTTCGTGTCGGCGAGCACGGAGAAGTTGTTGGGCGACCAGGCGTGAAAATTCTGCTGCGCGCGCGCGAGGCCGAGCTGGCCGTTGGACGCGTTGCGCAAGAACGCGAGCTGGCTTGTCGCGGCGATCTTTTCATTCGCGACGAGCGCACTGTTGTTGCTGTCGCGCGGCTCGAAGAGCGGAGCGCCCGCCGCGTCGGCCGCCCCGGCCCCGAGCGCGAGTTGCTGCCGGATTCGACCACGGGAGTCGGCGGTGTCGTAGGGAGCGAAGGTAACTGTGCCCGAGGTGTCGGCCACGGCCACTGCCGCCTTCACTCCTTGATCGCCGACCCACCAGGCATAACGGCCGATGACCGTGTTTGCCCCCGGTGCCGCGCCAGGGACTCCGACGGCGTTGATGTCGGAGAGCGGTGCGGCGACATAGTTGCTGCGACTGGCGCTGCCCGTCGAATTGCGCCCAACCAAGTCGACGGTGCGCGGACCGGGCGCGTCCGGCGTAATCGCGAGCGGCACCGGAACCGTGCTGCCGGCCGCCGCGCCTACGGTGGCGTCGGGCTGCAAAAACTCGTTGCCGCTCACGAGCCAGGTGAACGGCGTGGCGGGTGTCGCCGTGGCCGCCGGGTCGCTGCTCCAGACACCCGTGAAGTGCCGCGTGCCGTCGATGCTCCCGAAGTTCTGGGCCGTCGCGGTCACGCGGGTATCCGCGCCGGCGTGTTTTTGCAACTGCCCGAGAGCGACATTGAGCGCGAGGAGGGCATTTTCCCGCGCCTGCGCCTGGCGCTGGGTGTTGCCCGCGATGGAAGTCTCGATGCGGGTGTAGGTGGCGAGGCCCAGCAGCAAGACCACGATGAACGCGAGCAGCGTGACCACGAGCAGCAGCGCGAATCCGGCGCGACGCGCACGGCGCTGAAACGGAAGCGGGATGCCCCCACCCCGCAAGGTGGCGGTGGCGGGTGGGGGCACCCGCCCTCCAGCTGATAAATGTGCGCGTCCGTTCACAGCGGTCTCGCGTTGAGCACGATGCGCCGGGTGTAGACGCGCGAGTTTTCCTCCGCGACGCCCCACCACCATTGCTGCGCGTTGCCATTGTACTTCTGCGGCACCACCAACGCCGGGGTCTTCACCTTCTCCATGTCGGCAATCAGCTCCGCGCCCTTTTCGGTCAGGACACGGATCATCACGTCGACGACGTCGGGGAACGGTTGCGCCGCGCCCCATTGCGCCACGGGAGTGTCGGCGGGCAGCGAGCCGCGCAGCCGGGAGGTCTGGGCAGGTGCAACCGCCCCGCCAGGCGTGGCCGGAAAGACCAGCCGCAAATTGCCGGGCTGGCCCGCGTCGCGCACATAACAACGCACGCCGAAGTCGATCACGTGGTCGGCGATGATCGAGTCGAGGTTGCGCACCGCCCCGGGCACCTGGACGCTGCGCGGGTCGCCCGTGATGGCACCGCTGTTGGTTGACGAGGTGCTCGTGGTGTAATTGGCCGAGGTGATGTTGTACCCGGCTTCGAGCACGCCAATCCGGCCGTTGACGGTGGCCGGCCGGGCCTCGGAGCGATGCAACAGGTACGCACTTTCGGTGTTGGCGGGATTTGTCGCGGTGAACCGGCGGACGATTTGATAGCCAACCGCCACCGGCGCGGAGACGGTCGCCGGCGAGGTGGCGGCGTTCGACCCGCGGCTGGTGGTGAAGAAACGCAGCCACACACCGGCGGTGCCGAAACGGGACGAGCGCAGCTTGCCGCGCTCGTCGGAACGCAATTCGGCGCGCGTGGCGGCGAGATCGAGGGAGAGACCGCCCACCGGCTTCGGGTTGCGCGGAGCAATCTGCCAGAGCCCGGTCGCATTGCCGGTGGAGTTATTGAGCACATCGACGGCAAACCAGACGTTGCCGTCGTCGCGATACCGCGCGCCCTGCAGATCCAGTTGCAATTGATCGAGCACGAGCCGCGCCTGAGCGTCGGCGCCGAGCCGCGTGCTCGCCCGCGACCAGGTGGTCGAAACATTGCCCACGATGACGGCGAGGAATCCGGCAAGCACGGCGGTGATGCCGGCGGCAACCAGCAGCTCGACAAGGGTGAAGCCGCAGGTGTGGTTCCGGTGGAGGGCGGATTCCCTCGTCCGCCGTGCGGAACGGACCCACTCCGCCACCGTCAATTTGGAATCGCTTGCGTTCATCGCAGGACCGAGCCGGTGAAAAAAAGCACCTGCTTGCGACCGTGATCGTAGGGCACGGCACCGCCGCCACCCGGAGCGGCGCCGATCTGCACGGCGGTGGCGGGATTGGCGGTCGGCAGAAACGCCGGCCAGCGAACGCGCATCGTGTAGGCCACAAACGCCGCGACCGCGTCGCCCGTCTTGGGCGTAAGCGCGTCGCTACGGACCAAGTCGATTTCGAAGTACTTGTCGCCGTCCGGCATGGTAACGCGGCCTGAGTCGTACCACGCTCCGCGACCCTGGTTCGCGCCATAGATCCCAACCTCGCCATCGCGCCGGCCGAAGATCACCGCCGGATATTTTGTCCCGTCATTGGGGTTGTAATTCCCCGCGCCATCCTTCGCGCGGACGTCGGCGACCTCCTGCACAAGCAACAGCGCCGCGTCGAATGGCAGCGCCTGCACGCGCGCGCGCACGGCGTCGGCCACCCGGGCGGCGGCCTCGGCATCGCCGACCGCAGCCACGGAGTTGGTCACCGGGGCATACAGCCCGAGCACGGCCACCATCCCAATCGCAAAAATGGCGATGGCCGCGATGACCTCGAGGAGGGAGAAGGCACGGACAGCCCGATTGGGTTCTAGGTTTTGGGTTTTGAGTTTTGGGTTCTGGATTTTGGGTTCAGCGTTCGATGAATGCGACCCGGAACCCAAAACCAAGAACTCAAAACCTTTGCCTGGTTGATGCATGATCAGAACCCCGTCGCCACATCGACGAGCGAGATCGACCCCGTTTTCCGGACGAACAAACCGCGGACCGTGCTCGCGTTGTTGAAACGCGGCGGCGCGGTGCCACTGAGGACCGCCGTGGTCAGGGCAATCTTCGTGGGTGGATTGTTCGTGGGGTTGGAAACGACCGTTCCGTCGGGGGAAAATTCCAGATAGAGGATTCGTCCGTTCTGGCCCGTCCGGCCAAAGAACTGAGTCGCGACGGCGGCGCTTTGCCCACGGTAGTTGAAGGCGGCCAGCACCGTCAGCGTGGAGACGGGTCCGGTGGCGGCGTTGTTGTTCCACGCCACGCCGGTATTCAGATGATTGGTCGGGACCGGCGCCGGCGGCACTACGCAGATGGGCGTGGGGAGAGCCACCGGGTCGCCGCTTGCCACCCAGACTGTCGTGCCGTTGGCGAGAGTATCCTGCCGTACAACCTGGAGGGAGCGCAGGTATTTCCCGGCGTCGGCGTTGGTTCCCGGGGGGATCGTCGCGTAGACGATCAGCCGGGCATTGGTCTGATGCAGGGCCGCCTGCGCCCGCGTCGCGCCGACGAGGCCGGAGATGACATTTTGCGCACTGGCGAGGGCGGCACCGTCGCCACCGCGGCCGGCCAGGGCCAGGGCACCGCCGCCAACGAGCACCATGATCACCCCGATCACCGCCAGCAGTTCGATCAGCGTGAAGCCGGCGGCCGGGCGGAGACCGGCCGAACGACCGGTCTGGGACTTACGTACGGTCACAGCTCGTTGAATACACCAAATCATTTCCAGCTGAAGATGAAGTCGGAGGTCGACGTCGCACCCGGCGGGAGCGAATAGAAGAGGACGCCGACCCGCACCCCGCCCTGCGCCACGGTCGGAATGTCCGGCGTGGCCCCCGTGTTGGTGGGCGCAAGGCGCACCGTCGTACTATCCGGAGGACTGACCGTCGGCAGGCGCGTGATGCTGTCGCCACCATTGCCCCCGACCTTGATTGATCCGTCGAGGTTCCGATCAACCAGCACGGCGATATCCGTGCCATCGAACGAATCCCGAATGAGCCCGCGCTTGGTGAGAAGGGTGGAATCGGTGGTGGCAACTGAAACCATGTCGGCTTCCGTGAAGGCGATGAACGGGATTCGCCGCGTATTCTGCGCCTGCGGTGGCGGCGGAGTGCCGGTGGTCGTGGTGAGCAGGGCCGTTCCGTCCCGCCGGGCACCCACGAGCGTCTCGTAGAAACGATGCGTCGCCGCCAAGTTGGTGCCGCCGGTCGTGTTGCCATTCACCTTGTCCAGCCCCGCTCCGGCCGTCTCGAACGTCGGATAATAGCCATACTCCTGTCGAAAAGCCTCGATGGCGGCGCCCCACTGCGCGAACTGGCCACGGGTCTTCGCTTTCTTCGCAGCGTTGCGGGCGGAAGAGGTGGTCGGAATCAAAATCGCGGAGAGGATGCCGATGATGGCAATGACCGTGAGCAGTTCGATGAGCGTGAACCCGGCGCGCGCAGATCGGCGGCAGGGCCCGACCTCCGGGCGGGCCGCCAGTGGCCGCGAATCCTCACGGGCCGCCCGGAGGTCGGCCCCGACCCTCAAGCCATCGGCAACTTGGTTGTCCTGCGAAAGTATTTTCATGATTCAGGGATTGGCGTAAATATTGTCAGCCATCTCGGCGGTTTGGGTGGCCAGCAGCAAGCCGCTCGTGACGGTGATGGAGGGTGTCTGGGTGCCATTGGCCGTGACCAGCCGGCCGGCGGAATATAGCACATAACCCGACGCCTGCCAGGCAGCGGCGGAACGGGTGTTCTTGTAATAGTAGACATACCGGCGCCCCCAGGGATCGAGCAGGCTGGCGTTTTGCTCGATCTTCGACGGTGGGTTGGGCGTGTTGCTGACCGGGACGAGAAACTGGGTGGTGAGCGTGCCGTTGATCGAAAGTTTTCCGATTTCGAGAGTGTTGGGCCCATTCAGGCGATCGGTGTTGGTGAAGCGGCGCGCACCGAAGACACCAGTGAGGCAGTTGAACAACTTTGCCTGGGCGGTGTTGACCCCGGGCCCGGTGCCGTTGGGCAAGGCAGCCGTCACGCCGGTCGGCGTGGCCGGGGCTTGGGTAAACTCTCCTAGCTGCGGGTAATCACCATAGAGCTGTTTGAACCGTTCGAGCGCGGTCGACACTGCCGCGAGTTCCGACCGCGCCCGGGCGATGTGGCTGCGTTCCCTGGCCCCGCGCACGGCCCCGATTGTGATCGTCGCCAGAATCCCGATCACCGTCATCGCCGTCAGCAACTCAACCAGCGAGAATCCCCGACCGCCGGCACCACGGAGACCGCGACCAGAGGAACCAGGCTCGAGCGCGAATTCCTCCGATAATGGAGGCGGAGTGACCCCACCCCGCACACGGCCAAGCCTGAACGCTCCACGCCGCAGGGTGCGGGCACCCCGCCTCCAGGTATGCGTGAGCAGAATCTGATGTTTCCGGGCTGGCGGCATCGGGAGCAAGGACGCGAGTGAACCGGCAACGTTACAGGCGTCGCAACTGCTTTCTGCTCCCGAAACTCCGACAGTAATGCGATGGCGGCGACGACAAAGCCCGTTCGACAAGCTCAGGGTCCCGGACGTCGTCGTACGATCCAAGACATGCGTCTCGGAGGGCTGCGCTTCGTCGCAGCCGCTTCTTGGAGTGAAATTGACGGCGCCGACGAAGCGGCGCCCTCCGAAACTGCAACCAAGCCCGGCGATTGGCCGCCGCGTCCGCGGAAAACTCACTCGTCGCCCTGCAGGGCGGCCACGACACTGAGATCCTCCAGCGTCGAAGTGTCGCCCTTCACCAGGACGCCAGCCGCAATGTCCTTCAGAATGCGCCGCATGATTTTTCCGCTGCGAGTTTTGGGCAAACCGGCGGCAAAACGAATCGTGTCGGGCTTGGCCAGCGAACCGATTTCCTTGCCGACATGGTTGCGCAATTCCTCCCGGAGTGCGTCGTTCGCCTGCACGCCGGCCTTGAGCGTGACAAACACGCACAGGGCCTGCCCCTTCAGTTCATCCGGCCGCCCCACCGCCGCCGCCTCCGCCACGGCCGGGTGAGACACCAATGCGCTTTCCACCTCGGCCGTGCCGAGACGGTGACCGGAAACGTTGACGACATCATCGACACGACCCCGGATC
>SXGT01790935.1_pt1 | contig 29418 bp, 25 predicted proteins | sample 3176221 | NCBI WGS metagenome assembly SXGT01 (sample SAMN11356862, study PRJNA531348) | freshwater metagenome | isolation source: freshwater sample F1-120 | place: China: Fuxian Lake, Yuxi | collected 2017-12-25 | reverse complement strand
GCGTCGTTGATGCCGTCACCGGCCATGGCGACGATGCGTCCCTCGGCCTGGAGCTTCTTGATGGCCGCCGCCTTGCCATCAGGCTTCACGTCGGCGATTACCTCGTCGAGCCCCAGTTGTTTCGCCACCGCCTGCGCAGTGGTCATGTTGTCTCCGGTCATCATCACCAGACGCAGGCCTTCTTTCCTGAGCGACGCAATCGCCTCAGGCGTGCTGGCCTTGATGGGATCGGCCACTCCCAGCATCCCGGCACACACTCGATCGACCGACACAAACATCACGGTCTGCCCCAGCGCGCGCAAGCCTTCTGCTCGCTCGGCCAGCGGCGTCACACCCACACCTACCGACTGCATGAGCTCGCGATTACCAATCGCCACGTCACGGCCACCCACCCTGCCCCGCACACCCTTCCCGATAATCGATTCGAACGTCTCAGCCGCCACGGCGGGTAATCCCTTCGCAACAATTCCCTTCACGATGGCGTCAGCGAGCGGATGTTCACTGCCCTTCTCGAGGCCGGCGGCGAGGGAGAGCCACGACGTGTCGCAAGCCGTGACCGGCTCGACACTCACGAGCGCAGGTTTGCCTTCGGTCAGTGTGCCGGTCTTGTCGAACACCAGGGTGTCTACATCACGCAGCACTTCAATCGCCTCGGCGTTCCGGAATAACACCCCCATGGTGGCGCCACGGCCCGTCGCCACCATGATGGACATCGGCGTCGCGAGGCCCAACGCGCAGGGACACGCGATGATCAGCACCGCCACCGCGTTGATCAACGCATGCGCCAGGCGGGGCTCGGGTCCGACCAGGCTCCAGACGATGAATGTCACGATGGCGACCAAGATCACGGTGGGGACAAAGATGCCTGACACGCGGTCGGCCAACTTCTGGATGGGTGCGCGGCTGCGCTGCGCTTCAGCCACCATCGCGACAATGCGGGCAAGGAGTGTGTCGCCGCCAACGCGTTCGGCGCGCATGATGAATGAGCCCGTAAGGTTAATCGTGGCGCCAACGACCTTGTCGGTCGGCTGCTTCTGCACGGGAACAGGCTCGCCGCTGATCATCGACTCGTCTACTCGGCTCGAACCTTCGAGCACCACGCCATCCACAGGCACTTTGTCGCCAGGGCGCATGCGAAGGCGGTCGCCGACGACCACGTGAGCCAACGGGACATCAGCCTCCGAGCCGTCCGCCCTGATGACTCGGGCGGTGGCAGGCGACAAGCCCAGCAGTTTACGGATGGCAGACCCGGTCTGGCTGCGAGCGCGCAGTTCAAGCACCTGACCGAGCAGGATCAAGGTCACGATGACGGCCGCCGCCTCGAAATACACGGTCACGGCGCCGTTGTGGCTGAACTGGTGCGGGAAGATGCCCGGAGCGAGCGTGGCCACGACGCTGTAACCAAAGGCCACACCGACACCCAGTCCAATCAACGTGAACATGTTGAGGTTGCCAGTAAGCACCGAGCTTATGGCCCGAACGTAGAACGGCCACGCAGTCCATAGGCACACGGGCGTGGCCAGCGCGAACTGGATCCACGCGGCCGTCCGCATCGAGAGCGGCACGAGACCAAACATCTCGACCATCGCCACCGCCATCACCGGCACGCTCAACGCAGCCGAAATCCAGAACCGCCGCTTCATGCCCTTGAGTTCGTCGTTCTCGGGCTCCTCGGCCGAAAGCGACGCGATTTCCAACTCGAGCGCCATGCCGCACTTCGGGCAGTCGCCCGGCTTGGACTTGCGGATTTCCGGGTCCATGGGGCAAATCCAGACGTGAGATCGGGGCTTGCCCGCCGTAGGCTCGGCGGAGGTGGGTCCTGGGGTCCTTCGAGTAAGCGTCATTGGAACCACTTTGGGCCCCATGCCTTTCGGCCCACTCTTGAGCCAGCCTGCGGGGTCGGCCTCGAACTTCAGCCGGCAGCCCTGCCCGCAGAAGTAGTACGTTGTCCCCTCGAACTCGAACGAACCGCCCGTGTTCTTTGCTGGGTCCACGGTCATGCCGCAGACGGGATCGATGTGGGTGCGGCGGTCGGTCACGTCCGTCGCTTCGCCCAGGTGTGGCTGTGCCGGATCTTCCACTGTCCACCTTCCCGAATCATGCCGTAGGGCGCGAGGCCACCAGACTTCACTTCACGATCGGTCGTGGCATCCAGCAAATACTCACCGGTAACGTATGCGGCGTCCAGCCCAATCATCCTCACGACGATCTTGATGTGCCCGAACTTCAGATTAGTAAACGCCTGCAGTTCAGGTCCCAGATGGCGGTCGCGGTAGTCCGCCCACCAGGGGTTGCTCCCCCCGCCTTCGGAGACCGTCACGTCAAGATGATAGAACGCCGCCAAACGGTCGAGGTCTTTGGCGTTGAACGCCCGACCATAGTCGGCCAACACGGCCCCATCATCCTGTATCTCATGGTGTTCATTGTCATTTTTCCTTTTCAAGTAGCAGCCCCTGCACGCGCGCGGCCGCCTGCCAGGCGCGCGTGAGGGCATCTACGTAGCGCTCTGAGGTGGTTACGAGGGTGCGTTGCGCCATCAGCACCTGTGAATACGGTGTCGCCATCTCCCGATACCGGGCCAGATACAAGTCGTAGGCTTCCTCCAGCCTGGGCAGAATCTCGGCTCTGTAGGCGTCGGCCATGACTCGGGCCGCCTCGTATTCCTCGAACGCCTCTGCAAAACGACTCTCGATTTGTTGTCGCACCAAAGCGGCTCGGGCCTCAGACGACGTCACCGCGGAGCGCGCCGCCAGGATCCCGTCGCGATTGCGATTGAACAGCGGCAACGTCACGCCGGCATCCACGCCGTATTGCCAACCGAGCGCCCGACCTCGTTGAGTCAAGGGATGGTGTTCCCGATTCCAGCCGGCTTCGCCGCGGAAGGTCAGATCGGGAAACACCTGTCGGCGCTCAACGTCGACACCCAGCCGCTCGCGGACAACCGCCGCATCGGCGGCCCTCACTTCTGGACTGGTCGCGAGGATCTGAGCAAGGCTGACTTCCCTTGCCAGAACCGGCACCGTACTGTCGATTCGCGCGATCACCGATTGGGTGGCCAAGGTCGCATCGGCCGCAGCGAGCGCTATCCTGTGCCGCGCGCCGGCCAGATAGGCGCGCGTGGCGACCAACGCTGCGCGCTGCCCGGCCGCCTCTGCTTCGGCTTCGAGCACATCGGGGCGGTCGGCTATCCCTACGTTCACTAATTGTCGCGTGATGACTAGCGACTCTTCAGACACGGCCACCAGCCGCTCTACGACCTCGAGTCGCTCGGCAGCACCCGCCAGTTCGTAGTACGCCACACGAACGGCAAGACGTACCCGCAGGCGCGCGGTTTCGAGTTCAGCCTCGCGGACCGCTACCTCGGCTCCAGCCGAGGCCCGATCGGCCGCTCGCTTGCCACCGAGCGTCACAGTCTGTTCGACAAATCCGCCGAACACGCCGCTTGGTGACTCCCGCGGCCGCCACTCAGATGCCTGGCCGCCCACGAAGGGGTTCTGCCATGCGCCGGCTTGTGCCGCACGTCCACGTGCTTCTTCAACGCGTGCCGCCGCTTCGCGCACGGCTGGGTGGCGCTCAATCGCCCGTGTCTCCAGTGATTCGAGCGACACCACCGGAACGGACTCCTGAGCATCCATCCTGACTGGAGCCAGCCATGCCAGTGCGATGACAAGGCCGAGACCGGCTTCCACGCGGCGCCTCATTTCGAGGCCTCCGCACGCAGTTTCTCAATCCGGTCAAACACGTCGGGCTCCACCACACGCACGAGCGTCATCATGCCCATCATGGCGCCCGTCCACCCCTGCGGCAGGCCAATCAGTTCAGGCTTGGCGCCGGCCAGTTCGTCCATCGGCATCCACATGTCCTGTGGATACCCGGGCACGGCGGTCCCGGGACCGGAACCGTGCATCGGCCCGACCATCGAGACCATCTGATTCATCATGTGGTGCGGGAGGTGGCAGTGCAGCATCCAATCACCCGGATTGCTCGCCACAAACTCGATGTCCCTCGCTTGCGCGACGCCGACGATGATCGTGTTCTCTGGTACCACGTGCGGCCCGGCGATCCGCCCGGCCTCGGTGCCGGTCAGGAAGAAGTGATGCCCGTGCAAATGCACCGGGTGATGGTCCATGCTCAGGTTCACCAACCGAATCCGCACTCGCTCACCGCGTTTCACGACTACCGGCGTCGTGGCGGGCCCGGACTTGCCGTTGATGGTGAGCCAGTTAAACTCCATCGCCAGGGTGTTGGGCACCGTATTGTTTGGCTTGATGTCCCACCCCTGGAAGATGAGGCCGAAGTCGCGGTCAACATGCGGCTGGTGTGGGACCTTCGGATGGACGATGAACAATCCAATCATGCCCATCATTTCCTGCATGGGCATGTGCGAGTGGTAGAAGAACGTGCCGTTCTGGTTCAGCGTGAACTCGTAGGTGTGTGAGCCCCCAGGCGGAATCGGGTCCTGGGAAATGCCCGGTACGCCATCCTGTCCGATCGGCAACTCAAGGCCGTGCCAATGGGGCGCGAACATCTCCGGTAAGTGATTTTCGAGGATAATCCGGACGCGATCACCCTCGGTGGCGGCAATGGCGGGCCCGGGCACGGTGCCGTTGAAGCCCCAGGCGTCGACCTTGCGCCCAGGCAGGAACTCGGTTTTCACCGGTTCGGCCCGCAGTCGAAATACTTTGACGCGACCGTCCAACTCAAACGGCAGAGGGGGCGTATCGGGCGTTTCGACAGGCACCACCCCTGCCACACCGGTCGCCGACGCCCCTCGGACACCAATGGTCTTCACGGGTGGCGCGGAAGGGTGCACATGCGGCACCGTCTGCGCGGCCACGCGGTCCGCCGTGGCGACTCCGGCCAAGGACGCCAGGCCGGCGATAAAACTCCTGCGATTTCGATCCATTCTTCACTCCTGCTGACACATGAACGACGCACGCCACTGGTGACAAGAGCCACCCGGGGACGCGAGAAACACACCTGGCCGGTGTGCCGTTCAGATGCGCAGAGGGACTGAGGATTGGTGCAGGGGAATCGGTGGCGGCCCCGCAGCTGCCATGGTCGCGCGGGCGCGCGACTGCAGCCCGGCTGCATTGGAAGCGTCGACGACACCGCCAACCGGGAGGGCTCGCGGGCTGGCAACTGCGCCGAGCGCCACGCGGGCGATTCTCGGAGTCGTGGGTCCACAGGCTTCGGCCCTGGACGCAAGCATCGGTGCGGAGGAAACAGGAGGGACGGCCGAAGGCGACGTAGCGGCATGGTGCTGGTGCCCCGCAGTCTCGGTGGCACTTACCTCGTCTGCCGCGCCCTGCGCCAGCACCGGTGCACTACACACCACTTCGCACACAGCATCCCCGATGGGACTCACGGCGAGCGCAAGCGAGACAATCAGCGTCCGGGGAATACGCACGCTAGCAGTATACGACAGCGCGTCAGGGCGCAAGTGAGCCGGGCAAACGCCCATCATTACGCGGAGGCGATTGGTCTAGAATGAGGCACCGTTTTCAAGGAGCTCCTGAGCGCATGCCCGATCATCGTCCTGTCCATGCCCCCAACCTGCCTGCCCCAGTGGGGCCGTATTCCCCAGGGATGGGATTTGAACGGCTCGTATTTGTGTCGGGCCAGGGTGCCACCGACCCGTCCACCGGCACACTGGCCGGCGCCGATGCCACCGCACAGACCGAGCAGTGTTTGAAGAACCTGCAGGCGATTCTCAAAGCGGCAGGGTCTGACCTGCAGTATGTCCTGAGATGTGGCGTCTTTCTGCTCGACATGGGTGAATTCCAGGCGATGAACGCCGTGTACTCGCGCATGTTCGGCGACCATCGGCCAGCCCGTACGACCATTCAAGCCGCCGGGTTGCCAGGCATTGGCCTGCGAGTCGAAATTGACTGCATCGCGTACGTCCCTAATTCTCCCCGTTAACCACGTGTGAATTCTTCGAGGAGTTCTGGAATGGCGAAGCCCGAGTCTTTCTCTCTATTGACCGCGTCACTGCTCGTCGCAGGCGCGGCCGTCAGCACCGGCGTGCTGGCGGCGGCCCACACCTCGTCCGGGCAACAGCCTCCGACCACCGGCAGTGCCGTCGCCGGGCAGCAGGCGCCCCCTGCGGGTGGCCGTCAGGGCCGCGGCGGCGCGCCGAGACTGCCGGCGCTGGGTGGCGGCGCGTGTGAGACTAGTGCGTACAACTGCCCCGACACGCCCAATCCCCTGCCGAAGGCCGATACCGTGTGGCTCGAAGAGATGACGTGGATGGATGTGCGCGATGCGATGCAGGCCGGCACAACCACCGTCATCATCGCCACCGGCGGTATCGAGCCCAACGGCCCCTGGCTCGCGCTCGGCAAACACAACTACGTGCTCAAGGCGAATTGCGACGCGATTGCGCGCAAACTCGGCGACGCGCTCTGCGCGCCCATCGTGCCGTTTGTGCCTGAAGGCAACCTGGACACGAAATCGGGCCACATGGCTACGATGGGCACCATCAGCATGCGCGAAGAAACCTTCAACGCGCTCCTGAGCGACATCGTAATGAGCATGAAGCAGCACGGCTTCGAGCACATCATCATGATTGGTGACAGCGGCGGCAACGGGCGCGGCATGACCGCCGTCGCCGAAAAGTATACGAAGGAGTGGGCGGGCAAACCGGTCGTGGCGCACGTATCCGATCACTACACCTACAGCGCGGTGACGAAGTTCGCCATCGAGAAGAAGCTCATCCCCGCCGACACCCAGAGCGACGGCCTGCATGACGACCCGGTCATCACGCTGAACATGATGGTGACTGATCCGTACTCGGTGCGCTGGGCGGAGCGCGTGAAGGCCGGCAAGGCCTCCATCGACGGCGTCTCAATCGCCGACAAGGACAAGGCGCTCGCGGCAGGCAGGCAGATCGTAGCGTTTCGCGCGACAGTAACCGCGGACGCGATTCGTAAAGTCCGAGGTAGGTGACTGGAAAGCTAGAGCGGCTTGCGTTGGGCGTCCAGCGTGAGCGCCAGGCCCGGGCCACTCCCCGGAATCCGGTCGGGCGTGGCGTAGGTGCGGTAAGCCGGTAGGAAGCGGCCAATGTAGTCGACAATCGCCTCGCGGCTGAGCCCTGGCTTGCCTGAGGCCTTCATCGCTTCCTCGGCTTCCACACGCCAAGTCAGCACGTATTCGGGGTCCTGCGCACGCAGCACCACCCACACGTCGGCCTGATCGGTCCATCTGGTGTACTCGGCAAGCGCTTCATTGGCTGGCGTCAGGCGGGAGTCAGGCAACTCGCCGGCTTCCACGGGCGCAAAGCCGAGCATCCACCCTTCCACCACGATCACATCGAGCGGACCGCTCACCTCGCGCCAGGTATCTTCCGGCGCGCGATCGCCTCGTCCACCATGCGCGGACTTGTCGTACACCGGCACCCGCGTCGTCTCGCCGGGCTGTAAGGCCTTCAACGCGCGAAGGGTTCGCTCGCCAAGAGCGACATCGTGAGTGCCAGGGTACCCGCGATGCTCCAAGTAAGGATTGCCTGGATTCGCGGCCGCGAGTCGCAACTGGTCTTCACGCGTGAGGTAAAAATCATCCACAGATACGCCTGCCCCGCGCAGGCCCATCGCCGGCAGCGCCTGCAGGAAATGCGTGACCAGCGTCGTCTTGCCCGCGCCTTGTGGAGCCTGAAGACCGATCACCAGCGGACGCCGAGACGCCGCAGCGATCTGCGCAAAACAAAACGCGTGAACCGGCTGGTGGAGGGATTGAAAGCGTTCCGTGGACATGGGCTTCGACGATTATTGTTTGGCGATTCCAGATTGTCGATTCAGCCACGCCCAGACGAGCGGAATCCACAACAGGTTGGACACCAGCAGGTGCGCCATCTGCAGGGTCAGCGGTGCAAGCAGCAGGAGATTGACGACGCCCAGGACGCATTGAAAAACGATGAGCATCATGACAAGTTGGCGGGGCGTGGCCTGTGCTTCGCCGGCAAACACGGGGCTGAGCGACGCGAGCCAGAACAAATAGCCCGCGACCGTGACCGCCAAAATCGGATGCCAGATGCGCAGGCGGATCAGGAAGTGCGCCGTGGGGTCGAGATCGGCGGCAATGCCCTCGGCCAGCGACGCGTGTGGAAACAAGGTATCGCCCAGCGCCACGATCGCACCCGTGGCGGCCACTCCGAGCATGGCCACCATCGCGATGGTGAACCCAGCGCCCGCGCCTCCAGCCGGGACAGATGCCGCCGCACGGATGGAGACCGGAGGCCGTGCCGCCCAGATCGTGGTGGTCATGGCGGCCACAAGCAGCAACGTGTTGACCAGATGCCCGCCGACATAACCCGCACGCAGTGCGGAGGGGTTGTCTTCCACCAGCCTGAGCAGCACGATGCCGGCGCCAATCGCCGCTTCGATGACCATAAAGACCAGCGTGATGGCCGCCCACTTACGAGCGGCATGTCCGGCGGGAAACGTGCGGCGCGCGAGCACCACCAGCCCCAGCGTCATCACCATCACGAGTCCGCTGGTCACCCGATGCACGAATTCGATGACCGTGCCCACCGCCGGCGCCAGTGGCACGACATCGCCGTTGCACAGCGGCCAGTGGCTTCCACATCCCGCGCCAGACCCGGTGGCGCGCACAACAGCGCCCCAGACGATGACGAGGATCGTCACCCCAAGAGTCAGCCAGCCGTACCGGATAAATGCACGAATTGGGTCAGAAGACATGCGACAAGCTCCGGATCGATCATACAAGCACATAATCTTTAGAAGTGACGCCGCCTCCCATCGCGGATGAATGCCTGTCGCGGCTGTCAGCGCGACGGGAAACGCTCGCCCGGATGGAACGGCGCAATACCCGGGTGGCTGCCGTTCGGCTGGTGCTGGGACTGACCGGCGTCGGCCTGCTCATGTGGCTCGGTCTCGCGCCGTGGAAGACCCTGGCCGCACTCGTCGCCCTCTTCGCGGTGGTGGCCGTCGGCCACGGCCGGCTAATCAACACGCGCGATCGGGCGCGGTCCGCCGTCCAGTACTACGAGCGGAGCCTAATACGCCTGCGGCATGACTGGCCGGGCCAGGGCGACGCAGGCGACCGCTTCCTGTCAGCACACCATTTGTACGCCGCAGACCTGGATGTGTTTGGCCGCGGTAGCCTGTTTGAACTGATGGCCACCTGCCGGACGGAAGCAGGACGCGCCACGCTCGCGTACTGGATGCTGGCGCCTGCGGCGCCTGAAGTGCTCCTAGCGAGGCAGGCCGCGATTCGCGAACTGGCGCCGGATCTGGACCTGAGGGAGCGGCTCTCCGTTGAAGGCGACCAGATGCGCGCCGCCGTGAACCCGGGCGTCATCGGCGCCTGGGCAGTGATGGCCGGCACGCTGCCGGGACGCGGCCTTGAGGCGCTGGTGCGGGTGGTCACGCTGTCGTCTCTGGGTACGCTGATCTGGTGGCGGCAAGGTGGACCAGCTGCGCCCTTCCTGGTGCTACTGGCGGTGCAAGGACTAGTGGCACTCGCCCTTCGGCCCCGTGTCCTTCGCGTCACCAAGGCGGTTGATTCGGCCTCGCGCGATCTGGATGTGTTCGTCGAGGTGGCGCGCCTGCTCGAACGGCGCCACGACACCAGCCCCCTGCTCCGGGCGCTGCGCGGGCGACTCGCAACGGATTCAGGCGCCGCTTCGTCGTCCATCGCACGGCTGTCGCAACTGGTGACCATACTCGCCTCTCGCAGCAATGTGCTCTTCGCACCCATTGCCGGCCTGCTGATGTGGACCACGCAACTGGCGTTTTCCATCGAGCGCTGGCGCACGCGTCACGGCGCTGAGGTGCCGGGGTGGCTGGACGCGGTGGCGGAGTTCGACGCCTTGTGCGCACTTGCGGGTTACACAGCCGAGCATCCGGCACACGTCTTCCCTGCCGTGACGCCACCTCCGTCGCGGTTGGAGGCAGTCGACCTTGCGCACCCGCTGCTCGGCGACATCGCCGTCGCCAACACGGTTCGACTGGGCGCCGCAGCTCCGTCCCTGCTCATCGTCAGCGGCTCGAACATGTCGGGGAAAAGCACCTTTCTTCGCGCCATTGGCCTCAACGTAGTGCTGGCGCAGATGGGCGCCCCGGTCAGAGCCACGTCGTTTTCGTTTTCGCCGATGTCGGTCGGCGCTTCAATTCGCGTGCTGGATTCGTTGCAGGAAGGGCACTCGCGGTTCTACGCCGAGATCCTTCGCCTGAAACACATCGTGGACCTTGCCAGGGCAAACGGCGGGGCCACGTTATTTCTGCTCGACGAGGTGCTCAGCGGCACGAATTCGCACGACCGGCGGCAGGGCGCCGAGGGCCTGTTGCGGGGATTGGTTGGGTTCGGCGCGGTCGGCCTGGCCACCACCCACGATCTGGCGCTGGGAGACATCGCCGCCGGATGGTCGCCGCAGGCCACCAACGTCCACTTCGCGGACAAGTTTGATGGCGGGTCCCTGGCGTTTGACTACGTACTGCGCGAAGGGCCGGTCAAAACCAGCAACGCCCTGGCCCTGATGCGGTCCATTGGGCTCGACGTCGATCCGGCCTGATTTCAGCCACTTACGAAAGTCTTACAGTCGGCCGGCGCAAGACTTGTTATGGTTTCACCATGAGTGTGACGACCACTGTTTCAACCAAACATGTCCCCCGCAAGTCCGGCGGCACGGGCAGCCTGGCCGGCGCCAATCCGGACCGATTCGCGGGCGTGTCCTGGACGACCGCGTTTTTCATGGGGCTGTTCCACATCGGCGCAGTCTGGGCGCTGATCGATTTCACCTGGTCGGGCGTTGTCGTGTTGCTCGCCACCTACTACATTGCGCTGGCGTGGGGCATCGGGATGTCGTACCACCGGCTGCTGACCCACCGGGCGTACAAGACCCCGAAGTTCGTCGAGTACTTCCTGACGATCTGCGCCACCACAGCCCTGGAGGGCGGGGCGCTCTTCTGGGTGGCCACCCATCGACGTCATCACCAGCATTCCGACTCCGACATGGATCCCCACACGCCGCGTCACGGCGGATTCTGGGCGCACATGGCCTGGATCATCTTCGGTGAAGCGCAGCACAACAACGTCACTATGACGTCGAAGTACGCGCCCGACCTGAGCCGCGACGGCTTTCACGTGTGGTTGAGCAAGTATCACTGGGTGCCCTTGACCATCCAGGGTCTGGCGCTGTGGGCGCTCGGCGGGTGGAACTGGGTGCTGTGGGGTGTGTTCCTGCGCGTGACGCTCGGCCTGCACGCGACGTGGCTCGTCAACTCGGCCACACACCTCTGGGGCCAGCGCCGGTTCGTGACGCGGGATGACTCACGCAACAACTGGTGGGTGGCATTGCTCACATTCGGCGAAGGCTGGCACAACAATCACCACGCGCACCCGACGTCGGCCGCCCACGGCCTGGCATGGTACGAAGTAGACCTCACGTACATGCACATTCGCGCCCTCGAACTGGTCGGTCTGGCCACCGACGTCCGCCGCGTGAAGGTCGACGACGCCATCGAAGAAGCGGCGTAGTGAGGTCCGAGGGCCCACGTACAATGGGCCGATGTCTGTTTCCACAGGCCGCGGGGGCGCGATCGCCTTTTTCGTGATCTTCTGCGTGTGCCTGGTGGCGCTCGCGGTGGCGCTCAACGTCGGCTGGATCGTGCAGAACAGGCGTCAGGCCGTCATGCTCCTGTTCGGCGTGCCGGTCTTCCTCGCCATCATCACGGGCCTGATTCTCAACACAATCTTCCTCGTGCGAGAAATCCGCCGCAACGACCAGCAGGACGCGTTCCTCAACGCTGTCACGCACGAGTTAAAGACGCCGGTGACGTCCATCCGACTGCACCTGGAAACCCTCAAGGCCCACGAAAACTCGATTTCTGAGGCCAAGCGGCGCGAGTTCTACGACGTCATGCTCGACGACAGCGACCGCCTGATGCAGACCATCGAACAGGTGTTGCGTACAGGACAGGTCGGCCGGCCGTCCACGCATCGCGAGCGGGTGAACCTGCGCGCTCTGGCAGACGAGTGTGTGGTGTTGACGCGCACGCGCCGGCACCTGACCGAAGCGCAGATGCGCCTGCTGCCGCTCGGGCCAGACGACCGGCAGCCTGAAGTGATGGGCGACCCTACCGAGTTGCGCGGCGCCATCCTGAACCTCCTCGACAATGCCGTGAAGTACTCGGGCGACGATGTGCATGTGGAGGTGTACGCGGTACTTGTGGGCGACTGGTCGGTGATTCGCGTGTCCGACCGTGGCGCGGGCCTCGCCGCGGGTGAAGCCCAACGCATCTTCAAGCGCTTCTACCGCACGCCCGGCTCGCTGACCCAGCGCATCAAAGGCACCGGCCTCGGCCTGTTCATCGTCTACAGCACCGCGAAGCACCATGGTGGCCGTGCGTACGCCGAAAGTGCAGGCGTGGGCCGCGGGTCGGTGTTCACGCTGGAACTGCCCGCCGTGCCTGCGACCTCTCAATAGCGTTCCATGTCCCATCTGCTGATCGTCGAAGACGAACCCCACATCGCGTCCGGCCTGCGGTTCAACCTTGAGGCCGAGGGGCACGAGGTGGAAATTGTTGAGGACGGTGAACGGGCCCTGCAGGTCATCACCGAGCGGCCGCAGAGCATCGATGCGATAGTGCTCGACGTGATGCTGCCGGGGATGGACGGATTTGCGGTGGCGGCGGCGTTACGGGCACGAGCCTGGCTGCACCCCATCCTGATGCTCACAGCCCGGGACCGTGCGGAAGATGTATTGCGCGGGTTCGAAGCGGGCGCCGACGACTACCTACCGAAGCCGTTCGAACTGACGATTCTTGTAGCGCGGCTGCACGCCTTGCTGCGGCGACAGGCGTGGAAGGCGTCACCGCCACCGCTCGACCAGTTCATATTCGCCGGACGGATCGTAGATTTTTCGGCGCAGGAGCTTCGCGTGGGGGCCCAGGTGTATCCGCTGACCTTGATGGAAACAAACCTGTTGCGCCACCTGGTTCGCCACGACGGCCAGACGGTGTCGCGCAAACAGATACTCGAAGAGGTCTGGAACCTGCACGAAGACACGGATACCCGCGCGATCGACCACTTCATGTCTCGCCTGCGCAAGTACATCGAGACGCAGCCCTCGCTGCCGAAACACCTGCTGACCGTCCGTGGCGTGGGCTACAGGTTCGAGTCAGGACCGAGGTAATAGACTCCCCCTTTTTGTTAAACTCCTCCGCATGTTGCTCCAACGATTCTCTCTGACCCTCGCCGTGCTCGCCGTGACTGCGGCGAACCAGCTGGATCTGGCTGCGCAGGGCTCGGTCATCACCGTTCCGCTAACGTATTACGCGCCTGGCACGGGACCAAAACCCAACTTCAGCCCCAGAGGGACACAGGTCACGCTCGCGGACTTGCCCGCAGACCAGGCGCTGCCGGCCGGCGCCGTGCGACCGGCCAAACTCGGACGCCTGCAGGTGGGACCAAATCGCGAGTCATGGATTCCGGTGCTCGCCACGGCCAGCGCTGCGCACCCGGCGGACCTGAATCAGTTGTTCGTGGACCGCAACCGGAACGGTAATTTTGCCGACGATGGCGCGGCGGCTGTCGCGGTGCCCACGCAGAACGCCAAGACCAAGGCCTGGTGGAGTTCGTTCAACGCCATTGAATTGCGCGTGCGGTTCCCAGAACCGGAGCGGACCGAACCCTACTTCGTGAATTTCTGGGTGGTGCGTGAGGATGCCGCACCGGCGCCAGATGTGATCCGGTATTCGCGCGGATCCTGGCGCTCGGGCACGGCCACGGTCAACGGTGTACCCGCCCTGGTGGCCGCGATGGACGGCAACAACGACGCCCTGTATGGCCACGGAGACTCCTGGAGCGTGATTCCCGCAGCCGCGAAGGATGCGGCAGCAGCGGTCCTGTCAATCAAGGAGGCTCGCGACACGTCGCGCCTCATGTTCCTGGAACGAACCGGCGCCAAAGACCTCGTGCTTGAGTTCAAATCGTTCAAGAAGGACGGCTCAGCCATCGAGTTTACGGTGGTCGATCGCCCGGTCACCAAAGCCGAAGACCGCCTGCCCGATGACATGCTTGCCGATGAGCGGCCACGTCCCCGCACAAAAGCCGCATTCGCGTGGTCGCACGACTTCGATACAGCCGTGAAGCAGGCGCGCGCCTCAGGTAAGCGGGTGTTCATCGACTTCGAAACCACCTGGTGCGGCCCCTGCAAGACGATGGATGAGTGGATCTGGAACGACGCGGAAGTCGCCGCGGCACTCAACGCGAGCTACGTCGGCCTGAAACTTGATGGCGACATCGAAAAGGCGCACGTGAAACGCTTCGGTGTGACCGGCTACCCGACGATGGTGGTCTTTGATCCGGCCAGGGACACTATCGTGAAGAAGGTCAGCGGGTATCAGTCTTCAGGACAGGTGCTGACATTCATAAAGTGAGATCGGGGCTGAGAAAAGACGTCGGGTGTCTTTTTTCCGAGGTTCACAAAAAAGACACCCGACGTCTTTTCTGGTCCACAGGTCGACACCCGTCCCCCTCTCATTTCACCTTGTACAGCTTGGTCGCCGTGCGGATGTACAGGCTGTTGGAGTCGGCGGCAGGCGTGGCGAGACTCATTTCGCCCAGGCTGTTTTTCGCCAACTCCTTGTACTCGTCGCCGGCCTCGAAGACCACCACGTCGCCATCCTCGCTGACGGCGTAGATGCGGCCGTTGCTCGCGAGCGGCGAACTCGAAAACGTCATCCCTCCGCCGCCCACGCGCGCCTTGTACACTTCCTTGCCCGTCGCGGCGTCCGCCACCTGCATGATGCCGTTGTCGTTGATAACGTAGACGCGATTGCGATAGAGCAGGGGCGACGGCGTGTAACCTGAAAACCGCGGCTGGAACCAGACGACGAAGGCGTTGCTGGCCTGGTTGGGCGTCAGTGAAATGTTGCCGCTCGCGCCAGGCTTGATCGCAAACAGCGGCCGTCCGGTCTCACCCTGCGATCCGGATCCGACGTACAGCAGTCCCTTGCCTGCCACGGGAGATGGCGTGGCATGGGTCATGCCTCCCAGCCGCCACAGTTCGGTGCCGTCGAGGCCGTACGACACAACACTCGCCTTCCCAATGGTCACAATCTCGGTGCGCTGCTGGTTCTGCCACACAAACGGTGTGGCCCAACCCGACTGCGCCCGCGTCTTGAATCCATTTCGCGGAACCGTCCACACCTCGACTCCGGTCTTTGCGTCCAGTGCCGCCAGGAACGACTCCCCTTGGTTGTCGAACATCTGATACACCCGGCCGCCGTGTATCACGGGAGACGACGCGGTGCCAAAGTCGAGGTAGACGGGCTGGGGTGGCCAGGCCTTCCTCCAGATCAGATCGCCGCTGAGGCTGTAGGCAAACAAGCCGACGTTGCCGCCAAACGACGCATAGACTCGCTCCCCGTCGGTGGCAGGCGTTTCCGAGGCGTAGGTGTTCTTGCGGTGCCGCCCCCCGACCGGAATGCCCTTGTGCGCTTCCTGTTGCCATGCGATCTTCCCCGTCACCGAATCCAGTGCGTAGACCATGTACCTGACTTCAGTGGCCTCGGCACTGACTTCAATATCGCGCGCGTTCACACGCTTGATGACTTCCTCCATCGACAGGCCCTGCTTGGTCAGTTCCGCCACCATGTCGTTACCGTAGATCCCGGTGGACGGCGCCTTGAACGCGCCGGCATTGATCGCCGCCGTGACAAACACGCGCGGTCCCCATACGACCGGCGATGACCATCCACGGCCGGGAATCTCCGTGGTCCAGGCCACGTTCTCGGTCGTGGACCACGTAAGTGGGAGCGTCGATCCATCTGCCACACCCGAGGACCCGGGTCCGCGAAACTGCGGCCAGTCGCTGGGGCCTCTTCCAGTCAGTGGCACGACACTCGCTGCCAGTGCGGCCGCTACTCCCACCACGCCAGCCCATCCGTATATTTTCATGAAGGCATCGTGGCTGAACACGGGACTGGGCGCAAGCGTAGAGATCCAGGGAAGGATGTCGACCTGTGGGACACTCGATCGGCAGGAAATTAGATCGACATCCGCCTCTTTTATGGAGGATCAGCAATGAGATTGATGGGCTCCATCAAGGGCGAGTTTATTGACGTCATCGAATGCATCGACGACGCGCGCGACACACTCGCGTACCGCTTTCCTGGCGAAGACAAGGCCAGCAAGAATGGCGCCCAGCTCATCGTCTGCGAATCGCAGGCGGTGCAGTTGATGTGCCTCGGCCAGTTCGGAGACACGTTCGCCCTCGGCAAACATCCGCTGACCACCGACAACACCCCGGTGCTCCCAAAGCTGAAGTCGTGGAAGTACCTGTGTAATTCGCCGTTCAAGGCGGATGTGTTCTACGTCACTACCCAGCTCTTCACCGGTAACAAGTGGGGCACGGCCAACCCGGTCATGGTGCGCGACGATGACTTCGGCCTTGTGCACTTGAGGGCGTTCGGCACCTTCGGCTTCAAGACCGTGAATCCGTCGCTGTTCACCAGGGAAGTGGCCGGATCGGCTCACCATTTCCGGCTTGATGACTTCGCCGACACGATGCGCTCACGCATGGTCAGCGTCTTCAGCGAGGCCCTCGCGTCGTCGAAAATGCCTGTCCTTGATGTCGCCACGCGATATGCGGAACTGGGCGAAGCCCTGCTGCCAATGATCAACCCTGTGGCGGGCGCCAAGTGCGGCCTGGAGATTGGCAGCTTCCTCATCGAACACGTCTCGGTGCCGCTGGAAGTGGAGACCGCCATCGACGAGCAGTCGAGCATGGCGGCCATTGGCCATCTCAACGACTACGTGAAATACCAGATGGGCCAGGGCATGGCGTGGCGAACGGATACACCGGACACATCGCGGGTCAGTATCCGAAGAGTTTCTGGAAGATCGCGCTTCTCATGCTCGCCGCGCTGGTCGTGTTGCTGGTCTTCATCGCCGCGCAGCAGTGACACAAGAGCCGCGGCCTTGAGACCCAGGCCGCACGGTGTTCGAAGAGTCCAGCGCCCTATCGGCCTGAGGCGCCGAAGCGGCGGCCGAGTTCGATGGCCGTGGCCGGGTCGCCATCAAGCAGCAGATGCCCCACGGCCTTGCGCGCATCGCCGGCGATGCTGACGATGGCGATCGTGTCGAATCCCTGCTTACGGGCACGTTCGGGAATAGTCACCAGATGGCTGGCCAGCCCTGGCACGCGGCGATCCCTGGGCACGACATCCACGACTACGGCGGATACGATTCGATTCTTCTTGAGAAAAGTCAGTCGATAGCGGTCGTCTGAATCAAGTGAGATATCAAGCACGCGACGCTTCAACTGATCGGGCACGGTCACGGCCAGCACAGTCTGGAACGTGCGCGACCCAGGCGCGTCGCACGGTGTGCCGTCAGGCTGGACGCGCGATAGGCTTTCAAGCGTCGTGCCTGCGCCGTCGAACTTGTAGAAGTGACGATTGATCCGCGAGTCTAGCTGACCAAGGTTCATGCGCCAGATCGTGCGCAGACGTTCACTAGACCACAGCGACTGTCCGCGGACTACCGTTCGTAACGCGGTGTAGTACTCGGCCAGCCCCGGATCGCGCAGCAGGCTGCCATCCTGCTGAACGCTCTCGCGGTAGCCATCGGGCACCATGCGGCGATAGTGACCCGGCCGCCACTCCTCCTTCCAGATCGAGGGCAGCCGCGCCAGCAGCGGATCGGCAAACGCACATTCATCGAGCATGTACGTCCGCGGCCCCCACGACAGCCCGTCGGTGCCCATCAGGCCACACGTGTCCAGCACATGCTCAGGTTTCGTCTGCCCACCCCAGCGTGGCCATTCAGGCTCGGCGAATGACAGCCGGTCGGCCTTCATGAGACTCCACGTCTGAAAGTAAACACCGCGCTCATCCACGATCCCGCTATGGGTCCCCGAGACGTCGAACGTCCGGTCGCTACGCACGGGCAACTGGGGTGACGCGATCGCGGCCACCGCGAGCACGGCCAGCACAGGCCACCAGTCGGCCTGCGTCAGCCGCTGCACTCGAACCAACATCCATACGGCCACCAGCACCGGCGCGGCCAGGAACCTCCCGCTCATAAAGTCGCCGCCAATCCACACCACGTAGACCAGCGTGGCGACGATGCCGGCCGCGCCGAGCCACGCCTCCTTCGATCGCTCAATCGTCGCGACGATGAGCGCGACACCGATGGCGGTCAGCGTGATGGGATCGCGATTGACGGAATCGAGCAGGTAGATCAGCCCCTGCCACAGCCGTTCGTTCACATAGATGTCTGCGGCCAGTTTGGCGTAGGCGGTGTTGGGGAAAGCAAACCCGTAGTACACCAGCGAGAACAACGTCCAGAGTGCGGCCGGCACCAGGCCTGCCACCACGGCGAGTGCCGCCGCCATGCGGGGACGCACCTGCAGGACGGCCCAGAGGGCCACCGGTAGCACCAGAAGCACCGCATCCGGCCGTGTGAGATACGCCGCGCTCACGCCAACCCAAATCCCGGTCAGCCATCGTCCCCCGCGCGACTCGCGCGCGGCCCACGCGAGCGTGCCGATTGCCACCAGCGCCGTCAGTGGATTCTCAAGTCCCGACGTTGAGTAATCCACAAACGCACGCGACGCCAACAAGACACCTCCCGCAATCCACAACTGCGTTGCACTTCGGGCCCAACGCAGCACTAGGCCGAAGACCACCAGTGAGGTGACGATCGAGGCGGCAAACGCCGCATGGAAGATATTGCCAACCACCCAGTAGGCGGCTGTGATCAACCCGAGCCACAGCGGATGTGTGAACGTCTGCACTCGCTCGTGCAGGTTGTAGGTCAACCCGTAGCCGTGGGTCAGATTCAGGACCGTCCGCAGCGTAATCAACGCGTCGTCGCCGAGCCAGGCCGTGCGAAAGAGCACCACCGCGAAAAGTACGAGCCAGACCCAACGGACACGTATCATGGGTGCAGAGTTTATCGTTCTTTGACCTTGTGCACCGGCACCCATTCGCGAAGGCTGTTGATGAACCAGGCCCGGGTGCAGGTCGAGAGGTCATCAAGCGTCAGCGTGCGTTCATGAATGGTGCCGGCGGCAAGCAGTTCCGCTCGGAAGACACCCGCCAGAAGGCCGCTCGATCGCGAAGGTGTCCACCTCGCGCCCCCATGCTCGACGACTACGTTTCCCCGCGTGAACTCGGTCAGTTCGCGCCGGTCGTTCCACAGCAAGACATCAAACACATCGGGATGCATGGCCTTGTGGTGATCGTACATCTTCCGCCTGGTCGTCTTGTGGCAGACGAATCGATCTCCTCCATCGATGGGGGCTGAGGCCAACGCAAACAACATCGAGCCGGCCGCCGGAGCATCGAGCGGACGGCTCTCAACCTGGACGTGGCCATCGAGACCCAGCACGAGCCGCACACGCGCCAGCCCTGGTCCACAGGTTGCGATATGAAGGCTGAGGGTGGCTCGAATGGAGGCCAGGTCGCACGCAAAGCCAAAGTAGCTCGCAGATTCGGAAAGGCGAGCCAGGTGCCGTTCCACGCGCACCAGGGCGCCCTGTTCAAGTCGCATGGTCTCGATCAGCCCAAACGGCGGCCTGACCTCCAGGCACGCGGCCTTGCTGAGTGCCTCGGCATGTTCGTCTGCCGGCGTTGAGTCCCACGTAATGCCGCCGCCCACGCCATATTCCGCCGCGCCGCTCACACGATTCATCATCAGCGTCCGAATCGCCACGTTGAACTCTGCGCGTCCATCCGGCGACGCAAAACCGATGGCGCCGCAATAGACGCCGCGAGGGCTGTGCTCAAGCGACGCGATGAGGCGCATGCTGCTGGACTTGGGTGCGCCTGTAATTGAGCCAGCTGGAAACAGCGCGCCAAACACATCGCCGAGGCTGATACCCGGACGCACCTGCCCCTCGACGGTGGACACCATCTGCCACACGGTCTGGTACGGTTCCACTTCGCACAACGCCGATGCGCGCACAGTCCCAACGTCGCAGACGCGGCTTAGGTCGTTGCGGCATAGGTCCACGATCATGACGTTCTCGGCGCGATTCTTCTCCGAAGCGCGCAGCGCCTCGCCAAGCGCCGCATCTTCTGCGGCCCAGCGCCCCCGCACTGCTGTGCCCTTGATCGGCCGCGTGACAAGGCGGCCCTTGTCGAGCTGAAAGAACAACTCCGGCGACAGCGACAGGACTTGCCAGTCGCCACAGTCGAGAAACGCAGCGTAGGGAACGCGCTCGACGCCGGCGAGGTGGAGATAGAGCGATTCCAGGCCGGCCGGATCCAGGGCCGCCCGGAGACGGAATGTGTAGTTGATTTGGTACGTCTCACCCTCGGCGATGGCCTCCCGAATGGCGGCCACACCGCGCGCGTGATCGGCCGCAGACAATTCGGGCGTCCAGACGATTGAGGCCGGCAGGTCTGCGGCAGTCAACGGCGGCGCCGGGTCCGCTGACCGAAACAATCCGAAGTACACCAGCGGTACGGCTGATGGCGCATGCGTGATCAGCGCTCGATCAAACGCCGGTGCGGCCTCGTACGCGACATATCCGGCCGCATACAAGCCCCGGCGAAGTCCCTCATCAACCGCGGCCATGGCCGCCGGCACTTCGGCGACCGTCCGCGCGACTACGACCCGGTCGGGTGACCGGAACAGCAGCGGCGAGCGATTGGCGGGGTTGAAATCGAAACGCGCCTGCACGCGACCAGTGTACTCACCTGCCGCGGCCGGTCATCCAACCGACGAACCCGCCGACCACCGCGTAGCGGACCGTGTTGACCACGACGTCCACACAGGCAGCCGTGAGGTTCGCCACGTTCGACGTGCCGTACAGCACGAAGTCGAAGTTAATCGTCATCATCAATGCCATCACGGCGCCCACCTTGGCGCCTCCGGCCGCAGGCCCCACCCGGGCCCAGCCCGCGATGACCAACGTCAACAACGTGCCACCAGCCAGCTCACCGACGCCGATCGCCCAGAACTCACCCGGCTCTTTCGTGATGCCAGTGGCCGAGCCCATGTTCGCTGCGAAGAAGTCCGCGAGCGCCCATTCGTACACCGAACCGCCAATCGCGAAAAGCAGCACCGCGGCAAGCACGGCCGTGACAACGAATTTCTGAGACTGCATGAGGTCTCTCCTCTGGTGCCCTCAATCGGCGCCGGCACTATGGCCTCAATTGGGGGTGCGGGTCCATCTGGCCGTATGATTCGCTCCGGTCATGCCAACTCCACCCACCGGCCGCCCGGCCCTCGATCGTTGGCTCGCCAGACTCTTCGACGACGATGAGAAGACGGCCTTTGGGAGCGGCTGGGCAAGCGGCACCATCGCGGTCTTTCTTGGCGTGCTGGCCGTCGGGGGCGTCGCATGTTTCCACCTGCCCGAGGCCCTGACGTATCCGGGCGTCCGGGCGGTCTACGCCCTCAGTTGGATTCGGCCACTGCTGGCTACGGTGATCGGCGGCGCGTTTTTCTTCGGGCTGCTGAGCGCGCTGCTCCGGCGTCGCAAAGTCCTTGGCTTCACCGGTATGGGCCTCGCGCTCGGCGCATCGCTGCTTGGCGGCGCGACGGTGCCGGTGGCCGGCGTTGAGGCAGGAGGTATCGGCCTCGGACTCGATTGGTTCCTGCTTAACCTCTTCCTGCTCGCCTTGATCTTCGTTCCACTCGAGCGCGCGTTCGCCCAGCGGCCGTCGCAGTCAACCTTCAGGCCGAGCTGGACCACCGACGTCATGCATTTTTTCGCCAGCCATCTCCTGGTGCAGATGTCGGCGTGGCTGACGCTGGCCCCGGCAGCCGCGGCCACGCGATTGGTGGTGGCTCCGCAGGTGCAGGATTTGGTGTCCGCCCTGCCATGGGCCGTGCAGTTTCTGCTGATAGTGCTGGTCGCCGACCTCGGGGAATACACGATGCATCGGCTGTTTCATCGGGTGCCGTGGCTGTGGCGCTTTCACGCCATTCACCACTCAAGCGAGGCAATCGACTGGCTCGCCGGATCTCGCCTGCATCTGGTGGACGTCGTCATCACGCGCGGCTTCACGTTCGTTCCGATCGCGCTCCTGGGATTCGCCGATGGGCCGGTCTACGCCTATCTGGTGTTTGTCTCGTTCCACGCCGTGTTCATTCACGCCAACGTGCGATTCAGGTTCGGTCGAGCCGAAGGTTTCATCGTGACGCCGCGTTTCCATCACTGGCATCACAGCTGCGAGGCGGACGCGATCGACAAGAATTTTGCCGTGCACCTGCCATGGATTGATCGGCTATTTGGCACCTACTACTGCCCTGGCGATCGATGGCCCGAGCGCTACGGATTGGGTGACGCCAGGATCCCGGAAGGCTACTGGCACCATCTGATAGAACCCTTCAAGAGAATTGGGAAATTGGGAAGTTAGGAACTTCCGAAGGGGGGAACTTGGGAAGTGGTCCAGCGCAGCACAAACACCGTTGAGGCGTCGCCCGTGTGTTTCTCCAGACCTTCGAGCATTTCGCTGATCGGGAACGTGGCAATGCGGCGGTCTTCGGACAGTTGCGCGCCTTCGGTTGGCACGCACTGTCCTTCACTCAGGGCAATTTTGATGACTTGTGACTCGAAGAGCGCTGAAACATCTTCATCCAGGGCGTCTTCGTCCAGATGCGAGTTGGGATCGATGCTCCACTTCCACTCATATCCATCCATCGTCGTTGTAATTGACGAGTAGCCTTGAAGGCCAAGGCGGCCGAGCAGGCGCTCGCCCAGGATCTTCAGGCTCGCAAACGTCGCGTCCGTCACGACAGTGAACGGCACGCAGTCGCGCAGCATGCGACCACGCACACTCGCAGGCCCCAGTTGACGCAGGCCACGCGCCACGAGCTGATTCTGCTGGCGGGCTTCGCTCGAGAACTGTCCTTCGTCCCGCTGCCGTTCGGCAACGGAATCGCTGTCTGAACGGACGTCGCGCTCAAGCACCGACCAGACCACGGACAGGTCGGCATCCAGGTACTACGTGGTCGACACTTCCTTGCGCATGCAGCCCCATGTCAGGAGCGCCAGCGCCACAACAAGGCTGCCCTTCCGCATGAATCTCACGCCTCCACATACGGACAATACACCTCTGCGGGTTCCCTGCTTCCCTACGAGGCATAATCACCAACAGGTATGAAGCGGACGGCTGACGTGGTGATTGTGGGCGGCGGGTGTATGGGCGCCAGCGTCGCGTTCCATCTGGCGCGACGGGGCGTCACGAATGTGGTGCTGGTTGAACGGGAACAACTGTTGGGGACGGGTTCCACCGGTCGAAATGCCGGCGGTGTCAGGCATCAGTTTTCCCACGAGGCCAACATCCGCCTGTCGATTGAGTCGATCGCCATGCTCGAACGCTTCAAGGAGGAGGTCGGCGCCGACATTGACTTCCATCAGGACGGCTACCTGTTCCTACTGTCCACCCAGGCGAGCGTCGAGGTGTTTACGGCGAATGTTGCGCGCCAGCGAGGCCTGGGCATTGCCGTGGACTGGCTGGACGCGGACGCAGCCGCAGCACTGGCGCCGGGGCTTGTGACCGAACACGTCATCGGCGCCACGTTCTGCCAACGTGATGGCATTGCCGATCCGAACGGCGTGACGATGGGCTTCGCCAGGAGCGCTCAGGCCGCGGGCGTCTCCATTCTGCGGGAAACGGAAGTGACCGGAGTGCGGATCGTTGGTGGCCGCGTGGCCGGCGTCGACACCACGAACGGTGCGATCGACGCGCCCGTAGTGGTGAATGCCGCGGGTCCTCACGCACGGGCCATCGGACACATGGCCGGGATTGACGTGCCAGTGGAGGCGTACCGGCGGCACATCTTCATCGCGCAGCCGCCGGCGTCAGGCGGGCGCTGGAACGTGCCCGATTCCAGAGTCATGGTGATCGACTTCGAATCGACGTTCTACTTTCATCGAGAAGGCGCTGGCGTGCTCTTCGGCATGGGCGACCCGCATGAAACGCCGAGTTTCGACCTCACCGTACAGTGGGACTTCCTCGAGCAGGTGTCGCCAGTGGCGGCACGGCGCCTGCCGGCCCTGGCTGATGCGCTCATCGCGCACGCGTGGGCCGGGCTCTATGAAGTGACGCCTGACGCCAACCCCATCATCGGCGCTGCGCGCGACCTGCCGGGCTTCTTCCTGATCAACGGCTTCAGCGGGCACGGCTTCCAGCACTCGCCCGCTGCGGGCCGCATTCTGGCAGACGTCATCACCAGCCGAGACCCGGGGATGGATCTCTCCCCGTTTGCCCTCGAACGATTCGAGGACCGCAAGACCGGGGGCGAACACTACGTGGTGTAGAGCAGGCGCCTACTTCATCTGGCCTTGCCGACTTCACCCCTGCCTCCGGCGCCACTGGGCGCCGTGACTTCGTACGGACCGAGTCGGCCGGCCGTTCCGCCGTGAGAACAACTCCCGGCGGAGTCCTGCCGAATCCAGAATGATCGGTTTCGGATTGGCGACCGTCTACCCTGCATCGGTATACGTGGCGAGTGGCGTCGTGGTGCCCGCCACGTAGCTGTAGACCTTAGCCCCCGACCACGGAACGCCGGTATTGCTGGAGAACTGTTGTCGCGCCACCGGAGCCGGGGCGCCCTGCTGGGCCTGGGGCGCCCCCAGGAGCGCCAATACATTGAGGAGGGTCAGAAACCCTCGATGCATCGCTTGCCATCTTTCCCTTAGACACACAACGACCTTCGATTGGGGTGTCATCGGGCACTACCAGTCGGAGGCATAGTCAATGCGTTCGGGGGAAATGCTAACGCCGGTTTTTTTGTTCGGCCTGATCGAGTCTGTGCAAGATAGCCGCTTGCTCAAGTGCCAAGAGCTTCTGCTGCGCCAGCGTCGATCGGTTAGACCGCGCCAGAATATCGACTGAGCGCATCCCTGATCCATGACTCAACCCGTGGGGAATACTCACGGACCAGCCTTCCTTGTCGATCGAATCGTCCGCTGCTGCCCAGGCTATTTTCAAACGTTTCTCCACCATGATGCGTACTCCAGGCATTCTTCGTCGACACTATGTCCGAGACACAGCCTTTCATCCCGGTCACCTGAGGTGCGTTCGCGCCTACTGCCGGAGGTAGTCGTTCAGGTTGGCGCAGGTCTGCCGATCAGAACCTGTAGCGAATCCCGAGCGACGGCAGCAGCGGCAGGCTGTTTCGCCGCTCGTATTTTATTTGCGGCCGATCCGCGGCCGGGTCATACGCTAACTGCGCGTCGAAGCCCGACGCATTGTTGGCGTTGAGCAGATTGATCACGTCCAGGTAGAACTGCCACCGGCGATTCTTCCACCCTGGCCGGAAGGTGACCCGGACATCCACGCGCGAGAACCTCGGCAAGCGTGCCGAGTTGAGGTTCGACGCACCCCCCTGGTCAAACGTCCAGACCAGGAGCCGCCTCGACAGCTGGGGTATCAACTCGCTGCGATTGCCGTCCCGATCGGCATCCGCCAGATCCTGCACGGCTGCGACACGCACGCCCACCGGCGGCGAATACGGGAACCCGGATTGCACCCGCACGGTCGTCGCCACGTCAATCGTGGCGTTCAGGCGCGCATTGACGACCATGCTGAATGCATGCGGCCGGTCGTAGTCGGCCGGCATCGTGATACCGTACACCGTTTTCTCTGCCCGGCTCCGCGTGTACGAAATCCACCCGGTCAACGCGCGGTCGGCCGAAGAGACAGACTGCCGCGCCAGGTACACCTCAACGCCGGACGCCGTGCCACGCCCTCCGTTCACCGGCGCGCTCAGTATCTGCGGCTCACGTGGCACTTCCCCGGCAAGGCTCGCGGGAAAGTCGTAGACCGACGTGCGCACCCCAATCTCTTCAAGGGTCTCGAGCCGGCCGATGACCAGATCGCGGAAACGTTTGTAGTAGCCCTCCACGCGCGCCACCACCCCAGGCGCCAGCGTATGTTCAAGGCCAACTACCGCATGTCTCGCGCGTTCAGTCCCGACCCTCGCATCCTCGGCACTGGTGAGATTGACGAAGTAGTCGGACTGCAGGAGTTTTTCGTAGCCTGGGCTTTGGGTGAACGCGCCACCAGCCACGCGCAGGCGCATGCGTCCTGTGAGATCGGCCAGCAGCGACGCGCGGGGCGACAATGACGTGCCACCGGTCACGCTGGTCTTATCGAGTCGAACGCCTGGTTCCACACGAAGCCATGACGTCACCATCCAGACGTCGGACAGCCACGCACCAAACCGCCAGGAATCGCGCGCCGAGTCCAACAACGCCGGCAAACCAGTCCCGCCCTGAATGCTTGAGCCGTTTGCGACGATAGGGTTTCGCTCGCCATCGATACGCCATCCCCACTGTGTAGCCAACACATGCACCTCGACGCCGGTATCCAGCAAGTGTGAGCGCCCAACTCTAATGGTGGTGTCCTGCCGAAGAGCTGTGTCTCTCACGGAAAGCTGGCGGGTGAAAATCAGACTGGATAGAGACTCCGAATTGTTACTGGCAGGCGCGTTGGTCCGGCGTGCACCTGTTTCGAAGCGGCCGTCAAAGTCGGTGTCGTCTCGGTTGAGGTACCAGGACGCCACGGTTCGGCTCGACACGCGCGAGCCAAACGTGCGCTGCCACGAGATGGCCCCCAGATCATTGCGTGCCTTGGTGCGGATCATGGCAAACTCACGCCCGACTTCTCCAAACACTACGTCGGTACTCTCGCGACTCTTCAAGCCAAACACCGAGATCTGCCCCCCACCCGACACCCGCAAGACCACCCTGGCCTGCAGATCGGAGAACGACGGGAGATCGGCATCGACAAATCGCTCTGCGACGACGTCGTAGTAGGTCCTGCGGCCGCTCACCAGCCATGAGCCCTGTGACGTGCCCGGCAGGCGCCCTTCGGCAATGATGTTGGCATCGGTCAGGGCCAGGGTGGCGCTGCCCGTGGCGCGCCGTGCCGGATTTCCCGCGCGAGTGTCGATGGTCAGGATGGACGACAAACGGTCGCCGTACCGCGCTGGAAACGCGCCCGCAGTGAGTTCAAACGCCTCAACCGTTTCCGGGTTGAACGCACTGGTGAGGCCAAACAGCCGGTACGGGTTGTGGACCTCCACGCCATCCATGATGGTCAGGTTCTGGTCTGGTCCGCCGCCGCGCACCGAGAGCCGGCTGTCGAAGTCGTTCACCGCGGTGATCCCAGGCAACGTATGCAGCACCTTGAAGACGTTTTCGGCAGCGCCCGCCACGGTCGATACGTCGGCTGGCGCCAACGACAGCATAGAGGGCACCGTTGACGCACGACCTCGATCCGCGCTGACCGTCACGGTTTCGGTAACACCGGTCACCCGCATATCGATGACGACCTGCCGCGGCTGGCCCGCGACAAGAGTCACCTCCATGGCCTGGGTGATGGTGAATCCCGTGGCAAGCGCCGTGATGGAGTAGCGAGCCGGAGGCAGATCTAAAAAGAGGAAGCGACCCTGGTCATCGGTCGTGGTTTCGCGTGTCAGTGCGGGCATCGTTCCGGTCACGATGACAAGGGCGCCTGGCAGCGTGCTCCCTGTTTCGGCCGCGACTGTGCCGGCCAGCGTCGCTGTTGTCTGAGCAGCAGCGATCCCTGGGCACACCAGATTCGAAAGGAGGGCGATGCCCGCCAAGCGCGACAACCACTTCGAGATACCTGTCCCCAAACAGACTGACGGGGGCATCCTTCCGTTACCGGCGCCGCGCCGCGCGCCAGTTCTGGACGACCGTGATGGAGCCAGCGCCCGTGCGCTCAGGCGAGAGCATCAGGAACCGCGATTCGTGAGGCATCATCGCCATGAAAATGCCGTCGGGCGGAAGCGAGGCCATCTGCTGCGGTGTTCCGTCCCCCATCGTCGCGCCGGGTGTCAGGGCCACGCGCCACAGGCTGCGCAGACTGTCGTTCACAAACGTCAGACGACGGCTGGCCGCGATGTTCGGATGATTGAGCGAGGCCAGCACCTGGGCCTCGCGCGTGAATCTGGCCAGGCGATCAGAATCGCTCGAGAAGAGCTCCGGCAGCACTTTCAGCGCCACGTCGCGTCCGAGCTTGGTATCGCGCGCGCGATACACCTCACCCATGCCGCCTTTGCCCCGCTCGGCGAGTACTTCATACGTTCCGAGGCGAATACCTGGTGTCAAGGGCATGCGGGGCTCTCGAATTATATGTCCCGCAGCCGCTCTGCCGCTGCCCGCAGGGTCTCGTCCTTCTTCGCGAAGCAGAAACGCAGCACAGGCCCGCCGGTGTCCTGGTAGTTAAAGGCTGAGCAGGGGATCGCGGCGACACCATGGTCCTTGATCAGGCGCATCGCCATGTCTGTGTCGCGGTCGGACGTCATCGCCGAGTAGTCCATGAGCTGAAAATACGTGCCACTGCAGCCCAGCGGCGTGAAACCCGAACCGTCGAGCAACTGCAGGAAGAGATCGCGCTTGGCCTGATAGAAGTCCGCGAGGCCGGCCGCGCCAGGGTCACGCGTCACGAACTCCGCGAACGCCACCTGCGATGCCGAGTGCGCGGTGAAGGTCACGAACTGATGCACGCGCTGGATCTCGGCCAGCAACGCCGCCGGCGCAATGGCATATCCGACCTTCCAGCCCGTGGCGTGGAAGGTCTTGCCGAAGGAGCTGATGACCACCGCGCGCGACCGCAGCTCCGGGTAGCGCAGCAAACTCTCGTGGCGCCGGCCGTCGAAGATGATGTGTTCGTAGACTTCGTCCCCGATAAGCAGAATGTCAGTGCCGTCCACAAGCGTCGCCAGCTGCCGCATGTCCTCGGGCGTCCAGGTCATGCCGGTTGGATTGTGCGGCGTGTTCACGAGGATGGCCCGGGTCCTGGGCGTGATGGCGCGCGCCACTTCGTCCCAGTCCACGCGGTAGTCCGGATAACGCAGGGCGACGAATACAGGAGTGCCACCCGACAGCCGGATGGCCGGCACGTACGAGTCATAACACGGCTCGAAGAGCACTACCTCATCGCCGGACTTTACGAACGCGGTCAGCGTTGAATACAGCGCCCCGGTCGCTCCGCAAGTGACCTGGACCTCGGTCGCCGGATCCACCGATGCGCCGTAACAGTGCCGCACCTTCGCAGCAATCGCGTCGCGCAGCGCGTGGACGCCTGGCATCGGCGTGTACTGGTTGTGTCCGTCGCGCATCGCGCGGGCCACGGCCTCCACAAGCTCGGGATCGCAGGCGAAGTCTGGAAAGCCCTGGGAAAGATTGATCGCCCCGTACTCGTTGGCCATCCGGGTCATCACCGAAAAGATGCTGACACCGACTGCGGGGAGCTTCGAGTCAAACACGGGACCTGTCGTACTCATGCCCGCCGAGTATACTTGCGACGCAAAACGACACGCTGATGCGGCGGCGAGGAGTGCTCTCCTCGCCGCCCCCAAAACGCGGCCCTGAGACCCAGGCTACGATCCGTGCGATCGCCGACCCTGGACCCTGGACTAGTAGCGGTAGTGATCCGGCTTGTACGGCCCGTC
>SXGT01583995.1_pt1 | contig 29431 bp, 15 predicted proteins | sample 3176221 | NCBI WGS metagenome assembly SXGT01 (sample SAMN11356862, study PRJNA531348) | freshwater metagenome | isolation source: freshwater sample F1-120 | place: China: Fuxian Lake, Yuxi | collected 2017-12-25 | reverse complement strand
CCGTCGGCGCCACCGTCGGCGCCGCTCCCACCGGCCGCTGGGCTGTAGCAGGCGCTGGCCGCTGCTTCGGCGATCTCCGCCACCGCCACCGCATCGAGCCCCGCCGGAGCGGCCAGCGTGCGAGGGTCGACCTCTCCCTCGACGGCGATGGCACAGAGCGCCATCAGGTGACTGCCGAGCGGCGATGGGTGCGAGCCGTCGGCGTCATACAGGCTGGCGAAGCGGCTGCCTGGGCTGGCCTCCAGGTCATGCAGGAGGCGAAAGGCGCCGCCGACCGGGACGATCGACACCGGAACGCCAGCCGCCACAGCCGCCTGAGCCAGCGCCGCGGTACCGGCATCTAGGTGCCCCTGCATGGCCGAGAACGTACCGAACAACGCTGGGTTGGCCTTGTCGCCATCGCGCCGACCCCAGGTCAAGAGCAGCAGCAGGCGCGGGCTGGCAGCCGACGCCGCCAGCACGAGGCCGACAAAGCCCTTCTGCTCGGCCGGAAATGGCCCATTGGGTACGCCAAAGAACCCAGGCAACTGGCTCTGGCCCTGCAGAAAGATGGTGTCCCAGCTCTCGAGCAAGGCCGCTTGCAGCGGCTCACCCTGGGTCTTGGCGTCGCTGGCGTGCTTGGCGAAGGTCCAGCCGCCCTTGGTCACGCTCTCGGCGACCACCGGCCCACCGCCCAGCGCCTCGCGCAGCGCTCGGTAGCGGTCGGGGAAGCTCAATGGCGCGTTGCCGTAGGTGTAGCTGTTGCCGACAAAGAGGGCGCGATGCGGCGCCGCGGCGCAGGGTGTCGCGGGTCCGACGACGACGCTGAGCGCCGTGAGGGCTAAAGCCCCGAGGGCGCAGGCGTGGTGCCGGCGCTCTCGGGCGGCGCTGGCGTCGGCCACCGTGGCGCGGCCGAGCGCGCCCATTGCGGCCAAGTTCGTGACCGGCGCATGTTGCGCCCGGCACAAAGGGTCCGCCGACTTCATCGCACGTCGCCAGCGACAGCTCAAATGGTCAGGCTCAAGGGGCGACGCTGTCGAAGGGTCAAGGTGAACAACTCCACCTGCTCATCGCGGCCGCGCACGCTCTGCAGTCCGCAGGCGTCGATCTGGAAGTCGCCCGACCGGCGGAGCGAGGCCCGCAGCTGGCCCGAGAACAGGAGCGGGTGGCCCAAGGTCTTGGTCATGCTCTCGATGCGCGAGGCGAGGTTCACCGTGTCGCCGATGACCGTGCCGTCCATGCGCTGGCTGCCGCCGACCGTGCCCAACATCAGCGGCCCACGGTGCAGGCCGATGCCGATCTGCAGGGGCGGCATGCCGAGCTCGCCGTGCTCGACATTGTACACGTTAACAGCCTCCAGCATGGCCCGCGCCGCCCGCAGCGCGTCGTCCGCCTCGTTGGGGAAGACCGCCATGATCGCGTCGCCGATGTACTTGTCGATGAAGCCGCCGTGGGCCGCGATCAGCGGCTCCATGCGTCGTAGGTACTCGTTGACAAAGGCGAAGGTCTGCTTGGGCGTCATGCCCTCCGACAACGAGGTGAAGCGCCGAATGTCGGCGAACATCACCGTCATGGTGCCCTCGACGCTGTCGCCGATCGCGACGTCGCGGATGTCGCGCCGACCGAGCACCTCGAGCAGGCGCTTGGGTACGAACCGCTCGGAGGCCACCTTGAGGCCCTGCGTCTCGGCGTAGAGCCCTGAGTTGGCGAGCGCGAAGGCGATCTGACCCGCCAGCAGGCTCACCGCGCGGACGCGGGCGGCGTCGAAGGTGCCGGCGCTCAGTCGGTTCTCCAGGTAGACGAGGCCCGTCACCTCGCCCGCCCGAAGCAGCGGCAGGGTCAGGATGGAGCGCGCACCCGCCGCGATGACGTAGGGGTCGTGGCGGTAGGTGTCGTGACGTCCAGCGTCGTCGATCGCGACTGGCTGGCCGCCGCGCAGCGCCAGGCGCGCCGCCGACAGACACAGCAGGTCGCCGCCGTCATCCAGCGCCAGCTGCGGCTGTCGGTAGCCGTCGGGGCCCTCCTCCGCGACCACCCGCCAGCCGCCTTCGCCCGTCGTCACCAGCACCGCGCGCTGGGCGCCGGCGTTCTGCAGCAGCAACGAGGTCAAGCGGGCCAGGAGCCGGTCGAGTTGCAGCTCGCTGGCGATGGCGGCGCTGGCGCGGCCCAGCGTCTCGACGTCGACGTCGCCGGCGATCTCTGTCGCCACCGCTACCCGCGTCACGCCCAGACGCTGACGCAATACCGTCGCCAAGCCGCGTGCACCGGTGTCCTCGAGGCCCTGCAAGGCGGACTGGCGCAGGTTGCGCGCCGCGCCGACGCGCCCGGCACCCAGATGGAGGTCCGCGAAGCGGAGCTGCAAGATTCGATGATCGAGCACGAAGCCGTTGCGCTCGGCGAGCTCCAGCGCCTGCGCGTAGGCCTGGAGCGCGTTGGCCTCGTCGCCGTCTGCCTGCGCCCGCTCGGCGTCGAGCCAGGCCAAGACGAAGCCGTAGTTGAAGGGGGCACGCGCGGCGCGCGGCGCCAACCAGCGCCGGACCTTGCGGGCAAGGCGCTGCGCCTTGCGGCGGGCGGCGGCGTTGCCCACCGACGCCTGCAGCGCGCTGATGGCGTCGATGGCGCGGGCCCACACCAGCAGCGGCATCGAGAAGAGCGCGTCCTGCAGCGGCCGGGCACGGTCGAACTCGGCGCGCGCCAAGTTCAGGTCGCCGGCGTACCACGCTACCAGGGCGCGCAGGACGATGAGCTGGACGGTCGTGAACTGGTCCTCAGGGTGCTCGAGGCCTGCGAATTCGGCGAGCAGGTCGGACTCGATGCGGGCGCGTGCCGCCTCGGGCTCGGCCAAGAACGAGAGCACCGCGACCAAGGCGGCCATGCGGTGCTGGTTGTGCGGGTCGCTGGCGAGATCTTTGTGCAGGGCCCGCGCCTCGACCAAGAGGCGATCGAGCTGGAGTCCGGCGAGCCAACGGGTCTGGACCACGAACAGCGACGAGCCAGCGATGAAGGTGACGTCGCCGTGTCGGCGGGCCGAGCGCAGCGCCTCCTCGATGCCGGCGATCGTGTCGCGGAAGGGGTTGCTCCAGTGCGAGACGAAGGCGTAGTAGTTGGTCAGGACCCGGGCCTCGATGTCCTGGGCGCCAAAACGCTTGGTCAGCGCCAACCCGGCGAGCCCAAAGCGCTCTCCAAGCGCCATCTTGCCGAGCGGCCCCGCCAACATGGCGCCATAGGTCGAGCAGGCGAAGGCGGAGTCGCGAGAAGGCCCGTAGCGCAGTGTCATTCGCAGCGAGCGGATGGCGCGCTGCATCACACCGAAAGGAGAGTCAACGAGGCCAGACGACCCGCTGATCCCATGCAGGACCGCGAGCTTGCGTGGGTCTTCCATGGCCGTCAGCGATACAATGTCCTCCGGCTCCCTGCCGCGAATCTCCCACAGCGAGAGGCCGAGCTCGACCGACATCGACGCCATCGTGCCAAGGCGCCTCATCGGCTCACCCATCAGGGCGAAGTGCTGATAACAGACGTCGAGCGCCTCCTTGACGCGGCCGGTGGTGCCGTAGGCGGTCTGCATCACCAGCAGCGCCCGCGACTGGTCCATGCCCGCCTTGGTATTCGCCAGAACGTCATGCGCCAGCGCGATGGCCGGGTCGGTGTCGCCGCTCTGGAGCTTCAGCTCTGCCTGCAGCGTGCGGCACCGCAGCGCCGCCGCCGGCTCGGTCTGCCATGGCGTCGCGCCAAGCTGGGCCCAGGCGGCGTCGAGCAGCCGCCCGGCGGCGTCGTGTGCCCGCGACTTCATGGCCCGCTCTGCCGCGACCATGTTGATGTCGCGCAGGCGGCTCAGCTCAACGGCGTCGAGCGCCTGGGCTACGGGGTTGAGCAGTATGGCGAGCTCGAAAGGATCTGCATCGACGCGTCGCCAGAGCGCGCGGCCCAAAGACAGCGAGAGCGCTGAGCGCTCCTCAGGGTTCAGGGCCGCCAGCGCCGCCTCGCGCAGGCGGTCGTGGGCAAAGCGGTAGCGACGCTCGCTGCCGCCACGCAAGGCGTCGAGTACCTCGGCCTGCAGCGCGTCGATGACGCAGGCCTCGATCGTCGCCTCGTCCCAGCCCAAGCCCTCGGCGAGTAGCGGTAGGTCCAGGAAGGTGCCGGCGACCGCTGCCGACTGCAGCAAACGCAGGACGTTCGGGCTCAGGCCACCCATTCGGTTGGCGAGGAGGCTGGCGACATTATCGGCGACGCCCATCGCCCCAGCCTCGGCGAGATCGACGCGCAGCTTGCCCTCGTCGTCGACGCTCAGAGAGCCGCGCTGGTGAAGCTCAAGCAGAAACCAACGCAGGAAAAATGGGTTGCCCCGCGTGCGCGCGTGGAGCTCGCGGGCCAGATCGCGCACCGTGCCGGCGTCGGTCTGCAGCGCCGCGGCGACGAATTCGACCACAGCGTCGCGGCTGATCTCGTTGACCTGGATGTGGAGGGTCTCGTGCGCGGCGGTGAATGCCTTGAGGGGGTGATCAGGCCCGACCTCGTCGTCGCGATAGGCGCCTACCAGCAGCAGGCGAGGCTCAAGCGCGCTGATGGCGCCGAGGAGCCGGAAGGTCGAGGCGTCGGCCCACTGCAGGTCGTCGATGACCAGGACCACAGGCTGGACGGCTGGGCAGAGCGCGCGCACTAGGGCGGCGATGGCGCGGTGCAATCGGAGCAACGCCGCCTCAGGCTCGAACACGGCCTCGTCTGGGATGGCACCGACCAGCAGCGAGAGGCGCGGCACCAGGGGCTTCAAGGCCGAAATGTCGGCCCCGACTAGCTCAATCACGCGGCCACGCAGCGCCTGCAAGCGATCGTCGGCTAGGCCAAGTGCGCGTGTCAGCGCCGCGTCCAGGGCCCGGCCCAATGCGGCGTGTGGGCTGCCGCCGTCCGCCCTATCAAACTTGCCCCAGATCAAGCTGTCGGCAGACTGCCGCACCTCAGCGATGAGCTTGCTCTTGCCGCTGCCGGCTGGGCCCGTGACCAGCACGACCTGGCACTGACCGGCGTCTGCGGCGGCGTAGGCGGACAACAGCGCAGCGCGCTCATGGTCGCGGCCAAAAAGCCCGTCGGGGAGCACGAGCCGCTCCGCGCGATCGCGCAGGCCAAGCTCAATTGAGCCCAAGGAGCCGCCGCGCTCGACGGCCTCCATCACCCGCTCCAGGTCGTCGAGCACGCCGGCCGCGGTCTGGTAGCGGTCGTGCGCGTCCTTGGCCAGCAGCCGCGCCAGCAACGCGTTGAGCGTGGCATCAACCGGCAGCGGCGCCGGCTGGCGGGCGATGACCGCGTGCAGCTCTTCCAAGCGATCGCGCCCACTCACCGGCGCTCGGCCACCAAGCAGCCGGTACAACAGGGCGCCAAGCCCGTAGAGGTCCGTGCGCGCATCAGCCGGACGCCCGACGCGGCCGGTCTGCTCCGGCGCCAAATAGGGCAGCGAGGCGTCGCTGTGTCGCTGGTCGATGCCCTCCGCGTGCTCCCTGGCCAGCGGCCGGGTGTGCCCAACGCCGAGCAGCGCCACGTGGTCGCTCTGATCGATGAGCACGTGGTCCGGGGTCAACGCGTAGTACACCCTGCCTCGGCCGTGTAGCCACACCAGACCGCGCGCCACCTGAATGGCGATGCCGAGCGCGCGCCGCACCGGCAACAGGCCCTTGCCATCCCCGCCGCTCCGCTCCTCAAGCAGCGCGCCGTCCCAGGGCTGGTAGAGCGCGCCGCGTCCATGGGGCAGCGAGGCGCCGCCCACCAGCGGCAACCACGGCGCCGGAGCGTTCTCGGGCCACCACTCCGGGGGGCCGTCGCGGGAGTCGACGAACACGGTGGAATCGCCCCACAGCCCGCGCCAGAGCGCGCCAAACGCGCCACCGCAGACCTGAGCCTGGAGCCGCAGCACGTCGGGGCCGGTGAGCGCACCCGCGCCGACGGCATGCACGCGAATCAACTCACCTGGCGCCACAGTCATGGACTTTGACCTCGCCGCCGTGCAGCGAGCCGCGGCTCCAGATGCTAGGCGCAGCGGAGCCAATCCGTCAATCAAGCGCAGTTACTTGGATTCACCTCATTGGCTGGGCCAACTTGGACCACCCTGGCGCGTCCGGTTTGGGCCGCAAAGCTCGCCGCGTGACAGGTGCGCGCTTCAATGGCAGCGCAGGCCCAGGCGCGTGGCCGGCCCCAGCGCCAGCCAGGCGCTCGCCCGCGGGGTCGAGCGGTGGCCGTCGCCGAGACGCCCTGGTGGGGCGCGGGCCCAGGCGGCCACTTCCGGAAGTTGGCGCGCTTGTAACGCGCTAGCCACAGCCGGCGAAGCCGCCAGAATGTCCTGTTTGCGCCCGCAAATGCCGCGTGGCCGGGATGCGCCCCGCGCCTTCAAGATCAGTCGACAAGGGCGACGGGGCGACCGGTAGTGCTCGGCTACGCAAACCAGACGGTGTCAAGCCAATCGAGCGTACTCTTCAAGGTCGGCCGAGTCTCAGCGTCCGCTGTGCCCGCAGCCCAGTTGGCGGCGACCGTGTCCGCCTCCACAAATAACCTGCGCCGTTGACCTGCCATGAATCGCAACATCTCGCGGCCAAAGGGGGCGCTCATCGGCGGCGCGAGCCGTAGAAAGCGCTCACGCAGCAGCTGATGGGCTTGAAACGCGACGCCTCGGCCCGACGCGCTCATTATCGCGTTGAGGAGCATCAACGGCGCCCACGGCACAAGCAGCCAAGGCGCCCATCCCCATGGCAGGTCCAAATTCTTCTTGACAGTCCAGTCTAGGATTCGACTACCGACGTGGCCGTCATCGGCGCCGGTCGAGAGCATCACGCAGTCCCTGAGATCGCCGAAACCGAGCGTCTCACGGTAAGCGAGTGCTTGGGTCAGCCCGCACATCGCCGGGTTGTTGGCGAACAGTCCGCCGTCGAGGTAGCCCTGGCGCGCTGGCATGAGGATGGGGAACGCACCGCTCCGCAGCGCGACATCATATGCCGGCAGCAGGAGGTCTGGCTTCCCAAACTGATCCATTTCAGGGACGTCTGCCTTGCCGTGGCGCGCGAGATTATGGATAAAGCGCACCCCAGGCTTCACCGGCTGCAGATGTAAGTTGTACGTGACGACGCATACGTCGCGGTGCAATGTGCCCATCGTATGCGGCTGACCATCGCTGGAGTTGCCATAGAGTTCGGACAGTTCGCGCACCAGGGCGTGATTGTCGATCGCCGAGACGACGCCCGAGAGCAGCCTCAGGGCTCCGACCGGGCCGAGCCGAAGCGAGTTGGCGATATGCTCGTTGAAGGCGATGCACTGGTTGAGCGCGTCCAAGCCGGATGTACCGGGCGGCCGGGAGGCGAGGAAGAGCGCCGCCCACGCACCGTCGGAAGAGCCAGTGAGCAGATCTGCCTTGTCGAGAAAACCGGGGCGGCGCTCTTCGATGACGCGCAGCAGTCGCAAGTAGCCAATGGTCGATGGGCCACCGTCGAGCGACAGAATTCGGTAGATCCTCGTCAATGCAACCCCCGCGTCGGAATCTCATCGTGCCTGCTCATGGCCTAGCTCCGTCGCCAAGCCGCAAGGTCGCGTGACGCTGCCGGGAATACATCCTGCGGTCAAGCAATTGCGTCGAGTCGTCGGGCTGGAAATGCGCCAGGCGAGGCGCGACGACGGCCTCGCCTCGCGGCGTGTTAGAACACCCGGCTCTGATAACCGACGGCACGCTCAAAGACCTTGCCGACGAGCTCGCTGGAGAAAAGCCAACGAATTCGAAACAAAGGCGAGTGGCAGGCGCGCAGTGGGCGCTGGCGACGGAGCACCTCGTCCAGCGCCACGGCGGTGTGGTCGGCCAGGATATCGACAAACGCGGCGCCATGCGCGGGGTCCGCGACCGCCGGGTTGCCTGCGTAGGTCTCGTCATGGAAGTATTTGATCTTGTGCCGAAAGCCACTAATCATGCCGGCCAGACTCGGCCGCCTTCCCGGCTCCTCCAGCGGCCCAATGCCCCGCTCGGCGAGCTGGATTCCGACCGTGCGCTGCGGCAGGTCGCGCCAGCAAGCCTTGACGCGGTCGGGCGCCAAGTGGAGCAAGATCGAGGTCTCGACCGCGCCGCCGTGGGCGTCACCGGCGAGGTCGGCGGCGACGACGCCGGGCACATGGCCGAGGACGCCGTCGAGGCTGGTGGAGCCGCCCGTCAGCCGGTTGAGTAGGAGGCCAAAGACCGAGATCATGGCGCCACCGTAGCGGCGGTTGACGCGATCGCAGGCGATCTCGATCGGCACGAAATGCCGCGGGCCGCCGTGAAAGCTCGACACCCAGATGCGCCTGAAGCCCTGTTTGCAGAGCGAGCGGCCGAGGTCCTCCAGGACCCGCTCGATGGTCGAGGGCCGAAAGGCCAGCGATCCGACGTGCGGCAAGACGTCCGCCGCGACATAGATGGGCGGCAAGTGTAGAAAGATGATCTCTGGGTGGAGGGCCTTGAGCTTCTCGGCGCTGCGATGACTCAGCGCCTCCGCCTCGAGGTTGTCGCAGACTACGGGCAGGTGCGGGCCGTGGACCTCGAGAGGGCTGACGGTCACCAAGACCACCGCCCGCTCGCGCGGGATGGCGTCGATGTCCTCGCCGGTCAGGTCCTTCCAGTCGAGCCAGACTGCGGGGCGATCGGCGAAAGGGCCGGCGGTGGGCGTCGAGACCGGGATGGCTCGGGGCGCGGCCCTTTGGGGCGCAGGGCGCTCTGGCTGCTTCATCTTCGCTTCCCAGCGTCCGCGTGCGGCGCCCTAGGCCTCGCGGCGGCGGTACAGGACGCCAAAAAACGCGACCAGCATGGCCTCGCGAGCCACGGTGGGCAACGCCTGCAATACCTCATTGATGCCCGCCATGCGCGCCGGCAGCGAGGCACCGGCGACGCCAGCCATCGCCATCAGCTCGTCGACCTGCTCGGCGCCAAAGCCCGCGGGCACGCCATCGGCGAACAGGGCGCCGATGGTGTCGGCGAGGCCGCTGCTCGGCAGCGCCGCCGCAGCGGGGACCGCCTCGCGCAGGCTGGCGAGCATCCCAGGCACCGCCGCGGTATTGCCGGGCTGCAGGCTGATGTGGAGGTTGGGCGGGGAGCCGCCGAGGCCGAGCTGAGGCTGGACGTACCAGCCGCGGGCACGCATCTCGTCAGCGACGTGGAAGACGGAGACCGGTGCGCCGCCGTCGCGCAGCGGCTCGCCGGCCAGGGCCGCCATGCAGAACTCCGGCTGACTGAGGACGCTGATGCCCGGGATCTCGGCCACGCCGCTGAGCAGCGCCCGGGTGGCGTCGCACAATTCGCGCGCGCGTTCGAGGTAGCCGGCGTCGCCGATCGCCTGCAGCGTCGCCCAGGCCGCAGCGAGCGGGCCGCCCGACTTGCTGGACTGCACGGTCGGGTTGACGATCGTGTAGCCCGTCCAGCCAGCGCAGGCGAAGATCTGCGCCTTGCGCAGCTCTGGGTCGTTGTAGAGCACGGTCGAGGCGCCCTTCGGGCAGAACGCGTACTTGTGCAGGTCGACCGAGATGCTGGTGACGCCGGGGACGTCGAGCCCAAAGCGCGGCACCGGCCAGCCGACGCGCGCCATGAAGGGCAGCATCCAGCCGCCAACGCAGGCGTCGACGTGGCAGAGCACACCGCGTTGTAGGCAGATCGCCGCGATCTCCTCAACCGGATCGATGACTCCGTGGCCGTAGCTCGGGGCGCTGACTACCACCATCGCGGTGTCTGGACCGATGGCGGCGGCCATCGCCGCTGGATCGGCGCGGAAATTGGCGTCTGTGGCGACGACATCCTTGCCGACGTCAAGGTACGCCGCGGCCTTGTGGAAGGCGGCATGCGCCGTATCTGCCACCACGATCCGCGGCTCGGCGATGCCACGGCGGTAGCGGGCGTGGTCGCGGGCGGACTTGACGGCGAGCATGATCGACTCGGTGCCGCCCGTCGTGAAGTGCCCGACCGCGTTTGGGTTGCCGACGTTGGCGGCGACCATGCCGATGATCTCGGTCTCGAGCCGCAGCAGGCTCGGAAACACGGTCGGATCGAGGCCGTTCTCGGTCAGGTAGGAGACGTACGCCTCCTTGCCGATCTGCTCGACCTCGGCTCCGGCGTCATAGGTGTAGCCGAACACGCGACCGCTGCGCCACGCCAAATCTTTGGATTTGAAAGCGTCTAGGTCAGCCGTGATGTCGGCGCGGCTTCGGCCCTGAGCTGGAATCGCCATGGCGCCCTCCGGCGTGGTTGGCGCGAGGCGCCCCCCAACTTGCGTCACTGCCCCGCAGCCTCGCCGGACTTGGCACTGAGTGTCAAGTTCCGCCAGAGGCAGAGGCGACCACCAGACCTCGAAGCGCCGTGCAGAGGGCGCCGGGTTGGGCGGGGTGGGCCACGAAGACCCGCGAGGTCACGACCAAGGCGCAGCCGCCGCACCCGCCGCACCCGCCGCTAGCGCCAGGTCCCAGCCGACGGGCGAGCCCGGGCCGGAGCGCTCAACGGTGCGCCAACAGGTCGCTGCCGGGCGTCAGCAGCCCAGCCAGCGCGCGGCAGGCGTCGGTGGTGGTGAAGATGCCGACGGTGTCGCCGCCGCTCGTGATCACCGCCGAGCCGTAGCGGTGGGCGGCCATCGCCGCCACGACCTCGGCCAACGGGCTCTCCGGGTGGCTGACGTAGAGGTCGCGGGCGCAGACTTCGCCGGCGGTGGTGTTCTTCGCGTTGGCGCCCTTCAGGGAGAGCGCTACTGCGACGTCGCGCTCGGAGAGCACGCCGAGCAGCTGCGCGCCATCCAGCACGGGGAGGTGGCGGATGCCGTGGCGCACCATCGCCTCTTGCGCGTCGTGCAGACTGTCGCTGCTGGCGCAGGTCCAGGGTGCGGGGCTCATCACGTCTTTGATTTGCAGGTGCGGCAGACTCATTCGGCTGACTCCTTGGCGCCACGTCGGTGCGGCGCCCCCAGACAAGGCTCCGACTCGCCGGTTGCAGGCAGTTCCCGCGCTGGCGCGCTGATGCCGGCGGCGCCTGATGGGCGAGGCGGCGCCTCACCGCTAGACGACATCCCCGCGGCTCGCCGTAGACGCGCAGCGGCGTCGAGCGCAGGGATGCCGACGCCTCGGACATCGCTGCAGAGGGGCGCCGGTCGGCCTAGTAGCGCATGCCGATGGAGAAGCGCTGCTGGGCGTAGACGATCGGCCAGCCCGTCATCTGCGGCGCGGCGACGGCGAGGTCAAAGCCATCGACGGTCAGGGTCAGGTCGTCGGCGAAGCGCCATTCGAGGCCAAGCAGCCGGACGCCGATGTAGTGCCCGCTGGTGCCAGCGTCCGTACCGATCATGTCCTCGTTGAGGATCGACACCCCGTAGGCGAGCCCGGCCCGCCAAGCCAGGTCGGGCCGAAGCCGGTGACGGACGAGGGCATAGGCGCCGAGGTTGGTGGTGCCCATGCTCATCGCGCGCCGCTCGACGCTCATCCAGGGGTTGAGCTCTGCCAAGAGCCCGACCTCGAAACGCTGAAACGCCCAGCCGGCGCTGGCCTGCACCGCATAGGCCGGGTTCTGCACGCTGAACGAGGCGCGGACTTCGGCGTGCAGGCCGGTGTCGGCGGCCCAGGCGCTGCTCGGCGCTGACAACAGACCGAGCGATGCCGCCAGCAGCAGACCGGCCAGCCCGCGCCGCCGCAGCCGCAGCCCAAGCAGGCACAGCGCAGCGACGACCAGCGCGACGGGGCCTCGACCGCCCTCCAGTGCGCGCGGGCAAGCCTGGCAGCCCTCGCACATGCCCGTCGCCGCTGACGAATCGGGGCTGGTGGCGAGAAAAGCCTTGGTCGGGTGGTCGCAGTAGGCGTTGCTGGCGTCGCAGCCCGGCTGATAGGTGAACCAGTCGTCCAAGAAGGCCTGGATCCGCGCCATTCGCTCTGCCTTGCCACCCTTCTTGTTCAACATGGCCAGAAACTCCTTCGACGCCTGCACGGCTGCGTCATAGCGTGGCTTGGTGGTCGGGTTGTCGTTCTCGCAGTCGTCGAGCACCGACTCGTGGCCGTGGCCGTCGCGCCCCTCTTCCAGGGTGCAGCGCACTTGCTCGGACCAGTTGAACACGTGCAACACCTTGCGTTGGTCCGGCGTGCGAAAAGTGTGCGTGAAGCTGTCTTGGATCGCGTGTAGGGCTCGCCCGGCATGCCAGTAGTAGCCCGAGAGCTGCAGCTCGACCCGACCCATGTAGGGCACATTCGTCGTCGCCAACACCCGGTGGTCTGGCGCTACACCGCCCGCGGCGTCGAGCGTCAAGAGCGCCTGCCAGTAGAGCGCCTCAATCGTGGCCCGGCAGTCGCGCAGCGCCGCGAGGTCGCCGGCCACACCTTCTTGCAGCTCGTCGCGCAGGCAGTGCTCACCCTGGCCGCCGCGGGCGTTATGGACGTGGGCGAGGTCGTCGAAGTCGAAGTCAGGCGCGCCGTGCAGGTCGGGCCAACGCACGCCCAGGACCAGTGACAGGGCGTAGACGTTGTTGTCGTAGGCGCTGGCGTCGAACTGCAGGCCGCCGTGAAGCTGGGCGTCCACACCGGTCGGCGCCCGCGGCGGCTCGACATAGCCGGCCTGGAGCAGCGCTTCGTGCGAGATGCGCTCGTGACAGGCGTTGTGGATCGGGTCGTCGATCTGCCACGCCAGCGCCTGCCCGGCCAGGAGCGCCGAGAGCGCCACCGCAGCCGCCACCCCGCGCGCGACGATCCAGAGGCCACGCCAGCCGTGCATCCCAACCATCGTCACCTCCTACCAGCGCAGCCCGAGGCTGACCCCGAGCGGGCTCGGCCCCGGCGCCACCTCGATGTCCCGCAGCCCGACAGCGCCGGCCTGTCTGGCACGCAGCGGCTGGCCGTCGACGCCGAAGCGCCTCCAATACGCGAGGTTGGCAAGCCCAAAGCCCACCGCGGCGCCGGTCAGGACGTCAGAGGCGTGGTGACGCCCGTCGTCGATGCGCGAGCCGGCGACAAAGACCGCCGTGGCCATGACCGTCGTCTGCAGCAGCACGCCGACGGCGCGACTCGTCGGCGTCGCCGACTCACCCCAGACGAAGTGGCCGCCCGTGACCAGGCTGGCGTACGTGGCGAGCGCGAACGAGGTCGAGGCGTGCCCCGACGGAAAGCTCCGGCGACCGTCTGCCAGCACCTTGTCGGCGTCCTTGGCCTCGTCGGCGAGCGGCGCCCCGGCGAACCCGGCGCAGTCGACGCCCTGCTTGTCGTCCAGGTTGCAGTAGTGCCGACGTACGCGATCTTGAAAGTCCGGGCGGAGGCGGCCAAAACCGTATTTCAGCGCCTCGGTGCCGGCGAGGGTCAAGGCCACCGCCTCGGTGAAGCCGACCGCCGTGTCGTGGACGCGGCGGGCGGTGCCAGGCTTGCCGCCGATCCATCCCGGCAGGCCCTCTTGCAGCACCAACCAGGCCGCGACGACCGGGATGGCGACGCCGACCCGCGCCGTCGGCACGGTCTCGCCGGTGTCCTCGTCGAGATGGCGTCGGCCCAAGCGATCGCTGTAGGTCGCCGCCAAGATCGCCGATGGCTTGTTGGGGTCGAAGTCCGGCCCGATGCCAGAGACCTCTGGCGGGGCGAGCGCGTGGACGCCGAAATAGACGCCGGCGGCCGCGGCGATGATGCCATAGTCGATGAGATCGCCTTTGGTCCACCAGCCGTCGCCTTGCGCCACGGCCCCCGGCGCGACCGGGTCGGCGGCCGCTTGTGCCGGCGCTGGCGCCGCCGCCAACAGCGCGCCGAGCGTCCAAAGGACCCATCCGTGTTCGAGGCGTCGGGCGGCGGGCATCGAGGCTCCCTTCGGCGCAACTCGAGCGCCCTGGCCCGCACCAGGAGTCCGCATGCCCAGGGCAACAGCGGCGTTTTTGGTCCGAGCGGCGCCTTGGGGACGGTGCCACAGACCATGGTGGCGGTCAATCACGTCGCCCCAGGTGTCCATTCGCCGCTCCACCGTGGCCGGGGCACGATGGGACGCCTGTGGTGTGGACCGCGCCGCGCCCCGGCGCGACCGCCACGGCGCCGTCGAGGCAGCTTTAGCGCACCTGCAGCACGGTGACTGTGCGCGCAGCGCCCCCAGCGCGACTCGGCAGCGCGACGACGTCCTCTGCGCCGCGGCCGCGTAGGGAAAGGGCCAGGGGCGCGCGCACGTCGCAGACGTGGACCTCGCCGCCGTCGACCACCACGGCCTCGCCGACGCCGACGTCGAGCACGAACAGCCAACGCCGCTGCACCGTCGCGTCGTCCTCGATCTCGACGTGCGCCAGCGCACACGGTCCGATCTGCGTCAGCTGTGTCGCAGGCAGCGTCAGGAAGCTCACGGCGGCGATGGCGTCGCGCAGCGTCGCGATGCGGGCGTTTTGGCCGGCGCTGATGTAGCTCTGTTCGAGGGCCCGCGTGTCATACTTGTTCTCGGCGCGCGCCTCTTCTTCGGTGGCGGCGGTGAACGCCGCGGCCGCTGCCGACTGCGCCGCTTGTAGCCGCGCGACAAGCGCCGCCCGCAGCGCCGCGACGATGGCGGACTTGGCCGGTGGGGCGCCTCGGTCGTCAGTAGTGCCAGCAGGGTCGGGCATGGGGTAGGCTCCAGGGAGCGGTCGCTGGCGGCCCACTGCGGCCCCGTCTTGCGCCGAACGTGTACGCTGAGGCGAAGGCCGGCTCAAGCGCCGGTTCGCAGCCGCCGCCCGCCCGCCGCTCGGTGAATCACGCGGCCTGTGCCGGGGTCTGCCGCCGATGCCGACGCCGGCGGCCTGCCCGAAGCCCGCGGCGGCGACCGCGCCGCAATGGAGGCCTGACGATGCCGAACAGCCAGACGACGACCGCGATCTGCCAGCGCGGCGACGCACGCTGCCACGCCGACGCCTGCGCCGCCGCCCTCGGTCGCCTGGCCTCCAGTCGCCTGGCCCAAAGTCGCCTGGCCCAAAGTCGCCTGGCCCAAAGTCGCCTGGCCTCCAGTCGCTTGGCCCAAAGTCGCGTCGCCCTGCGTTGGCTGGCGCCGTACGGCCTCGCCCTGATGCTCGCCAGCTGCGGCGGGGTGGCAGCGGCGACAGAGTCCAGCGACGACGTCACGCTCGCCCACCCCCGCCCCGCCGCGGTTCGCGCCATCGTCGGCGACGAGCTGGCCGCCGCCGTCCACCAGCGCGTCAACGTGGAGCGCGCCCGCGCCGGCTTGGCGCCGCTCGCCTGGCAGGCCGGCCTTGTCGGGGCGGCGCGCGGCCACAGCCTCGACATGGCGCGGCGCGAGTACTTCAGCCACACCGCGCCCGATGGTGGCACGTTCAGCAGCCGATACGCCGCTGCTGGATTCAAGTGCATGGTCCCGATAGGGCCGAGCCGCTTCGCCACCGGCGGCGAGAACCTCGCTCAGACGCACCTCTTCGCCGGCCACCAAGTCGCCGAGGACAGGTCACGGACGCCCTTTGGTTGGCGGACGACGGCGGAGATCGCTGACCGCATCGTACAGGGCTGGATGGAAAGCCCGGGCCACCGCGAGAACATCCTGCGAGCCTACTGGCGGTCGCACGCGATCGGCGTCGCCTTCGACCCCAGCGGCAAGGTCTTCGCCACCCAGAACTTCTGCTGAGCTGCGGCGAGCGATGCTGAGGCGCCGCCACCGACAACGCCATGGTCGCGGCGCCAGCGGTCGCGCCGTGGCCGAGCGGTTCATAGCCGCTGCCACCACCGTCGCGACGCCACCTGGCGACGAGATGCCGCGATCGCGCGCTAGCCCTCGACGGTGAAGGTCCACACTGGATCGCGTTTGCCCTTGACCGACACCGGCTCGCAGGGCTTCCAGGCAAAGGCGTCGCCCGCCGAGTCGCGCGTCGTACTCGACACCAGCAGGGTCCTATCGAGCTGCTTGGTCAGCCCCTCGATGCGCGACGCGAGGTTCACCGTGTCGCCAATGACCGTGTACTCGAGCCGGTGCTGCTGCGATCCGATGTCGCCGACAACGACCTTGCCGGTGTGGATGCCGATGCCGATCCGCAGCGGCTCCTCGCCGCGCGTTGCCCGCTCGCGATTGAGCTCATTCAGGCGCTCGATGATCTCCAAGGCGCAGCGCACCGCCTTCATCGCGTGCTCTGGATCGGGCTCGGGGGCGCCGAAGTACACCATCATCCCGTCGCCGATGAACTTGTCGAGCGTCCCGCCGTGATGAAAAACGACGCCGACCATGCGCGTCAGGTAGTTGTTCAGCATCACCACCACCGCTTCGGGCGAGAGCTGCTCGCTCATCGACGTGAAGCCGCGGATGTCGGTGAACATCACCGTGACCTCGCGGGCGGCGCTCGACTCCAAGTCGTGGCGCCCCTCGAGCCGCAGCGCCACCTCCGGCGAGAAGTAGCGGCCGAGCCTCTCGCGCTTGAGCTCGCCCTCGGTCACCGAGCCGATCAACCGGCCAATGCGCTTCACGACGCTGCCGAGGCAGACAGCGCACAGGGCCATCAACACGACGGTCAGCCCCTGCGCCCCAGCGTCGATGTGCGCCGCCTGCTGCAACAGCACCGTGAAGGTCGCGCCCATCACCGCGCCCGCCACGAGCAGCCAGCGATCAAGCACCAGCGTCAAGATGGCCAGCAGCACCGCGTAGACCGCGAGGGTGAAGCCCGCGATGCCACCCGGAGAGAGCGACAGCGGCAGCGACTCCCACTGCAGCGCAAAGATGAGGGGAAAGTCCACAAGGGCGCAGACCCAGCCGAAGAGGCGCGCCTTGTCCGGCAAGCACAGCGCGACGGCGCTGAGCGCCACAACCAGGGCCCACCAAGCGCCGAAGATCGGCACCATCGAGCGCCAGACCGCGAGCTCAACTCCGTAGGCCTGCCACAGCGTCAAGGCGAAGGCGAGCGAGACTCCGCCGGCCCGCACTGCGTTGAGCAAGGGCACGACGCGACCCCGCTCGGCCGAGATCTCGCGCTCGAGCAGCGACGACGGCGCTGAGCCGCTGGCGGCGCCGGCAAGGTCGTTGAGGGCTCCGTCTGGGCTAGGCGTCAAGGCGGGGGCAACTCCTTCGGGCGCGCAATCCCGCATACCACGATAGCGCCGCCAGCGCCACTTTGACAGGGTCGACTTGGGCGGAGGGCTCGGGGCTCTGGGCTCGGAATTGGGGCCCTGGCTCTCAGGCTTTGACTTGTCGCGGGCGGCCCTCGTCTCATGGTCATTTCCCCACCGCGGCGCGGCTCGATGGCACGTCGGCGTCGCCGCCGTCAAAACTCCGGAGTCCCGTCCGGGGCTTGAGCCCGCGACCGGGACTCGCGCGTCGGCCCATCGTCAGACCCCAGCTCGCCGCGCCGCTGCCGGCCCTGGGCGGCGATGGCCTGCTGCGCCTGCGCCACCGCCTCACGCTCCTGGTCGAGGAATCCCGCCACCGCGACGGCGAGGCGGGGATCGGCGAAGCGGTGCAGGCTGTGGCAGACGGTGGGCTGCAGGCCGCGGGCTAGCTTGTGGTCGCCGCCAGAACCCGCCTCCAGGCGGCCGAGTCCGTGCTCAGCGACGAAGGCGATGAGGCGGTAGTAAGCGAGCTCGAAGTGCAGCATCGGCCACTCCTGAACTGCGCCCCAGTGGCGGCCATACAGGGCGTCGCGGCCGAGGAAGTTCAAGGTCATGGCGACGATCTCGCCGTCATCGTCGCGCGCGGTGGCGCAGACCACGCGGCCGGCGAGGTGCGCCGCCAGCCAGCTAAAGAAGGCGGGCCGAAGGTAGGGCATGCTGCCGTAGCGCAGACAGCCTCGCTCGTAGAGGTCGGCGACGGCCTGCCAGTCATCGGCCGAGAGCTGGTCGCCGCCCTCGACCTGAAGCCGCAAGCCGTGCCCCTCCGCGACCCGCCGCTCGCTCCTGATCTGTTTGCGCGCCCGCGAGCGCAGCGAGCCGAGGAAGCCCTCGAAGTCGCCGACGCCTGGGTTGTGCCACTGGTACTGCAGCGTCGCCCGGCGATGCCACGCCCCGCCGACGTCGGCGGAGCTGGCCTGAGCGCCAAAAGCGAGCGCCGAGGCGTCGTCGTCGCTGCAGAGCAGCACATGCGCTGAGCTGCCGCGCGACTGATGCGTCAGCGCCCACAGGCCCTCGGCGAGCGTTCGCCGGAGCCCATCGGCCTCGGCGCGGCTGCCGCAGCGGCCGACCAAGAGCTTCGGACCATTCGCCGGCGCGAAGGGCGCGGCCACCACCAGCTTCGGATAGTAGGGCAGGCCAGCCCGGGCGCAGGCGTCGGCCCAGGCCCAGTCGAACACGTACTCGCCTCGGCCATCGGTCTTGAGGTAGGCCGGCGCCGCGGCGCGCGGCCGCAGCAACCCTTGGGGCAGTGGCGCCGCCCCGTCGAGCTCGCCGTCGGCGGGGTCCAGCCAGAGCAGGTAGCGCGGCGCCCAGGCGGTGCCCTGGCCGACGCAGCCCGTGCGCTGAAGCCCTTGCAGGAAGGCGTGGCTGACAAAGGGGAAGTCGTCGCCGCCGAGCGCGTCCCAGGCGTTGGGGTCGACCGCGTCGAGGCTTGGCAGGACAAGGAGCGGCATCGCGGCGACATGGTCGGCGGCGAACTCGGTGGGGTCAAGGGGCACGCTGCTTGCCACCCCTCGTCGGCGGTGGTTGCATCCGAACGGCCCGGCATCTCGCCGGGGCGCGTGAGGCGACCGCATGTCTGGCTCGGCCCACTCGGCGGAACCGGCGACTCCGACGCTGGCGCGACGGCCCTTGCGCCTGCGCTCGCTGCCCTTGCCGACGCTGCGCCTCTGGCTGCAGCGCCCGGCCGACCGGGCTCGGGCGTCGGCGCTGCTGCGGGCGGCGGGGGCCGACGCCTTCTTGGTCGACGATCCGGGCGACCCTTCTGCTGCGCTGGCAGCGGCCGCCGAGGCGCGGCGGGCAGGCGTCGCGGTCGCTGTGGCGCTCGACGCCGCGACCGCCGCCGCCGCGATCGGAGACGCTGTGGACGGCGAGGGTCCGCTGACGGCGCTCTCGCTCTGCGTCGTCCGTCCGCCGAAGGCCGGCGCGCTGCGGGCCCACCTCGCGGCGTTGCGTGAGGCGCTGTCGCGGCTGCGGACGGTCCGGCCACGCCTCGCCTCCCTCGGTTGGCCGCTCTGCTCGTCCGGCGCTGGCGAGCCCGTTGGACTATCGGGCTTGATCCTCGACCTCGCGATCGAGGTGTCGCCCGCCACGCCAGCTGTGCCCCACGTCCTGTCCGACTGCCGCACCTGCCCCGTCGCCGACCGCTGCCCAGGCTGGCCGCGCCAACGCCTCGACGATGGTCCCCGGCCGCCCACGTCATCGATCAGCAACCAGGCCGACTTTGTGGAGGACGCTGCACTTGACCTCGACCTCAGCGCCGCCCTCGCCGCCGACGCCGGCCCCGAGCTGAAGGCCTTGGCGTTGCCGCTGGCCGTCGCTGCGTTAGAGGGCGAGGCCCCGCCACCCGTCGCGGCCGCCCTGCTGGTCGAGCCGCTGGCCGAAGGGCGGGCGCTTGTGCGGCGATTTGTCTGCACCGACGCGGCTTTTGCGGTTGGAGGCGCCGCCACCGCCGCGGGCATCGAGGCCGAGTTGGCGCGCGACGGCCAGCTCTGGCTCGACGCTTCGGACAAGGCGCGGCTCGACGACTTCGCGAACGACATCAAGATGCTGCAGCAGAGCGCCCCGGCCGTGGAGCTGAGCGATGGCCTTCGACTACCTGCGCGCTGGCGTCTGCGTGACGGCGCCGACGCCTTCGCCGCCGAAGAGGCGTGGCTGCGGGCGGAGATCGCCGGCCTGGGCGGCGTCGTCGTCGACGTCGGCGCCGGTCCGCTGCGCTACCTCGACCTGCTGCGCCCGGCGACTGACGCTGCCACGTTGACCTACGTCGCCATTGAGCCTGAGGCGTCAGCCCTCGCCGCGCTCCGCACTGCGCTGCCGCGGGCGGTCCTGGCGCGCGGCGTCGGCGAGGCCCTGCCGTTGCCTGCCGCCAGCGCCGACCACGTCCTAGTGCTGCGCGCCTGGAACCACCTGCGCGACCCCCTGCGCGCCCTCGCCGAGGCGCACCGGGTCTTGCGACCGGGCGGGCGGCTGCTCTTGGTCGACAATGTCGCATTTGGCCTGCTCCGCAGCGCCGAGGCGGCGGCCAAGGCCCACGCCATCTCGGTCGAGGCGACACCGTTTGAACACGCGCGCAACGACGGCGCCGCCGAAGCGCAGCGTTGGCTCGACCGCAGCGGCCTTTTCGTCGTGACGGCGGCGCGGGCGGTAGGCCGGCAGACGAGCAACCAGTGGTCAATCCTCGCCCGCCGCCTCGACAGGCCGGGAGGTTGAAGCGTAGCGCCACGAAAGATACTCTCCGGGGGTCTCGCTGCCGCCCGCCGCCGTGCGGCGCAGATTCGGAGGGCCTGTTGTTGTCACAGTACCGCGATCCCGCTGCCGCCCAGCGGCCAAGCCGGCCCTTCGGCCTCGCCGCGGCTGCTGTCCCTGCCGCCCGACGCTGCGCCACAGCCGACGCCATGCGGTGCCCGGACGGTGACGCCGCGACGCCCTCGAGGCCCGCGCCCGCGATCCGCCAGGCCGCTCTGTGCGCGCTGCTCGCCCTGGTCGCCGCCGTGAGCCCGGCCTGCCTGGAGACGACGTTCGCTCCCGATCCCAACGCCGACCTCGGCCCAGTCGGCACCGGCGACACCGGCGCTATCGAGACCGCCGAGGATGTCGCCGGCACCGACGCCGGTGACAGCGCCAATGACGCCATCGACAGCAGCGCGGGCACCGACGCCGAAGTGACCGGCCAGGACGCCGACGCCGCCCCCGAGGATGAGAGCGACGCCAACGACGCCGCGCCCAGCGACGTCAGCGCACTGCTGCCCTTCGCCGCCACCTGCACCGCCGACGGCGAATGCGACACAGGCCTCTGCCTGGCGCACGGCGGCGGCCCAAAGCTGTGCACCAGCGCCTGTGACGGCGACTGCCCGGCAGGCTTTCGCTGCGGCATTGACGCCTCGTCCGGCTCGACGCTCCACTACTGCCTGCCCTTGCCCGGCAACCTGTGCAAGCCCTGCGCCGACGACGCGCAGTGCCCACAGGGCGCTTGCCTCAAGGATCTCGGCGGCGCCGAGCCGGTCTGCGGCCTGGCCTGCGACGAGCTGGCCGGCGGCCAAGCGGCCTGCCCGGCTGGCTTTGTGTGCCAGAGCTTCCTCAAGGGCGAGCTGTGTGTGCCGGCCAACGGCACCTGCAGCTGCAGCGCCGCGCAGGTGAGCCAGGTCTGGTCGTGCGCGCTCCAGACGCCGATCGGCACCTGCAACGGCGCTCAGGTCTGCACCGACCAGGGCTGGTCCAAGTGTTCGGCTGTCCTGCCGACCATCGAGGTCTGCGACGGCACCGACAACAACTGCGATGGCAAGACCGACGAAGGCACCACGCTGCAGACGCCGCAGGGCACGCTGCCGCTCGGCGCACCTTGTGGCACCGGCGCCTGCGCTGGCGGCAAAGTCGTCTGCGCCAGCGGCGGTCTCGGCGGCGCCTGTTCGAGCGCGGTGCTGGCCGCCAGCATCGACCTCTGCGGCGACAAGATCGACAACGACTGCGACGGCAAGACCGACGAGGAGTGCCCCCAGGCCGACACCGACGGCGACAAGACCGCGGACTCCAAGGACTGTAAGCCTTACGACGCCAAGGCGTTCCCCGGCGCCAAGGAGCCATGCTGCAAGCTCGTGCCCGCCGCCGACGGCGCGTCGCCGATCGCCGTCTCGGACAGCACCATCGCCTGCGACCTCAACTGCGACCTGAAGGTTAAGGCCTGCAGCACCAAAGACGCCGACGGCGATGGCTTTGAGGCGCCCGGCGACTGCAACGACAAAGACGCGACCGTGATGCCCGGCGGCAAGGAGAAGTGCGACGACGGCGTCGACCAGGACTGCGACGGCAGCGACATGACGTGCACGGGCCTCACCGACGCCGACAAGGACGGCTATCCGCTCGGCGTCGACTGCAACGACGACGCGGCGACGATTCACCCGCTCGCCGTGGAAAACTGCAACTTCATTGATGATGACTGCGACGGGATCATCGACGAGGAGAACCCCGGCGGCGTCTGTAGCGTCGCCGCCGCCAAGACCGAGGGCGATTGCAGCGCGCAGCAGGGCGTCTGGACCGTCGCGGGCAGCGCTTGCGGCAGCAGCATCGGCGCCTGCAAGCCCGGTATCCTGGCGTGCAAGCACGTCGGGCTCGCCGTCTCGGTGACCTGCGTCGACGCCAGCGTCGGCTCCATCGAGGCCTGCAACGGCCAGGACGACGACTGCAACGGCGAGACCGATGAGGCCTACCCCGACATCGGCAAGAGCTGCGACGGCGACGACACCGACGCCTGCCAATTCGGCAAGCGGATCTGCGCCGCCGATGGCAAAGACACGGTCTGCGGCATCGAGACCAAGAGCGACCTGCTTGAGACCTGCGACGCCCAGAACCCAGCCAAAGGCAACGGCAAAGACGAAGATTGCGACGGCCAAACCGACGAGGTCTGCTGGTCAAGCGACGTCGATGGCGACGGCGTCCAGGCGCCAGCGGACTGCAACGACGCTGACGCCGGCGTCTTCCCCGGCGCCAGCGCCGAGCCCTGCTGCGATCCCGCCTACGCCGGCGGCCCGGCGGCGCTGGAGCTCTGCGACCGCAACTGCGACGGCAAGGTCAGCTTCTGCGACCCTGGCGACAAGGACTTTGACGGCAAGACCGGCGGCGACGACTGCGACGAGACCGATCCGCTGCGCTACCTAGGCGCCATCGAGAAGTGCGGCGACTCCATCGACCAAGACTGCAACGGCGCCGACCTCAAGTGCTCGGACATCGGCGACGGCGACGGCGACGGCTACGCCACGGCCATCGACTGCAACGACTCCAACGCCGCTATCTACCCAAACGCGTTCGAGAAGTGTAACCTCAAGGACGACGATTGCGACGGCCTCACCGATGAGGGCAACCCAGAGGCGGCGCCGACTTCCTGCGGCCTCAACCAGGGCATCTGCAAGCCCGGAAAGGAGGTCTGCGTCCGTCAGCTCACCAAGGCGACGGTGCTGTGTGTGCCAGAGAAGGGGCCGCAGCCGGAGCTGTGCAACGGCGTCGACGACAACTGCAACGGCAAGTCCGACGAGTACTTCCCGACCCTAGCCCAGGCCTGCGACGGCAGCGACCTCGACCTCTGCAGCACCGGCACCGCCACCTGCAAGGCCGACGGCAGCGACGTCGAATGCGTCAACGAGCAGGCCGCCGACTTGGTGGAGCTCTGCAACGGCGCCGACGACGACTGCGACGGCCAGACCGACGAGGGCATGTCGTACTTCGGCAAGGCGGTCGGCGCCGACTGCGACGGCCAGGGCTCCTGCGGCGCCGGCACCGTCGTCTGTTCGCCGGAGCTCGCCGTGGCGGTCTGCTCGACCGACCTCTACGGCCCAGCCAGCCAAGCCAAGCCGGAGATCTGCAACAGCCAGGACGACGACTGCGACGGCCTCACCGACGAGGGCATGCTCTTCGCCGGCGTGGCGGTCGGCGGCGTTTGCAAGGGCACCGGCGGCTGCGCTGGCAAGACAGGCAAGGTCGAGTGTGGCCCCGACGGCGCGCCGATCTGCTCCACCATGCCCGGCGGCTCCGCCTACGCCGGCAGCAAGGAGGTCTGCAACAACATCGACGATGACTGCGATGGCCGCGTCAACGAGGGCCTCAGCCTCGCCGACAGCACCTGCAAGGTCGCCGGCGTCTGCACACCGCAGTCCGTCACCGCGCTCTGCATCGCCGGCGCCTGGAAGTGCGGCTACAGCGCCGTCGCTGGCTATCAGGGCGACACCGAGGTCTTCTGCGACGGCGTCGACAACGACTGCGACGGCAAGACCGACGACGAGTTCTCCGTCGGCAAGGCCTGCGACGGCGACGACAGCGACAAGTGTACCAACGGACTCGTCAGCTGCTCGCCCGACAAGCTCTTCTCGGTGTGCAGCGCCGAGTCGCCGTCCGGCATCATCGATGTCTGCAACGACAAGGACGACGACTGCGACGGCCAAACCGACGAGGACTTCCCCATCGGCAAGGCTTGCGACGGCAAGGACGACGACAAGTGCCCGACCGGCACCTTCACCTGCGCCGCCGACGCGACGACCGCTGAGTGCATCAACGAGCCGCCCGTCGACAAGAGCGAGCTCTGCAACGGCAAGGACGACGACTGCGACGGCCTGACCGACGAGGGCTTCGGCCTCGGCGAGGCCTGCGACGGCTCCGACGCCGACCAGTGCAAGAACGGCGTCTTCGTCTGCTCCGCCGACGGCAAGGGCCCGGCCTGCCCAAGCGAGACCATCGAGGCCATCAAAGAGCTCTGCGACGCCGCAGACAACGACTGCGACGGCCAAACCGACGAGGGCCAGCTCTACAGCGGCGCTAGCTTGGGCAAGAAGTGCACAGGCATCGGCTCGTGTGGCCCCGGCAATGTGGTCTGCTCGCCCGGCACCAAGAAGGCCACCTGCAGCACCAACCCCGACGCCTTCCTCATCTTCGACGGCAAGGAGCTCTGCGACGGCCTGGACAACGACTGCAACGGCTTGACCGACGACGACCTGGCCTGGAAGGGGCATGCCCTCGGCGCAACCTGCCCCGGCCAGGGCACTTGCGGCGCAGGCAAGGTCCAGTGCGGCAAGGACAAGCAGGTGACGTGCAGCACGCTCGGCAACGGCACCCAGGCCCAGGCCAAGGCGGAGCTGTGCGACGGCCTGGACAACGACTGCAACGGCCAGACCGACGACGGCCTCGGACTCGCCCAGTCGCCCTGCAGCGCCAAAGGCGTCTGCACCCCCGAGGCGACCGTCGCGACCTGCGGCGGCGGCCAGTGGCAGTGCGACTATAGCGGCATCAAGGCCTTTCAGCAGAGCGAGGTCACCTGCGACGGGCTCGACAATGACTGCGACGGCCTGACCGACGAGGGCTTCGACACCGGGCTGCCCTGCGACGGCGACGACAAGGACCAGTGCAAGAACGGCACCTGGGCCTGCAGCGCCGCCGGCAAGGCCAAGGTCTGCGAGAACGAGTCGATGACCTCGATCCCCGAGGTCTGCGACGGCACGGACAACGACTGCGACGGCGCCACCGACGAGAACTTCACCTACAACGACGTGGTGCTCGGCGCGCCTTGCGACGGTTCCGGCGAGTGCGGCGCCGGCGAGGTGGTCTGCGGCGCGGTCAGCCTGGTGGCCGTCTGCTCGACCGATCCCGACGGCACCGCCAGCCAAGCCAAGGCCGAGATCTGTGACAACAAGGACAACGACTGCGACGCCGTCACCGATGACGGTATGAAGTTCCAGGGGTTGCCAAAGGGGTTGCCCTGCACCGGCGTCGGCGAGTGCGGCCTGGGTGTGGTCGAGTGCAACCCCATCAAGAAGGTCCCGGTCTGCTCCAGCAACCTCGACGGCACTGAGTCGAAGTCGATTTTTGAGCAGTGCAACGGCAAGGACGACGACTGCGACGGCCAGAGCGACGAGGACGTCGACATCACATCGACCACCTGCAACAAGCAGGGCGCTTGCGAGAAGGCCCTGGTCACGACCTGCAAGGTCGGCAAGTGGCAGTGCGTATTCTCAGGCGCCGGCTACCAGTCCAAGGAGTCGTTCTGCGACAACATCGACAATGACTGCGATGGCGTCACCGACAATGGCTTCAGCCAGAAGGGCGCTGCCTGCGACGGTTCGGACGCCGACACCTGCAAGAACGGCAAGCTCGAATGCGCCCCCGACAAGGCCAGCTTGCTCTGCGGCGTTGAGGCGCCCGTCAGCACGGTTGAGATCTGCGATACGCTCGACAACGACTGCAACGGCCAGACCGACGAGGCGTTCCCCACGCTCGGTCAGCCCTGCGACAGCGGCGACAGCGACCTGTGCAAGAACGGCGTCCTCGTCTGCGCCGCGGCCCAGAAGTCCGTGACCTGCGGCCCCGAGTTCCCGACCGACGTGAAGGAGATCTGCGACGGGGCGGATAACGACTGCGACGGCCTAACGGACGAGGGCTTCGATGTCGGCGCCGCCTGCGACGGCCCTGACAGCGACCAGTGCAAGCTCGGCAAGCTCGAGTGCGACAAGCAAGGCAAGTCGGTCTGCGGCACAGAGTCTCCGGTCAGCACGCAGGAGATCTGCAACGGCATCGACGACGACTGCGACAGCCAGACCGACGAGGGCTTCGAGCAGAAGGGCCAGAAGTGCAAGGCGACGACGGGGAGCGACGACTGCGCCACGGGCACCCTGAGCTGCGGCACCAACGGCGCGCTGGTCTGCGCCAACGACGTCGAGTGCGCCATCGGCGCCAGCTGCAAGAAGAGCACAGGCGCCACGACCCCAGACGCCTGCCTCTGCGGCACCGCGGCCTGCTCCGCGACTCAAGGCGACGAGTGCAACCTCTCGACCAAGGTCTGCACCTGCAACGCCGCCCCAGCCTGCGGCAGCGGCAAGACGTGCATCGAGAACAAGGGCTGCCAGTAGGGCGGCGGGGACCGGTGGGCGTCAGGCGCGGTCTTTGACGATGCCCCGCAGGTAGAGCTCACCGGCTTTGTAGCTCGATCGGACCAGCGGGCCGCTGGCGACGAAGCGAAAGCCGAGTCCCCGAGCCTCCTCGGCCCAGGCGTCGAACTCGGCGGGCTCGGCGAACCGCACCACCTCGTGGTGCCACGGGCTCGGCCGCAGGTACTGCCCGAGCGTCACCGCGTCGCAGTCCACCTCGCGCAGCGCCCGCAGCGCGGCCCGGACCTCGGCGTCGGTCTCGCCGAGGCCGATCATGATGGACGACTTGGTCACCACCTGCGGCGCGGCGGCGCGGGCAGCGGCGAGCGTCCCAAGGCTCTGGGCAAAGCTGGCTCGGCGATCGCGGACGCGCGGCGTCAACCGCTCGACGGTCTCGACGTTGTGGGCGTAGACGTGCGGGCCACCGGCGACGACGGTCGCGACGTCGCCAGCGCGGCCCTCGAAGTCGGGCATGAGCACCTCAACCAAGGTCGGCGGGTTGCGGGCGCGCACCGCCTCGACGCAGGCGCGCAGGTGCGCGGCGCCGCCGTCCTGCAGATCGTCGCGGTTGACGCTGGTCATGACCACGTAGTCGAGGCCCATCACCGCGACCTGCTCGGCGGCCTTCTGCGGCTCTTCGCTGTCGAGCGGCGGCGGGGCGCGGTCGAACTTGACGGCGCAGAAGCGGCACGTGCGGGTGCAGACCTCGCCCATGAGCATCAGCGTCGCCGTCCCTTCGCGCCAGCACTCGCCGATGTTGGGGCACTGCGCCTCCTCACAGACGGTGAACAGCCCACGCTCGCGCAGGTTGCGCTTGATTTCGCGGTAGCGCTCGCCGCCGGGCAGCTCGGCGCGCAGCCACGGCGGCAGCGGCTGACGGGGCTCCCCGGACTCGCGTCGTCGCGCCCGCATCAGGCTCGCCCGCTCTAGTTCCAATCGCATCGGAGCCTCCCGGTCCTGCCGTGCCTGGCGGTCGGCCAAGCGTGGGTCCGGGAGCATGCCAGAGGCGGCGGGCGACTCAACTGCGGCGAGCGCGCGGTCGGCGTCGGCGTGTAGATCGTTCGCGACCCTCGTGCGTCCACGCCGGACGCGGCGCCAGTTGCCGCAGGAGGAAGCCATGACCACCACCCCGACCCACCCCTCGACGATCCCCAGCCTTGGCCGCGGCAGCCGCCTGCTCATCGGCCTGCTCGGCGTCGCGCTCGCCGTCTCCACCGTCGCGCTCGCCTGTCCGCCAGGCCGGGGCCACCACCGCGGGCCGGCCATCGATCCCGACTGCGCAGGCCAGCGCCTTGGCGCCGTGCGCTGGCAGGTCCGCGCCTCGCACCCCGCCGTCGGCTATGACCAGACCGCCCGCGTCTTGGTCGAGGTCCGGCTGCGGGCCGAGCGCGTCCGTAGCGGCGTTCGGCGGCCGATTGGCATCGCCATCGTGCTCGATCGCTCTGGGTCGATGCGCGGCAGCAAGTGGACCGACGCCGTCGAGGCCGCCCGCGCCGCTGTCCGCCGCCTTGAGCGCGGCGACGTGGTGAGCCTCGTCAGCTACGCCAACGACGTCCGAGTCGACTGGCCTGCCCAGCGCTTCAACCCCGATCAGCGCGACGCCCTGATGCGGGTGCTCGACCGCATGGAGCCGACGGGCGCCACTTTCCTCGAAGGCGGCCTCCGGCGCGGCGCCGAGGAGCTGGCGCGCCACGTCGACCGCGAGCGCCCGCTGCGGGTGCTCTTGGTGTCGGACGGCAACGCCAACGTTGGCGCGCAGAGCGGGCACGCCCTGCAGCAGATCGCCCGCACGTTCAACCGCGACGGCGTCATGGTCAGCACCATCGGCCTCGGCGTCGACTACAACGAAGACCTGATGACGGCGGTCGCCGATGGCGGCAGCGGCAGCTACCACTACATTCGCGACTCGGAGCGGCTCGGCGAGACTTTTCAAAGCGAGATCGAGCGCATGCTGGCGGTCGCCGCTCGCCGCATCACCGCCCGCATCCAGCCGATCGACGGCGTGCGCGTCACCCGCGTCCTCGGCTACCCGAGCGAGCCGTTGGGCGACGGCGGCGTCGAGATTCCCCTCGGCGAGCTGGCCTCAGAGGGCGAGCGCAGCCTGCTCGTCGAGCTGGAGGTGCGCTGCGACCGCCGAGGCCGCCGTAGCCTCGCCCACGTCGAGCTGGCGCTGCTGGACGCCGAGGGGGAGCGGCTGCACGGCCACGCCGACCTCGACGTCGAGGCCACCGACGATCCCCGCCGCGTCGAGCGCGAGCGCGACATGGAGGTCGTCGGTCGCCATGAGGAGTACCGGCTGAGCTCCGAGATGCGCGAGTCGGCCGAGATGGTGTCGCGCGGCCAGGGCGCCGAGGCCCAACAGCGGCTGCGCGCGGCGGCGGCCCGGGCCAAGGACGCGGCGGCCAAGGGCGGCAGCAAGGCGCTGGCCGACGCCGCCGGCGAAGCGGAGAGACGCGCCGAGCAGGCTCCGAAGGCCGCCGCCGCGCCGAGCAGCGAGCGTGAAGACTTCAAGAAGGCGACCAAGGCCCGCGCCTACGAGATGGACAAGCGCTAGCCGCCGCGCCGCTGGGGGCGCCGCTGGCGCCTCAGTGTCCCGGCTCGCTCGAGGCGCCCCTCGCCAGCCGGCCCCTTCAGAACGCGATGGCGGCGCCGCGGACGCCGAGCTCTTGCCACATCCGCGTCGGCACCACGCGGGAGTCGCGCACCTCACCCGCTCGTCCGGGCAGGTGCTGCACCTCGAGCGCCCGCCCCGCCGCCCGCCCGAGGGCCGCGATCAGGTCGAGCAGCGTGATGCTGGTGCCGGTGGCGACGTTGACCACGCCCTCCACCGAGGTGTGCTCGGTCAGCGCCGCGCAGGTGGCGCGCGCGACGTCGAAGACCGACACGAAGTCGCGGGTCTGTAGCCCATCGCCGAACACCGTCAGCGGCCTGCCGGCGGCGATCGCGTCCTGGAAGCGGCTGATCACGCCCGAGTAGGTCGAGCGCGGATCTTGGCGCGGACCGTAGACGTT
>SXGT01809912.1_pt1 | contig 29438 bp, 17 predicted proteins | sample 3176221 | NCBI WGS metagenome assembly SXGT01 (sample SAMN11356862, study PRJNA531348) | freshwater metagenome | isolation source: freshwater sample F1-120 | place: China: Fuxian Lake, Yuxi | collected 2017-12-25 | reverse complement strand
TCCGTCGCGTGTTGGGGCCGGTCACCAAGGTCCGACCAGTCCTTAACCGGTTCCCAGCGCGACGGGGCTTTTCTTCCAAGTAGGTTGGGATTCCATCCCGACCGCAAGCGAATGGTCGGGACAGAGTCCCAACCTATCAATCTGGTCCGTTGCTCGTGGTCGCGAACGCGAGCGGCGATGGCTTTTCAGTCAGTGTTGGTCGCATTGTTGAGCAGCTTGTTTGTGGTGTGAGTGTCTGTGGGCCGCGAGACGGATTCGTGGTCCAGCGTCAGCAGGATGCTGATGTCGCTCGTGCGTCAACGGAGGATGCCAGAGTGTCGTTCGGCCTGTTTCGCAGGTCGGGGAGCGAAGCGTTGTGACAAACACCGCTCGACACTCACCAGTGTTTTCGAACGTAGTCCGTCGTCCTCGGACGGCGGAGTAAGTTCCTCGGCGCGGTCATGTTGATCGCGTCGGATGACTAGCCCCCATGTTTCTATTTGCAAAAAGGTGAACTCCATGAAAGCGTTTTCTCGTTCGATGTCGTCACGAGCCAAGTTTCGTCGCGGCTTTACCCTGATTGAATTGATCGTCGTCCTGATGATCCTCGTCGGCTTGGCCGGCATGATCGTGCCGGCCGTGACCGACATGGTTGCTCGGACTCACACAGCGACGGCCGCCGGCAACATTTCTGAAGTCGCCAACGCAGTGGCGCGGTATGAGGTTCAGTATCTGTCGTACCCGAATCGGCTGGATTCGCTGAGCGACAATGCCACCCTCGCGGCGGCTGGCACCTGGGATCAAGCACCGGCAGGTGTCACGGCCACGGTGACACTGACGGCGGATACTGCCGACGCTCTGGCGAACGCTGGAATCAACAGCCTCGCGGTGCATACCGACGGCCAGGATAGCGCGACGTTCACGCAAAGTGCGACATTCGTGACCCCGGCCGATACCAACGTCGTCTATGGCCTGACAGTGGCTCAGCAACAGCGTTTCGGTTTGGAGGCAACCGGCGTGGCTGGCAAGTACGTTGTCTTCGGCGTTGGCGGACAGAACACCGCCATCGGCAAGACGATGACGACCGCGACGACCTCTCCGTGTCGGACGCGATCAGCTTGGGCATCGGCAGCAGCATCCGCTTCGCCGACAGCCAGGACACCGTGCTGCAATTCGGCACCGGCGGGCTGAAATCGTCGTCTGTCAGTTCTATTCTCGATCGCAGCGCCATCGGCATCGGCAGCACGAACGCTGCCTCGGAAACGGCGATCAGCACGTTTGTCGTCCCAGGATTGCCGGGGACGACCGTTTCACTGCCGCTCCATTTGGAAATTTCGGACGGTCAATTCCTGTTTACCTTTGGCGTGTACGACACGTCCGCAGTCACAGCCGACCCGATCACTCAACGTCAGGAGTACGCTCGGCAGGCGATCCAACAATCGGTCGACGCGGGCTGGGTTGTGTTCAGCGAGAACTCGAACCCGCCGGGCTTGGGTGACAAGTCCATTACCGTCGCCGCTGGAACCGAGTTGGGGTTCTACATCATCCCCAACAACAGCCAGACGACATTTCTAGCCGATCCATCGCTGTTCTATAACGGCACCGCGAATCCCAATACGGCCCCCAACAGATTCGCGAAGTATTCGCCGTTGTTCTCCGTGTCGAACGCAAATCCCGGCGAACGGGATCAGATGCTGTCCTTTGTCGGCAATGGGAAAACCGTACTGCTGTTCGACGACATTCCCACGACGCTCGTGGGAAGCGACAAGGATTTCAACGATCTCGTCTTCTCGATCAACACGCCACTGACGGTCACCGATCGGTTGCAACCGCAAGCGTTGGGTGACATCAATCGTGACGGCTTCGACGACGTGGCGGTACGCAACGGCAACCGGCTGCAAATCGTGTACGGCAACGCGAACGCGGCGGCAATAAATTTCGCGCAGCCGAACGTCACGATCACCGGATTCAGCGGACAAGAGCTGATCGCGACCTCCGGCGACTTCAACGGCGATGGGCAACCAGACCTCGCTGTGCTCGATACCTCGACCGACCGAGTGTCGCTGTTCACATCGATCGCATCACGCGGAACGTCGTTCGCGCGCACGACGGCGAACATCGTGCTGACTGGCGCGAGCCTGCCGGTGTCGAGCACCGGGTTTGAACTCGCTGTGACCGACTCAAGAGTCAGCTCAACTCCCATCACACTTCTGGCGACGGCCACCGGTCGGCGCGAACTCTCGTCGGCGGACATCGCCGGTACGACGCTCACGTTCGAGATCGAAGTCACCGGCCAGCGGGCCACGACGATCACGACCGGCAACACGCAGCGAACGACGCTCTCGACAGTCAAGCTGTCCGACACGATCCAGATTCAGACGACGGCGCTGGAAACGCTCGGCTCGTTGGCGACCGCGATCAACTTCGCGCTGGCGGAATCGCCCCTCGCCGGTGCGAGCGTCACGGCGGTTGTGAGCAACACGAACAACGGTCGATTGTCGTTCACGGCTAGTCTCAACGGCGTCAACTTGCAGTTGCTCGTGCGAGCGACGCCGCTACGCAACTTCTCGTCACTGTCGCAGACACCGAATTTGAATCTCAACGGCGACGTCGCCAGCGATCTGGTCATCACGGCCGGTTCGGCCGAAGGCAGTCTCGCCGGCGCGCTCGACAGCGCAGGCCGAATTTACGCCGTGTATGGCCGCACGATTCCTCCGGCTGTGTTCGATGAACTTTCCAATGACTCGGTCGCAGGCTTCGGAGCATTCGTCACGGATCGAGGATCGGGTCAGCCGAACCTGTTCGACAACGGCGGCGCGGCGTTCACGTTTGCGGCCGGTCAGACCGAGCGCTGGTTCCGTTTCCGCACGCTCGGCGACGGAAAGGCGAACAATGCGATCCGGCTGCAAGGAAACGTGATCGCCGATTTGATCTCGGCGGACGGTGACGTGCTGGCACTCAAGCAGCGAGCGATCGACCTGCGCACGCTCGAAGCGGGAACGTACTTCTTGCGAGTTTACGCGGGCGGGAACGTCGATTACGGCTCGCCGATTCCGCTGGGCAATTTGTTCGACGATGCGAACAACATGAGCCTCACTGCGGCGATCGCGACCGACACGTTCAAGGCCACCGCCGATGCGAGCGACCTGGGCGTGAACAAAGTCCTGACTGGTGGGTCAGCGACGCGGGATCTTGACCAGGCGGGACAGGTCAGTTTCAACCTGTCGAACCTCGGTTGGCAAAGCAACCAATACAGTGATCCGGTCAACGATGCCAACGCCAGTCCGTCCAACGAACGGCCGATCCGCACGACGGGTTCTTCGAACGGGCTGCCCACCTTCCAGAAGATTGAAGACGGCGTCGGTCTGCATGCCAATGGGCTGGTTACGTTCGATCTCAATGAGTTGCGGACGGCCGGTGGATTCGCGGCCTCGCAGCCGTTCCGCTTTGTCGCGGATCGCGTGGGGATGAACGACCTCGGCGGCGGTTCGATCCGCACGGCGGTGATTGTCAGCAACGCTCAGGGTGTGCTCAGTGGTGTTGTCAATGGTCAGTCGGTGGCGGTGACGAACACGAGCGGCACTTGGTCCTTCAGCGGCACGATTCCCGCCGCGCAAACTTCCAGCAGCGGTCTCGTGTCGTTGAACATCGACCTGCCGAGCACGGCTCGGTATTTGACGTTGCTCGTCACCGGAGCGGGTGACGGCATCGGCAGTGATCACGGCGTCTTTTCAGGAGCACGGTTGATCCCGGTCGATTTCCGCATTGAATTCGCGGCTCCGATTCCCGGTCAAACGCACGAGACTTCGACCTTCCCGGACAGTGACACGATCCGCGGCGGCGACGGCGACGACTTGATCACCGGCAACGCGCGAAACGATTCGATCTACGGCGAAAGCGGCGTCGATCAATTCACCGCCGAACCGGCCGAGGTCCGTGATTTCCAGACTGGCATCGACCGGCCACTGATCGCGCCGACCTCCGGCGACGCAGTGGCAGGGAATCCCGATCCGATCCTCGATCCGGTCATCGAGATCGTCGATCCCGGCCTGTCGGCAATGCTGGCCACCTTGCTGGGCGAACCGACGATCACGACCGAACGGGGCCTCGACTTCGATGGCTCCAACGATCGCGTGATCGTGTCGAACTTCGGACAGGTCGCGCCGACCACCGAGATCACGATTGAGTTCTGGCAGAAAGTGGATTCGGTCAAAGCGCAGAGCACGTTCAATTTGTCGAATGACGTCGGCGCGAATCGCATCAACGCGCATGTGCCGTGGTCGGACGGGCTCGTGTATTGGGACTTTGGCAACATCTCCGGCGGCGTCGGCCGGTTGACCTATTCGCCCCCAACGTCGTTGGTGGGCCAGTGGCATCACTGGGCAATGGTCAGCAGCGTCAGCGACAGCTTCATGAAGATCTACCTCGACGGCATACAAGTCGCGACGAAAACCGGAGCCAGTTCATTCAGCCGCGGCGCGAGGGATCTGGCGCTTGGTGGCGACTTCAACTTCCTCGACGGCAGCTTGTCCGACGTGCGAGTCTGGAATGTCGCGCGAACCGCGTCCGAGATCAGCAGCAACTTCAACACACCTCTCAGCGACAGTGTCGTGGCCAGTACGCCGAGCCTCGTGGCGTACTGGAAGTTCGATGAACTCAGCGGCACAACCGCGTTCGATCAGACCGGCCGATCGGGAGACGGAGTGCTCGGCGGAGGGGTCGCGGACAATACTCCGACGCGCATCGCTGCGCCGAATCCCGGCGCATCGTCGGTCGTCGCCAGGAACAGTCTCACGGCGACCGATCTCAATTCGCTCATCACGGTCGATACGAACAATCGGATCATCCATTCGCTCAGCGGCCTCGATCACGCGACGAACTTGCTGACGTTGGACGTCTCGTCCACCGGAACCGGTTTGCTCACCACAAGCGATCTGGCGGTACTCGGACCCAGCCTGCCGACGACCGGCACGTTTTCGGGCGAAGAGCTGGGGACGCGCCGCTTGCAGAACCTCGACTTGACCAACAACCCTGGCATCACGGACATCACGTCGCTCGACGGGCTGACCACGTTGCAATCGCTGCGGTTGGAAGGAACCGGCGTCAGTGGCACCGGCGCGTCCACGCTGACCACGCTCGGCAAGCTGACGAATCTGACGACCCTGATCGCTCCGACGACGGTGCTGCCGCGCGGCACGAATCTGGTCGTCAACGAAGGCTCGACGGTGAACGTCGGCGCGAGTCTCGCATCGCTCGACTTCGATGGCACAAATGATTTCGTCGATCTGGCACCAGCGACGTTGCTCAATAATTTGACAAGCAACTTGACGGTGACCGCCTGGATCAAACCGGACTCGTTGGTCGGGCGGCGGCGAATCATTAGCAGTGATAGCAATAGCAGTGGTTGGACCTTCGGAATCAATGGCGTCGGCCTGAATTTTCAGACGCTCAGCAAAGGAGATTACGACAAGCCTCTGCCTGCTTCCGGGATTGCCGTGGGGCAATGGGCTCATGTGGCGATGACGTTCTCGACAACTAGCGTCGAGTTCTTTGTCAACGGTGTCTCGGTTGGAGCCGCCAATCTTGACGGTCTCAGCGGGGCCGCAATCCCAGGAACCGGCGGTTTTCGGATTGGATCACATAACAGCAGCGACTATCCGGACGAATTCTTCGACGGTCGCATGAATGACGTCGGAGTCTGGAGTGGCTTGCTGACTGCCAGTCAAATTCAATCCGTGATGCGAACCGACCTGGCTGGAGCCGGCAGTAATCCGGTTGGCTTCTGGAAACTCAACGAGGGAACTGGCACGACTGTCACGAGCACCGGGCCGAACACGATCAACGGCACGCTGGGAGCCTCGACGGCCTCGCCGACGTGGGGCAGCGACGTCACCGTTTCACCGGCTGGATTGTTCACGACGACGAGTTCGTTCGGGAAGACTGCGGTCGAAAACGGCGTGGCGACCGTCACCGTGCATGGCGGCAGCTTCCCGCTGGTCATCCGCAACGTCGCTCCGACCGTCACGCAGACGCCGAATCTGAACCTCGCCAACAGCGGCGGCGGAGTCCGCGAAGGGCAGACGATTTCGGTCTTGCCGAGCGCCACTCCGGGCCGCATCGACCTGAAAGTCAACGGCACGCTCGTCGATCAACTCATCATCGCTGATCCAGGAACGCAAGACCTGGCGACACTCAACGTCAACACCAGCATCGAGAATCCCGATGGCACGACCACCGAACTGTCGCAGAAGGCGCTGGCGTTCTCGGACACATCGTCGATCGCATTGCCGAACGAAGTGCTCGATGGCTTGTCCAACTTCACCACGACGTTCTGGATGAAGACGACGAAGACCGGGCCACAAATCATCGTCAGCGCGGCGAACGAGACGCACGACGAGGAGTTCGCGATCTTCTTGCTGAACAACACGACGATGGTGGTCGCGGTCCACGACGAACAAGTGACTTGGACGATTCCGTCCGTCTCCGATGGCGTCTACCGGCACTTCGCGGTGGTGCGCCTCGCGGACACGAGGTCGGCCGTGCTGTTCATCAACGGGGATTCGCAAGGGTCACGCCTTCTGAAGGGATCTCCTCGTCCGCTCACCGTCGCCGAGGGGGGCCTCTTCATCGGCCAAGATCAAGATGTCGTTGGCGGTGGATTCGATCCAACGCAGGCGTTCGTGGGTTCGCTCAGCGATCTGGCGGTGTTCCGAGCGCCATTACCCACGTCCGAGATCCTGAGGGTCCGCCAGAATCAGTTCACTTCCAGCTACATCCGCTACACCCTGCGGATGCGATTGATGCTGAATGAAGGGGACGGCTCGGTCGCACACGATCACGGCCCCATCGGCTTCGATGGCCGAATCGTCGGAGCGGACTGGTCGCAGGCCGCTCCCACGGTGTTCGGTGGCAGCACGCAAATGCTCGACGAAGGCAACTACACGCTGCGATTCACGGCGACCGATGGCGACGGAGGTGTCGTTTCGACACAGCGAGCCTTCACCGTCGTCAACGTCGCGCCGACGATCCCCAGCCTCAACGCCAACCCCGCGACCGCGAGCATCGGCACGTTGCTCCGATTCACGTCCAACGACACCACCGACGCCGGAGCCAACGATACGATCGCGCGACGTTGGGACGTGACAACAAACAACGGCCAGGTGATTGAACCGTCGAGCGACATCAACTTCAGCTTCACGCCCCAATTCGCCGGGACTTACGCGGTCAGGCTGACCGCGACTGACAACGATGGCGGCGAGTCCACTCGAACGGAGACCTTCACCGTCAATCCGATCGCGCGGATCACCGGCACTCCGACCAGCAACGTCGTGGCCGGTTCCGCCGTGTCGCTCAGCGGAACGACGTCGAGCGTCATCGGTTCGCCCGGAGCGTTTATTAACGGCACTCCGGTGACTCGCGAGTACTTGTGGACCTCCGACGCGGGTGTCGCGATCTTCGACGGTACGACCGCCACGCCGATCCTCGTCCCAACGACGGCCGGCGCGCACACGGTCACGCTCAGAGTCAGCGACGTGATCGGCGGCGTTCGGTTCGAGAACACGGTCACGTCGTCGTCGTTCAACGTCACGGCGGCGGCCAACATCGCCGTGCTGCACAACGTTGAAGCGGGGCCGGTGGTTCCCAACGGCGGGTTCGAATCGCCCGCATACGCGGCCAACGAGTTCAAATACTACTTCGGGATGTCCGACGCCGAGCGTGCGGCGGCTGTGTGGGTGGGAACAAGCTTCGCCGCGATCGGACGAAACATCAGCGGGTTCCAAAACGGCGGAGTGCTCGCGGCCGAAGGGCAGCAATTGGGAATCCTGCAAGAGACGACCGGCCAGTCCCCATCGCAGCTCTCACAAACGATGAGCGGCTTCACACCCGGCTCGTCGTATGCCATCAGCCTGCAAGCAATGCCACGGCAGAGCTTCGACTTTGGCACCGATCTCGAAGTCGTGCTCGACGTGGGATTGCCTACCGAGCAGAAGGTTCTGGAAATCGACCAGGTCATCGGTACTCAGTTTGCCACCTTCGTCTCAAATCCGTTCACGGCGACGAAGAGTTCCTACTCGGTCACGCTCCGCACCACTCGGAACGGAGGCACGCTGACGGGCGAACGAACGAACTTCGTCGACGACGTGCGGACGCAGCAATTGACTCAGGAAGGAACGACACTGTTGCTGACGGCGTCGGGTATCTCGCCGTTGGCGACGCTCGATGTCGCTGGCACACCCGCGGCGACTCGGACGTTCGCCTGGACCGCGCGCAACGGCGCGAATGCCGTGGTCGCGACCGGGAGCCAAGGGACGTTCGTGTTTCGTCCTGCCGATGACGGAACGTACTCCGTGACGCTTACCGTGACGGATGACTTTGGTGGCGGCAAGACAATCGTGCGAACGACACCGGCGCAAACGATCCGCGTTGGCAACGCGCTTACGACGCTGGACGCGATTGCCGATCTGCCGATCGCGGCCGATGGGAACGTCACGCTCGCGGGTCACTTCACCGATGCCGGTTTGTCCGACGCGTTCACCGCCACGATCAACTGGGGCGATGGTCAATCCACCGGGCCGACGGTGGTCACGTCGGCGGCGGTGGCCGCCGGCCGAGCGGGCAACTTCAGCTTCAATCACACTTACGCGAGCAACGGCAACTTCCCGATCACCGTCACGCTGAACGACGGTGACAACACCGTGACGCGCACGCTGACAGCTCGCGACGTGATCGCCGCGACGGCCGACATCGTGGATGTGACTCCCGATCCGCGCAACTCGGCGGTCGGAGTCGTGACCGTCAACTTCACCGAGGACGTCACCGGCGTCGATCTGACCGACTTCACGCTGTTGCGCGATGGCGCGCCGGTCAGCTTGAGCACGATCGCCGTCACGCAGGTCAACGCGAAGCAGTACACGATCAACCTCAGCTCCGTCACGGTTGCTAGCGGCAACTACACGCTCCGAGTGAACGCGGTCGATTCCGGCATCGCCGACGTCGCGGGGAACGCGCTGTTGCTCGACGCGACCGACATTTGGGCATCCGACTTCGACGCTCCGACCGCGACGATCAGCGGCGTTTCTCCCACGATCCGCAGCACAGCGGTCGAGGTCGTCACGATCGACTTCAACGAAAACGTGAGTGGCGTCGGCATCGACAACTTCACGCTGACGCACGACGGCAACGCGGTCAGCCTCAGCGGACTGAGTGTCACGCAAAACACGCCGTCGCAGTACACGTTGAATCTGTCGAGTGTCACTGCGACGTCCGGCAGTTACCGGTTGGCGATGACGAATAGCAGCGGCAGCATCGTCGATACCGTCGGCAACGCGCTGCGGACACCGACGACCGGAGTGGTGCTGAGCACACCCACGACGATCACCGTCGGTTCGGCGCTCGGCAAGATGGCGACGGGAGACTTCAACGAGGACGGGCACCTCGACATCGTGGAATCGAACGAAGGTTCGCCGGGGGCCCCGATTCGTGTGGCGATCTTGCTTGGCAACGGCAACGGCACATTCCGCCCGGTGTCGTATTTGACGCCCTCGGGATTGAACAACTCGGCTCAAGTCGCGGACTTCAACAACGACGGCCACGACGACGTCGTCGTGGGGAACTTCTTCACACCCGACGTCAGTGTGTTCCTTGGTCACGGAGACGGCACGTTCGACGCGGCCCGCAACTCGGCGACGACGGCCGGGACTGGCAATCAAGCGGTCGCGGACCTGACCATCGCGGACTTCAACAACGACGAGAATCTCGACCTGATCGTCGGTAAATTCAACGGCACGTCGGCCAGTATCCTGCTCGGCAACGGTGACGGGACGTTTGCCGCACCAGTCGCGCTCACGACCGGCTCGACTCAAGGTTTTTATCGCTTCAGCTCCGGCGACTTCGATCGAGACGGCAACGCCGACCTCGTCGCGGCGACCGGCGGAGCGTCCGTGCGAGTGCTCTTCGGAAACGGCGACGGCACGTTCGACGCGCCGCTCTCCGTGACCACGACGAGTTCCGCGATGGTCGTGGCGGCCGATGTGAATCGTGACAACAAGCTCGACTTGATCCTGCGCAACGGTGTGGTGCTCGGTAACGGCGATGGTTCCTTCGGCGCGCCCAAGCCGTTCGTCGGTGGAGGCGGTTTCGTCACGCTCGGGAATTTGAACGGAGACAGTCATCTCGACATCGCGGTAGGTGAATCACCCAGCACGATCAATGTGCTACTGGGCAACGGCGATGGAACCTTCGCTGCGCGGCAACGAATCGCCAATGGAGGAGCGGGTACGAATGGCCTCGCAGTCGGTGACTGGAACGAGGACGGCTTGGACGACTATGCCGTGGGTTTCTTCGCCCTCGGAACCGCCAATATTTTCTTGACGATTCCGCAGCCCGAGCCGATCGAACAGCTCTGGGTCATGGACACGATCGCTCCCACGGCGAACATTGTTGATGTGACTCCCGATCCGCGCAACTCGACGGTCGGCGAAGTCACGATTCAGTTCAGCGAAGAGGTCACCGTTGTCGATCTGGACGACTTCACGCTGACGCGCACGGTCGGAGCAGAGACGACGACCATTGGCCTCGGTTACTTGCCGCTGATGCAGGTCTCGGCGTCGCAGTACACGCTGGACCTGACCGCCGTGACGAATGTTTCCGGCCTTTACACGCTGACGCTCAACGCGGTCGAATCCGACATTACCGACGTTGCGGGGAACAGCTTCACGGCGAACGCGACCGAGTTTTGGATCACGGACAGTGACCTCGCGACCGCGACGATCGCCGAAGTGACGCCACGCCTCCGCAACACGGCGGTGGGAATCGTCACGATCGACTTCAACGAAGACGTGACCGGTCTCGATCCCTTCGACTTCTCGTTGACGCGCGACGGGCTGACGCTCGACTTGACCGATGCGACGGTGACGCAGGTCACTCCGCGACAGTTCACGCTCAATCTGGCGAACGTCGAACAATTGGACGGCAGGTACGAGCTGACGCTCAACTTGAGCGGTTCGGGAATTCTCGACGGGTTTGGTAACGAGTCGTTCGGCAGCGTCAGCGACGATTGGATCGTGGATTCGACCGTACCGGACGCCGTGATCTCCGACGTCGTCATCGGCCCGTTCGATCACGACGCAGGGATCGTGACGATCACGTTCAACGAACCGGTCAGCGGCGTCGATATCGCGGACTTTTCGCTGACGATGGGCGGCAACGCGGTCAGTCTGGACGGTCTGACGGTCGTCGAAGTCAACGAGATGGAATACCGAGTCGATCTCTCGTCGCTGACCGCGGCGTTCGGCAGTTACGTTCTGACGCTGAACTCCAACGAGTCGGAGATCACCGATCTTGCGGGCAATCCGCTCGAGGCGTCCGTGACGGAAGACTGGATCAAGGAATTCATCGAAGTCACCGCCGACGCTCACGGACCGTACTCGATCGACGCCGGCCGCGATCTGGTGTTGTTCGGTTCGATTTCACACACCATCGAAGGCCAGTCGTTCGAGTGGGACTTCAACAACGACGGCACTGCCGATTTTGTCTCCGAGACCGGTGAGAGTGTCGCACCCTGGCGGAACGTCGCCGACGCGGGACTGGGCGCGGGCGAGCACACGATCACGCTCCGCGTGCTCTTCGACGGCAACGTCATCGACACCGCGACCGCGTCGCTGACCATCAGCGACACCTTCTTCCACGACATGCTCGGTGACGCCGATCTCGTGCTGAAACAAGCCGGGAACGAACTGGAACTTCGCAACCGCGACGATCAGACACTGGTCAGCCACGCGAAGCTCGCCGGACTGACGTCGATTCGCGTGCTGGGCAACTCGTTCGACAACGCGTTGCTCGTCGATCTCTCGGCCGGCAATCTGATCCCGGCGAACGGGCTGAGCTTTGACGGAGCCGCTTTCGCGAGCGGCATTCGCGGCGACGTGCTGCGGATCGTCGGCGTGACGACCGACAGCGTCGAACACCAACTGGTCAACGACGGCAGCGGCACAATGGTGTTTGACGGCCGCTCGATTCATTACGCGGGAACGGCGTCCGTCGTCGATGAGCTGGCGACGAGCACGCGGCTGTTCACGTTCGGCGGCGAGGCGGACGTGCTGACGTTCGGTAACGACTCGCAAGCGGCCAACAACCTCTCGCGGCTCACGAACATCACCGGCGAAGTGGCCGTCGATTTCCAATCGCCGAGCACGTCGCTGACGATCAACGCGGGGGACGGCAACGATGCGTTCGCGCTTTCTGCCATTGATTTGCTGTTCGCGGCCAGCCTGACCTTCAACGGCGGCAGCGGCGACGATGGAGTGACCGGTGGAGCTTGGTTCGGGAAGGCCGTCACATTGCTTGGTGGCTCCGGCAGCGACACGCTGATCGGCGGAGCGGGCAACGATTCGATCAACGGCGGACTCGACAACGACACGGTCGATGGCGGACTAGGCAACGACGCGGTCAGCGGCGGTGACGGCGTCGATCTGGTGCGAGCGACCGGCAACTCGAACTTCACGCTGACCGACAGTTCGCTGATCGGGCAGGGAACCGACAGCCTGTTCGCGCTCGAAACCGCACTGCTCAACGGGGGCGACGGAGCCAACATGCTCGACGTCACCGGCTTCACTGGCCAAGCCACGATCAACGGCGGAGCGGGCAACGATCAACTGGTCGTCTCGCGATTCGATTCCGTGTTCGCGATCGGCGGCACGGGTCAGGACACGCTGAAGGTCGGCGGCCCGGCACTGGACCTCACGACGGTATCCAACGACCGACTGATCGGCATTGATCGCATCTCGCTGTTCGGCAACGGCCCGCAAACGCTGACGCTGAACCTGCTCGAAGTGCTCAATCTGTTCGGCGAAACAAACTCGCTGATTGTCGATCGGGACGCGGAAGACAACGTCAATCCCGGAGGGGGCTGGATTTCGTCTGGCCGCGACACGATCGGCGGCCTGCCGTTCGAGGTGCTCACGCAAGACACGACGACGCTGTTCGTGCAATTCCACAATCACGCGCCGACGATCACCGTGATCGCGAATCAGACGACGAACGAAGACACGGCGATCACCAACCTGCCGTTCATCGTCGGCGACTTTGAGACCACGACCGCGAATCTGCGCATCACCACGTCGTCCAGCAACGCGGCGATCGTGCCGGCCCCGACGGTCGGCGGTTCGGGAGCCAACCGCTCGCTGACGATCTCGCCCGCCGCGAATCAATTTGGCACGGCCACGATCACCGTCACGGTCGAGGACGAAGACGGGGCCAGCGCCTCGCGACAATTCACGGTGACGGTGAATCCCGTCAACGACGCGCCGACGATCAGCGCGGTCGGCGATCAAACCTTCAACGCCGGCACTCCGATCATTTTCACGATTGGAGACGTCGAAACCGCCGCCGGCGCGCTGACCGTGACAGCGACCTCCGCCACGCAGACGATCGTGGCGAACAGCGGTCTGGCGCTCGGCGGCACGGGAGCCGGTCGCTCGCTGCAAATCACGCCAGTCGTTGGAGCGTTTGGCACCTCGCAAATCACGATCAACGTCTCTGACGGATCGACCACGGCGTCTCGGCAATTCGTGCTGTCCGTGTTGGCCGACCTGACGTTCAACATTCGCAGCACGGCGGCCATCACCGCGACGACGACGATTAACACGACGCTGACCATCGACGCCAGCAATCGACTGATCGTGAGGTACGTCAACGGCGCGAGCACGATCACCGACACGCAGCAGATCGCCGCGAACCTGATTCGCTCGCTGACGTTCAACGGCACGGCCGCGAAGGACAACGTGAATCTCTCGCCACTCACCCCCGCGAAGTTCACCCGGCTGACGCGCGTGACGGTTCACGGAAACGACAACAACGACACCGTCACGGGTTCGGTGTTCGCGGACTCGCTGGCCGGCGGACTCGGTCTCGACAGCTTCGTCGGCGGCGACGGCAACGCCACGCTGGTCGGCGGTGAAGGCAACGACTTCCTCGACGGTGGACTGGGCAACGAGTCGATCATTGGCGACGCGGGCCTCGACACGTTGCTCGGTGGAACCGGAACCAACTCGCTCGACGGCGGCGCGGACGACGATCAACTCCGCGCCACCGGCGACGTCAACTTCACGCTGACCAACACGTCGCTCGACGGCACCGGCACGAACGCGATCAGCAACATCGAACTCGCGATGCTCTCGGCCGGGACCGGTACGATCAACAACTTGATGGACGCCAGCGGCTTCAGCGGCCGAGCCACACTGCTGGGTCTCGCCGGCAACGACACGCTGATCGGCGGCTCGAACAGCGATTCGCTCGACGCTGGGGCCGGCAACGACTCGCTGACCGGCGGACTTGGAGCCGACACGTTCAATGGCGGCGCGGGAACAGATCAAGTCAGCGAAACCGGCGTGAGCGCCACGACCGCCAGTTCGACGACGATCAACAGTTCGCTTGGCCTCGATAGCCTCGTCTCGGCCACCGTCGAAAGTCTGAAAATGATCGGTACGAGCGATGCCGACACGCTGGCAATCGCCGCGACGAGCGGATTCGCCGGGACGGTGCAATTCGATGGTCTCGGCGGCAACGACACGCTGACCGCCGGAGCCGGCGCGGCGACTCTGACAGGCGGTGATGGCGATGACACGCTCAGGGGTGGCGGTGCGGCTGACAAACTGTTTGGCGGTGCCGGTCTGGATTCCCTGTACGGAGCCGCCGGCAACGACACGCTGCAAGGAGGAACTGGCGACGACACGCTCAACGGCAACTCCGGCACCGACCTCGTGGATGAACTCGGCGAAGGCCGCGTCACGATCGGCCTGAACACCGACACGCGACAACTCGTTTCCGCCAACCTCGGCACTGACCAGTGGCTCGCGATGGAGCAACTGAAGCTGACAGGCGGCAACGGCAATGACTTCTTCGACGCTCGCCGTTCGTCACTCCCCGCAACGTTGATCGGCAACGATGGCAACGACACGCTGCTCGGTGGAGCCTTCATCGACAGTGTCGTTGGCGGCAATGGCGACGATTACGTCTCCGGTGGCGCGGGGATCGACAAGATTGACGGCGGAGTTGGCTCGGATGCGCACTACGAACAAGCCGATACGAACTTCACCATCACTGGGTCGAAGATTTCGTCGAGCGCCACCGGGACGACCGAAACTCCGACCGGCATCGAACGGATCGTGATCCTGGGCGGAGTGGGCAACAACAACATCAACGCGTCCGCCGCAACGGTCTCCGTCGTGCTGATCGGCGGCCGAGGTAACGACACTCTGCTGGGCGGTTCCGCCAACGACACGCTCAGTGGAGGAAATCGATCCGACACTGGAGTCGACGACGGCATCGACAGCCTCAATGGCAACGGCGGCGCGGACACCTACGAGTTCGACTCACGAGACATTCGAGTCACTCAACCGGCCGACCTCGTCATCGACAACATCTTCTCACTGCTACCCGATTGGATCGACATCGTCGAATGATGGACTGTGGTCTGCTCCTCGAAAACTGAACCAGGCGTGATGAGAGTCCTGATCGCCTCGAAGCGGCGAAGGAGGACTCGATGCCCAGAAGCAGAAGTCGCAGAGAACGCGGGAAGCGTCATTCGCCGGAGTCCGCCGAAGGCGGATTCGGAAGCTTCGTGAGGCGGATGCGATGTTGTCGGCGGGGAAGTCCGTTGGCGGAGTGTTGCAACAGCTCGGCGTGAGCGAGCCGACGTATCATCGGTGGCGGAATCAGTACGGCGGGATGAAGGCTGAGGAGGCCAAGCGGCTCAAGCAGCTTGAGCAAGAGAATGTTCGACTGAAGAAGTTGGTCGTAGAGCAAGCGCTCGACCGTCCGTGGATCGACTGGGACAAGTTGCGTGCTGGTGTGCGTCGGCGAAACGAGATCGTCCATGACGGGACACTTTTCGACAGTAGCGTGTGCCTTCAGGATGTCGCGAGCGTCGAGGAGCAGTTGGTCGCTTGGGCAATTATTTGATGCGGCCGAACCAGTCGAGGAGGGTCGGCGGCCGCCGACCGTTGATGGTCTTCGCGATCGCTACGGTCGGGTGGCACGCCCTGAGTCATCGAAGGGCGTGGCTGGAGCAACTCGACACGCCCTTCCCGTTGGTCAGAGCGTGCCACCCGCGAGGTCTCACAACGCACTCACTCCGCGAACAGCGACCGGTACTTCTTCGACGAGTACAGCCGGAAGTGGACGTCGCGGAGATACTCGTAGGGGCCGTCTTGGCGGATGCTGTCCACGAGCGAGGCGATCTGCAATTGCGAGCGGTACGCTTCGATGCTCCGCAGCTTGTGTTGAAAGACATCGTCGTTGCCGCGGACTTCCAGATTCGGAGCGTCGGCGAAGTCGCAGTAGATCGCCAGCTCGAAGAGTTGCGGAACGGCCAGCGGTGCGCCGAGTTCCGGCCAGATGTCGCCGGACGCATGGAACAGGCTGATGAGCAATTCGTTGTGCGTGATCTGATGATCGGGATGCAGGTCGGTCGGCGTCGGGACGAACACGCACGTCGGACGGAACTCGCGCAGATAATAGGTGAAGGCGTTTTGCAAACCGACGTAGCCTTCAATCGCTGGCTCCAGATTGCGTGCCGCTCGGCGACCGATGTACGCCGTCAAACCGCCGTCCGGATAGTTGATGTAGCTCACTCGATCGCGAGCGATGCCGAGCATCTCGAAGGACTCGTAAGTCTCCGCGCGGCGGATTTTGGCGATCGAGTCGCGATGCTCGGCTCGGCAATATCCGAGGCAGCCGTCGGTCACGATCAGCACTTGCACATCGATCCCGGCATGCCGAGCCGCTTGCATCGTCAAGCCCGCCCCGATGCAGAGGTCGTCGTCGTGCGGCGCAACGAACAGCCAGGTCGCTCCCGGCACGCTGCCGTCGATGACTTCAGCCAGCTTGTCCGTCCGGCGTTTGACGCCATTTTCAAGACGCGTGAACTGGAACGGAGCGGTCTCGCGCGACGACGAGGACAAATCGGACGGCATAACGGAGGTGAACGTGGTCGGGGGCATGACGATTCGAGTCCTGGGCGATGGCGAAGCACGAACAACATCGGCCATCAATCTATCGCTCGCGATGGGGAGATCAATTGATTGCCGGCGTGAAACGGAGACTTCGACGATGCGAAGCTCTCGCTTGACCAGTCTGCGCGATCGTCAAACCGATCGTGGCCCGCAAATCCGGCAGAGTTCTTTGTGGCTCGAACAAAGTTCTCAATCTTCCGCCCTTCATTTTCCGCCAGCCCTCCGACATCTCGCGAACGAGCTGGCAAAAATGAACGGAAAAAATGCGGACTTCGTCGGCTGGTTCAGAGCCGACCGACCCAACTCAAGAGTTGCCGTAGCAACTTGGCGTAATCGCCGCCAACCTCGACCCCGTTGGCCTGCGGGGCTTGAGCCGCAACTCGCGGCATGCCCCAGTCAACCAACGGGCCGACCCAATGTGGAGCGACGTCCGTTGCCAATGCGGCGGTGCGCCCTTGCCCCAATTCGCCAACCACTAACAGCGGATGTCGGTCGAGCGAAGAGAAGTGAAAGTTCCCGTTGTCGCACTGAGCGGTGAAACGCTGTGCCTCCAAGAGAACCGTTGCAGCGGGCTTTGGAGTCAGTCGGTTGAAGCCACCGATGACCGGCGGCCGAGAATCCCACGGTAAGCCGGCCACAGCGGGGTGCTCGGCGACGCGGCGGACGAGCACCGGTTGATCGCAATTCATCCGATCGTCGATCGACTCGATGATCACCGGGAGCGCATCACCGACGAGCGTGCCATCCCAATCGCCACCGAGTCCGTGAAAGGACTCCCAACCGCCGATCATGATCAAGCCAGTGCCGCCAGAGACTTGTTCGATCAAATTACGCTGCGCCACCGCGTCCATCCGCGCCGCCGGATAATCGCTGATGATGACCAGCGCTCGCGGCCTGTCGAAGATTTCCGCTGGAGCCGACTCATGGCTGGGGACATAGTCGAAGGCCCAACCCCAGCCGTGCATCAACCCGGCCAAGTACGCCGCCGCGTCTCGCAAGTGAGTGTCACCGAGGTACAGGATCGAATTCGCCATGAGTGCGAGTCCTTCGAGAGGTTGGCTTGATTTTTGAGGAGTGAGTCTCTGGAGTAGGCACGCTACGTCTTTTGGACTGCTGCGACCAGAGTCGCAGCAGTCGACCCGTCGCGATGAAGTCGCGATGAAGTCGCGATGTTTTTTTGGAAAACACGTTTTGAAAAGCGACGACTGCGGTCGTCGCACTCCAAATAAGGACAACTCATGCTTGAAGGCAACGCGCTCGTCGGTCAGTCGGGTGGTCCAACGTCGGTCATCAATGCGTCACTGGCTGGCGTCGTCGAGACGGCACTGAAGAGCAAATCCATTCGCCGCGTGTTCGGCATGAGATTCGGCATCGAAGGAGTGCTCGGCAATGTGCTGCTCGACCTGGGTGCCGAGCCGGTCGACACATGGAAAGGACTGCGGACGACTCCAAGCAGCGCTTTGGGATCGAGCCGGCTGAAGCTGAAAGACGAGCATTTCGCGCCGGTCCTGAAGTGCTTGAAGAAGTACGACGTCCGCTACCTGTTCATGATCGGCGGCAACGACACGATGGACACGATTCATCGCGTCGTCGAGTACGCTCGGAGCCACGGCCACGAGATGCGCGGCGTCGGCGTGTCGAAGACCGTGGACAACGATCTGTTCGGGACCGACCACACGCCCGGCTATCCAAGTGCCGCGAGGTTTGTGGCACTGTGCGTCCAGCAGGCAGGCATCCTTGCCAGGGACATGCAGCGGGTCGATCAATTCGTGATCTTTCAGACGGTCGGCCGCAGTGCTGGCTGGCTGCCGGCCGCTGCCGCACTCGCGAAGTCAAAGCCCGCAGATCCGCCACACATCCTGTTGCTGCCAGAACGGCCGTTTGATCGCGACAAGTTCCTCGCGGCGGTCGCGAAGGCTCACAAAAAGTTCGGTTTCGTGTCGATCGTCTGCGGCGAGGGAATTACGAACGCGGATGGCTCTCCGGTCAGCGCCTCGCAGACACGCGACAAGTTCAACAACGTCGAGTTCGGTGCGATGGGGGGCACGAGCGCGGCGATGCAACTGCATCGGATCATCACACAGGAGTTCGGCTGGCGCGGCGAGTTCCAAGTCACCGAGTCCCTGCAAATGTGCGCGGCCGATCGAGTCGTGCCACTCGACATCAACGAAGCCTACGGCTGCGGCAAACAAGCGGTGAAGCTCGCCGAAAAGGGAATGAGCGGCGTGATGGTCACGATCACTCGCGAGTCGAAAACAGGGCAGCCCTACCGTGCCGGCTTCGGCACGATGCCGCTGTCGGAAGTCGCCAATCACGAACGCCCGCTGCCAGACAACTTCATCACCGACGACGGGATGTTCGTGACGAAAGCGTTCCTCGACTACGCCCGCCCGCTCGTCGGCGAACTGCCGCGATTCACAAATCTTCAACAGATCAAAGCGAAGCCGTGAGCCGTTCTGTCCGGCCGATGGCTGTTGGCCGAAAGCCGATGGCCGTCATCCCAATTCTTGAAACGACCGATTTGAAATTACAGCCATCGGCTTTCGGCTCTCAGCCATCGGCCGGACACATTGGAAGCACACGATGAACACGACAGACGCTCGTTACCAACAATTCGCTCTCGTCCGCGACATGCTCGACACGCCGGAGATCATCGGGCGATTCCATCCGAATCAAGCGACCGACGTCGCCACCGAGATCGCCAGCATCGGCCGCCTGCTGCTGACCGGCGAAGGTTCCAGCCGCATCTTTCCGGCCAAGAACGCGATCGCTCACGCGCGGCGACAAGGCTGGCCGCTCGAACTGCACACCGAAGCGGGACGGCAGGCCAAGGAATACGACCTCGCGAATTGGGCCGTCTTCGCGAACTCGAACTCCGGCCGTACGGCCGAGGTCATTGAGCTGTATCACTCGTTGCGTGAGTGTGGTCACTCGCGGCTTTTCAGCCTGACCGCGTTTCCCGATTCCAAGCTCGGCTCACTGGCCAAGCGAGCCTTCGTGCTGTCGTGCGGTCCCGAAGGAGCCGTCGCCGCGACGAAGAGCGTCATCGAACAAGCGTTGTTTCATCACGCCCTGTTGGAGCACGTCGCAAAACGCCCGGCGCTCGAATCACAACTCTCGACTCTCGCCGGTCAGTTTCGAGAAGCACTCACCTCGCCGATCCCGGCCGAACTTGTCGGCAAACTCACGAACGCAAAAACGATTTACTGGGCCGGCCGCAACGACGGCGTGGCCGAAGAGCTGACGCTGAAGACCAACGAGATCACTCGCAAGCGTTCGGACTTTCTCGAAGGGACGTACGCTGTTCACGGGATCGAAGAAGTTATGGACCCCAGTGACGTGGTGATCTGGATCGATCCCTACGCCGGCTCGATGGCCAAGTTCGAGGAGGTGCTGGTGAAAGGAGTCAAGCTGACGGTAATCGCGATCTCATCGCAGCCGACTCCGTTCCCAACGATCCGCATTCCCGACGGAGGTGACCTGTCCGGATTCGTCCGAATGGCCGCTGGCTGGAACCTGCTCGTCGAAATCGGCATCGTCTTGGGCATCAACCTCGACAAGCCCGAACGAGCACGCAAAGTCGGCAACGAATTCGTCGGGTGAGCGTCCGAACTACTTGGAAGCGAGCACCTCTCGCAGCAAGTCGTTGTTCGGAAACGGATGCCCCTTGGACTGCATGAAGGCTTCGCCGAAAGCGGTTCCGATGCTGGCTCCGCGAGCGGCGCTCCAGCGGCGGCAGCTTTCGAGGTACTCGTCGACGCCGTGTTGCTTCCGCAGCCATTCGCGCTGACGTCCGTGAAGCCGACTTGCGGAGGCGAACGACGAATCGTGATGAAAAGGATCGCCGTCGCCGATACCATCCGATGCTAGGCAATTCCATACTCAAGATCCGGTATCGATCGCTGATGTTTCTGGAGGCAAAGAGAAGTCATGTCCACAACCATCGAATTAGAAGTTGACTTATTCGTCGCCGCCGAATCGCGAGCGCGTCAGGAACATCGGCCCGTCAAGAGCGTGATCAATCAGTTGCTACGAGAAGCGTTGGCGAGTCCCACATCTTCGACAACGACTGTTCCCGGCGGCGGCACGCACTTCATGATGGATTCCAACACTGGGTTGCCGGTGGTCAAAGGGGACCGTGCATTCGACTCAGAAGATGTGGCACGCATCGAGTGGGAGTTAGGATGACCTACCTCTTGGATGGCAACGTGCTGGTCGCGTTGGTGATTGAATCGCATGTACATCATCGACTCGCGAAAGATTGGTTCTGTCGGTCGTCCGAGCCGTTCGCTACTTGCAGCGTGACTCAGGGCACGCTGTTGCGAGTCCACATGATCACGGCGGAGGATAAGTCGCCGGCCGCTGCTTGGCAGACACTGGCCGCCTTGGAGACGCATCCGCGACATCAGTTTTGGGACGATGGCTTCGGTTATCAACAGGTCGCCCACCAGAAGCTGCAAGGACCGAAGCAAGTCACCGATGCTTGGCTCGCAGAGTTGGCGCGGCGTCATTCCGCGAAGCTGCTCACGCTGGATCAAGCCTTGGTGAATTTGCATTCGGATGTCGCGGTGTTGCTGACAGAGCCAGTCTCCGTCACTGAATGACCTCGCGCAGCAAGTCGTTGTTCGGAAACGGATGGCCTTTGGACTGCGTGAAGGCTTCGCCGAAGGTGGTTCCGATGGTGGCTCCGCGGGCGGCGCTCCAACGGCGGCAGCTTTCGAGGTACTCGTCGACGCCGTGTTGCTTTCGCAGCCATTCGCGCTGGCTGGCATGGCAGGCGAGCATCTTCAGCTTGAGATCGAACGAGGCGGAGATGTCGAGGATGAATTCCGGCTCGATGGGACGGCCGAACCAATCGAGACCTTCGAGGGCGTCCACAAAATACAGATGCGGGATGTGGTCGGTCGCCGGAGCCGGCTCCCATTGCTGAGTCTTGTAGTTCGGCACGCTAGCGTTGAAGCAGGCATCGCGGACCAGCTTGCAAGTCACTTCGTGGTCGGACATGTAATCGACCGGCGGAGCGGTCATCACAATGTCGGGACGAGTGCGGCGGATGACTTCGGTGACTCGGCGACGAGCGTCGTTGTCGTCGGTGATGCTCAGGTCACGGAACTCGAGGCAGACGTAGTCGGCCCCCAGCAGATCGGCGGCGGCCTTGGCTTCGGCTCGTCGCACGGCGGAGATTTCCTCGGGGCCAAGTTCTGCCGAACCGCAGTCTCCCGGCGTCATCGTGGCGGTCGTGATGTGGCAGCCACGCTGTTTGAGCAACGCCAGCGTGCCGGCGCATTGGAACTCGATGTCATCGGGGTGCGCGTGAATTGCGAGGACTCGCGGAGTGGGAACGCTGCGGTGCATTGCAATCTGGCCTTTCGACAGGTTTCATTGCCGCTGAATTTGATGGCGAGCGGAGGGTGTTAACCCTCCGAGATCGAGAATGACTCGGTTTCGCTGCACTCGGAGGGTTGACACCCTCCGCTCGCCTGGATTTCACAACGAAGGCAACGGCATGTGGCACGATAAGTACAAAGACGGAGCACCTCAACCGGCTCAGATCATTCACTGCGGCAAGCTGCCGGCGAGCGTCTTCAGCGACTCGCACGATGCGGCTCGATTTGTGGCAGTCGTGATCGCCAATTTGATTCGTGAGAAGAACGCGGCGGGACAAAAAGCGGTGCTCGGACTGGCAACAGGCTCGACGCCGATCGGCGTGTATCGCGAACTCGTGCGAATGCACCAAGCGGGCGAATTGGATTTCTCGAACGTCGTGACCTTCAACCTCGACGAATACTGGCCGATGAAGCCGGAGTCCGAGCAGTCGTATCACAGCTTCATGTGGGAGCATCTTTTCAGTCACGTCAACATTGTGCCAGAGAATGTTCACATTCCGAGCGGCGAATGGCGTCTCGAAGATGTCGAGCGGCAATGTGCCGGTTACGAGCGGCAGATTGCTCAGCTTGGCGGGTTGGACCTGCAACTGCTGGGAATCGGACGCGACGGGCACATCGGCTTCAACGAACCGGGCAGCGATCGAAACAGCCGCACGCGACTGGTGGCGCTCGACCCGATGACTCGCCGCGATGCGGCCGGTGACTTCGGTGGCGAAGAGAAAGTCCCGGCACGCGCAATCACGATGGGCGTCCAAACCATCTGGGAAGCCAAACGCATTTTCTTGATGGCCCTGGGCGAGAAGAAAGCGTTCGTCATTCGCAAGGCGTTGGAAGGGGAGCCGACACCGAACGTCCCCGCCAGCTTCTTGCAGAACCACATGAACGCGGCGTTCATCCTCGACGAGGCGGCCAGTGCCGAGCTGACCCAAATCCGCACCCCGTGGATCGGCGGCCGGATCGTGGACTGGACACCGACGCTGCAAACGCGAGCGATGGTGTGGCTCTCACAGGTCTGCAACAAGCCGCTGCTTAAGCTCGACATGAAGGACTTCTTGCAGCATCACCTGTACGACATTTTGCACCTTGAAGGAGGCGTCGCCGCGATCCGCGAACGGGTCTTCGAGCAACTCATGGGAACGATCTGCACGAAGCCGGGTGGCGACCGACCACTCAAGGCGATGATCTTCAGCCCGCACCCCGACGACGACGTGATCTCGATGGGCGGCACATTTTTGACGCTCGTCAATCAAGGTCACGAAGTTCACGTTGCCTACATGACCGGTGGCAACATCGCCGTGCGCGACGATGCTTGCTTGCGACATCTCGACTACGTCGAAGAGAGTTCGCAGAAGCTCGGCGGACTGCATCCTGAAACGGCGGCTCGGCTGATGAAATGCCGCGCGGACATCCGCGCGAAGAAGCCGGGCGATCACGACTCGGCTGATGTGCTGACACTCAAAGGACTGATCCGCAAGACCGAAGCGGCGAACGCTTGCGAACTCGTAGGTGTCCCAGCCGATCGACGGTACTTTCTGGAGCTTCCCTTCTACCAAACCGGCAGTGCCAAGAAGCGACCGATGGGGGAATCGGACATCGAGATCGTCGCCAACAAACTCCGGGAGTTGCGACCCGATCAGATTTACTTCGCGGGAGACCTTTCTGACCCGCATGGCACGCATCGGGTCTGCGCCCAAATCATCATTGAGGTGCTCGCCCGGTTGAAGTCCGACGGCTTCTCGTCGGAAGTCTGGATGTACCGGGGCGCATGGCAGGAATTTGACCCACACGAAATCGAGCGAGCCGTGCCGCTCAGCCCTGAAGTGATGGCCAAGAAAAAACAGGCGATCCTCCGTCACGAAAGCCAAAAAGACGGAGCCATGTTCATGGGCTCCGACGACCGCGAATTCTGGATGCGAGCCGAAGACCGCACCAAGCAAACCGCAAAAATCTACAACGACCTCGGTCTTCCGGAGTTCTTCGCCCTGGAGGGTTTCGTGCGATACCACGGTCAAAAACTGTGATGGTTTAGGAGAGCGTGAGCGGCTTCGCTCGGTCGCTTGAATCCCTCCGGTGAATCGCGATACTCGCAACCGTTATTGGATTGCCACTTTCACAAACATGCCGCAGCCAACAGGCCAAATTGCGGCCAAGGAGAATGCAGATGGCTGAAACTCGAACTGGTGCTGTGACTCTGAAAGGAAACCCCGTGGCGCTCGCCGGAGCAGCGTTGCAAGCTGGCCAAGCCGCGCCCGATTTTAAGCTGCAAGACAATGGTTTGGGCGAAGTGACGCTGGCCTCTAGTGCCGGTAAGACTCGCGTGATTGCGACCATTCCGTCGCTCGATACCCCGGTCTGCCATGCCGAGACCAAGCGGTTCAACGACGAAGTCGCAAAGCTCCCGAACGTTGAAGTGCTGGTGGTCAGCATGGATTTGCCGTTCGGTCAGAAGCGCTGGTGTGGTGCCGAGGGTGTGACCAACGTCAAGACGTTGAGCGCTCACCGATGCACCAAATTCGGCGAGGATTACGGGACGTTGATCTCCGGCGGTGCGTTGGATCGGTGCCTCTGCCGAGCGATCTTCGTTGTGGACGGACAAGGCCAACTCAAGCACGTCGAGTACGTCAAAGAGATCGCCGAGCATCCGAACTACGAAGCGGTTCTCGCCGCAGCCAAGGGATAATTCCCTCGCTGTGATCGAATTAGCTAACTGTCGAACGCCCGCTCCCGTTGGGGATGCGGGCGTTTTTCTTGGAATCTCTCGGAACCGCCGTAACCTGCGGCGACGTCTCAACATCGAAGAGGCGGACTTGGCCGATTTCGGTGCGGTTCACCGAAAATTTTGGCGATCTTCCGACACATTTCGCGGTATTCGCCGTAAATGCTGGCAGCGAAGGACAAGTGCAGCCGGAGGAAATCGGCAAATCATCGCGGGCCAAGAGAGACTTCTAGGATCGAGGTCGGTCGCTTCAGCGGTCGCCTCAAGGAGGAGATGCGATGCTGGTGCTCACGCGAAAGAATGGCGAGTCCGTGCGGATCGCGGACAACATTGAAGTGGTCGTGCTGGAAGTGAAGCACGGCAAAGTGCGGCTGGGGTTCCGCTGCCCCGACGACGTTTCGATCCTGCGGAAGGAAGTCTATGATCGCGAAGCCGCCGATGAGCCGCTCTCGCTGATCGATTTCGCCGCATTGGTCGAAGCCTAGCGACACGCCGCCGGCGGAATTGCCGGAAGGGCGATCATGGCCGCGCTGTTTCTGACCGAAGACCACGTCCGCGAATTGCTCGACATGCCGACCGCCATCGAGGTCGTCGAGGAACTGTTTCGCGAACTGGCCAACGGCCGCGCGAAAAACGTGCCCCGACAGCGAGTTCAAGCGGGCAAAATGCTGCTGCACACGATGTCGGGTGCATGCGAGTATCTTGATGTCGGCGGTTGGAAGGCGTATTCAACGACGCGCGACAGATCGCGTTTTCACGTAGGCCTGTACGATCTCACGACTGGCGAAGTGCTGGCAATCATCGAAGCGGACTTCCTCGGCCAACTTCGCACCGGCGCGGCCAGTGGTGTCGCCACCGAATTCCTCGCACGCCCGGACGCGAAAGTTGTCGGGCTGTTTGGAGCTGGGCTGCAAGCCGCCACGCAGCTCAAGGCAGTTTGCTCCGTGCGGAAGATTTCACGAGTCGAGGTTTATTGCCGAGATGCCGCTCGCCGCGAAGCCTTTGCCGCGCAGATGTCGGAATACTGTGCGACCGAAGTTGTGCCGGGACATGCTCCGGATGAAGTCGCCGCTGACAAAGATATCGTGATCACCGCAACCACCAGCAAGACGCCGGTCTTCGACGGCCGAGCAATCGAGGAAGGGGCGCACCTGAACGTCATCGGCTCCAATTTCCTCGCGAAGGCCGAGGTCGATGTCACGACGATTCAACGTGCCGACAGTTTGATTTGTGACAGTGTCGAGCAATGCCGATTGGAAGCGGGTGATTTCGTCCCTGCGATCGAAGCCGGCATCACGGATTGGCCGCTGATGCACGAACTCGCGGACCTCGTCACCGGCCGCGATACAGGCCGAGCACTGCCAGAGAACATCACCCTGTTCAAGTCGGTCGGCCTGGCTGTTGAAGATGTCGCACTCGGAACGAAGTTGCTGGAATTGGCCCGACAACAACGAATCGGATCGCCGTTGCCGTTTTGAAGCTTGCGTTAGCCGAAGTCCATTGAGGCCGCAGGACTCTCCCTGCTTGCCGGTATTTTAAAAAGCCTCAATTGCAGCGCGGGTTGAGAAGAAGTGCGATCGTTCACTCCGAGGTAACATTGATGGCATTGAGAACGGCCGCTTCGATGGCTCGCAATTCCGAGTCAGGGAGATAGCCAATCTGCTGCTGAAGTTTGCTCCGATCGAGCGTGGTGATTTGGTGGCAGACGGCCACGCAATCTTCCGGCAATCCAGCCACACCTTTCACCAACGGCACGACGGTGGGAGTTCGACGAGCTTGTTGCGCCGATGTCGAGCAAGGCACAACGATGACCGACTTCCAATTCGGTGTCTGGTTAAAAGAATCGTGAGACAACACCACGACCGGTCGCCGACCGCTTTGCTCCGAGCCGGATCGCGGTTGGAGCGTGGCCCACCAAACGTCGCCGCGTCTCATCATTCATCCTCGCTCAATGCCTGAAGTGCGGCGAATTCCAAATCCCGGTCGAGATCCAAGTCGCTGCCAGCATGAGTCGCCGCGAACTCGGCAATTTCGTGAGCGACTCGCTGGCGGTGATCGGTCACCGCCGAGGAACCGGCTTCCGAGCGAAGGGGGACGACTTCGAGCGGCGTTCCGTCCGGCCAACCGACCGGCACTGACAGTTCCACTCGCCCGCCTCGAAACGTGGCTAAGACGCCAATCATGATGAGACTCCTGAATCAAACACTTGCCTGCGCGAGATTCTATTCGGCTCATGATGAGATTGGGAACAAGTCTTGAAACGAAAAACGCTCGCGTCAAAAGACAAAGACTTCGGCAACAACGTCGATGTTGATTTCCGAATCAAAGTTCCCCTGGTCTGTAACAAGACGCAGAATCGCCTGTCCCGTTACGGGGTAGCTATCCTTCAGCACGTCGCCATCCAATACGGAGGCAATGTCACGCTCAGCCCGAAACCTCAATTGAGCCCAGCCACCGCGTGAAAGCCGCTTTACAGGTGAGGCGATAAAATGCCGATACTTCCACGTTGGCAAATCAGCGTCCGTGCTGGGACATTCTGTGCTCTCTTGAATCACCTTCCATTCATTTCCTGTGTAGAAGTAGATCGCTTCAATTTCGGCTGACGGAGCTTCAGAGTCATTGTGCAAGTCAATCTCAAATGTGACTTTCGCCGTGGCGAAAAGGTCCGACTTTTCAAGGTTGGCATAGATCCGTTTTGCATCCAATCTGATTCGGCTCTTCCGCACTTTCTCAATTTCTGATTTTGCCCAGGCTAGGTCTTTGGACAACTTGTCACGCAGCACTTGCAGCGAGTTGCCGTAAACAATGTGCCGACGATGTCAGAGGTCGAATGGGAGATCATTCGCGTCGGTTGTCACCAGAAGGCAAGGCTTGTCCTTCGCATGTGCATAACCAACTTCGTAAAAAACATTCGGGTTTTGCCCGGACATAACCGCGACAATTAAATCTGCGGCGTCAATTTGGCGGCAGATGCGATCTATGATGCCACCGGAGTAAACTTGCTCGTCAACACGTTCAGCGAGTATGCCAAGTTGTTCTGCCGGCTCTTTGATCCCGATTCGGTAGACGTCGTCAAATGACGACGCGAAGGGCATCAGGACAAACGCAAAAATCTTGTCCGTAGACATGGCTACAACCCCGCAGAGCAGCGTTGGGCGATGAGCGTATCGAGTTCGTGCTTCAATTGCGGCAGGATCGCGTCATACGGATACGCTCCGAGCGACTCTGGCCCCTTCTTGAGATTCACATGCGTTGGGCCGCACCAGAGGCCGAGGTCGGCGTCGTCGGTTTCGCCGGGGCCGTTCACTCGGCAGCCCATGACGGCGATCGTGATGGCGTGCTCTTTCGCGTAGGCGGTCATCTCTTTGACTTGCTGAGCCAGTTCGACGAACGCTTCGTTTTCGACGCGCGAACAACTGGGGCAACTGATGATGTTGAGTTGCTTGAGGCCGAAGTCCACGAACGTGCGGACTCGGCCGGCGGCGATGTCGGCCAGGATTTGGCGGCCAACGGTGATCTCTTCTCCCTTGCGAGGATTCGGCACCGTCAGTGAGACGCGGATCGTGTCGCCGATCCCTTTGCTGATGAGCTGTTCGAACGCGATCCGCGTTTTGATGATGCCGTCGGGAGGCATGCCGGCTTCGGTGACGCCCAGGTGCAGCGGGACGTCGGGACGACGCTCGGCAAAGCGGCGGTTGACTTCAATCACCTTCTGTGGATCGCTGTCCTTCAGCGAGACTGCGTACCGCGTGAAGCCGACAGAATCCAAAAAATCGCAGTGTTCCCACGCGCTTTCGAGCATCGGCGTGATCGAATCGGCCGGATCGAATTTCTCTTTCTTGTCTGGATCGACGCTGCCGCAATTCACGCCGACACGGATCGCGCAGTCGTTGTCGGTCGCGACCTGAGCCAAGTAGCGGACTTTGTCCTGCCACGGTTTCTCCCGTTCGTGGTGATAAAGATGTCCGGGGTTGTAGCGGACCTTATCGACGTGCGGGGCGACGAGTTCAGCGAGGCGATAGTTCTCCTGCAAATCGACGGAGAGGTTTGCGGTCGTTTGCTTGCGAATCTCGGCGAGTGCGGCGGCGTCTTGCTTGGAGTCCACGGCGATGCGAATGACATCGGCTCCGGCGGAGGCGATCTCGTTGACCTGTTGTACGGTCGCGTCGATGTTGGTCGTGTGCGTCGCCGTCATGCTCTGCACGGCGATGGGCGAATCGTGGCCAATGGTGATCGAGCCGATGCGCACGGCTCGCGTGGGATTGCGGGGCAGGTCCAAGTGAGACTCCTTTGTGTGACTTTAGAGACATGGCGAGCCGGGGTGCGTCAGCCCCCGGACCGAAC
>SXGT01217288.1_pt1 | contig 29450 bp, 24 predicted proteins | sample 3176221 | NCBI WGS metagenome assembly SXGT01 (sample SAMN11356862, study PRJNA531348) | freshwater metagenome | isolation source: freshwater sample F1-120 | place: China: Fuxian Lake, Yuxi | collected 2017-12-25 | reverse complement strand
CGGGGCTCATCAACACCGACTTCGCCGACGTCAAGACCGTGCTCACCAACGCAGGGAGCGCGCTCATGGGTGTCGGGTACGCGGCCGGCGAGGGGCGCGCGAGCACGGCGGCGCGCTCGGCGATCTCGAGCCCGCTGCTCGAGGCGAGCATCGAAGGCGCGCGCGGCATGCTCATCAACATCTCGGGCCCGTCCGACCTCGGCCTGTTCGAGCTGAACGAGGCGGCGGAGATCGTCACCGAAGCGGCGCACCCCGACGCGAACATCATCGTGGGTGCCGTCGTCGACGACGCGCTCGGCGACGAGGTGCGGATCACCGTGATTGCCGCGGGATTCGATCGGTTCGAGGGCGAGGCCGGCGCCCGCGCACCCCGAGCGCGCGCGGCCAACGAGGGGCTCGGCCTCCGCGACGAGGAGTCGATCCTCGGCGACGACGGGCTCGACCTCGGTGCCGCCGACGACGACTTCGACGTCCCGGACTTCTTGCGCTGATCGCGAACGAGCGGATCGCTGCCGCAGTCGCCGAGGTTCGTGAACGTATCGCCGCGGCGGCGCGTCGCTCGGGCCGCGATCCCGAGGCGGTGCGGCTGGTCGCGGTCGGCAAGACGTTCCCGCCGGGTGACCTCGCCGCCGCGCTGCGGGTGGGCGTGTTCGACTTCGGCGAGAACCGGGCCCAAGAACTCGTCGCCAAGGCGGCGGATCCGGCGCTCGCCGGCGCGCGCTGGCACATGATCGGCGGGTTGCAGACGAACAAGGTCCGGATGCTCGCACCCCACGTGTCGGTCTGGCAGAGCATCGACCGCGACGAGGTGGCTCGCGAGGTCGGACGGCGGGCTCCGGGCGCGGTGGCGCTCGTGCAGGTCAACATCGGCTCGGAACCGCAGAAGCGCGGTTGTCCTCCTGGGGCGGTCGAGCCGCTCGTCGACGTGGCACGCGCGGCGGGCCTCGAGGTGGCCGGTCTGATGTGCGTTCCGCCGGTCGGCGACGATCCGCGGCCGCACTTCGCGGCCCTGCGGACGCTCGCGGACCGCGGCGGTCATGCCGAGTGCTCGATGGGGATGAGCGGCGATTTCGAGGTCGCGATCGAAGCCGGTGCGACGATCGTGCGCGTCGGGTCCGCGATCTTCGGCGGCCGTGAACCTCGGTCGGGGTGAACCTCCGGCGAGGTGGAGCCCGAACGCAGGGTGCGAGCGTGCGGCGGAGCGATCGGGATAGGCTCACACGAAGGAGGCAGCGCGATGACGGTGTTCCGCAAGGCAGCGGTCTACCTCGGGCTCGTCGACGACGACGACGGTGCCTACCAGGTCGGCGAGGACTACCTCGCCGACGAGGGGTACGACGAAGAGACGACCCGTGAGGCTCCGGCGGTCAGCACGCGGCTGCGGCCCCAGAGTGCCGTGCCCGAGCGAGTGGAGTCGTCGGGTTCGGTCACCGTGGTGAGAGACCCCCGTTCGGCCGACCTGTCCAAGCCGACCATCGTCGCCGCCGCGGTGGCCCGACCCGCCTCGGCCGATACGCCGACGGTCCGAGCCATGCCCGCGCCCGCGACGCGGGTGCACGTCCTCGATCCCGATTCGTTCAACGATGCCCAGGAGGTCGGCGATCGGCTCAAGGCCGGCCAGCCGGTCATCCTCAACCTGCAGGGGGTCGACCGGGAGCTGCAGCGGCGTCTCATCGACTTCGCGAGCGGGCTCTGTTACGCGCTCAACGGCACGATGTCGAAGGCGGCCGACCAGGTGTTCCTGCTCACGCCGGCCAACGTCGACGTCCCCGCCGACGAGATGGAACGGCTCTCGGCGCGCGGCCTGTACTCGGCGCGGTAGATCCACCTCGATGGGCATCGTCTGCGCGTTGGTGTTGGCCTACCTCGCGATCATGGCGATCCGCGCGGTCATGTCGTGGTTCCCGCCACCGCGGCACGGCTCGCTCGCGACGCAGATCCAACACATCGTGGTCGACCTCACCGAGCCCGTGCTCGCGCCCGTCCGTCGGTTGATGCCCCAGGCCGGTCCGATCGATCTGTCGTTCATGCTGGTCATGTTCTTGCTCATCATCGTGCTGCGGGTGGTCTGCCAGCCCTGATCGGTCGCCCCCGATTTCCGGCCCGATTTCCGGCCCGATTTCCGGTCCACCACCGAGCGTCACCGCGCCGATACAGTGAACTGCTATGGACGTGACGCCGCGTGAGCTTCGTGACTGTGACATCGCCGAGTCGTTCCGGGGGTACAACCGCGACGAGGTGAACGACCTGCTCGATCGGGCCGCGGCCACGATCGAGGCACTCGAGACGCGGCTGCGCCAGCTCATGGCCCAGTTCGCCGATGGTTCCGGCGCCGTGGGTCCCGGTGCCGTGGGTGGCGAGGCGGCCGTGGTCGATCAGGCCGCGGCTCAAGAGGGTGCTGCCCGCACGCTCGCCCTCGCCCAGCGGGTCGCCGACGAAGCGGTGGCCGAGGCCAAGGCCCAGGCGAGCGAGTTGCTCGCGAGCGCCGAGTCGCGGAGCCGCCAGTTGATCGCCGAGGCCGAGACCGAGGTGCGCCGCGTCCACGAGGTCGAGCGGGCGCGGCTGGAGTCCGAGCTCGGCGAGCTCGTCGCTCGTGGCGAGCAGATCGGCGCCGACGTGAGCGCGCTCGAGGTCTTCGAGCGCGATTACAGCGCGCGGCTGCTGCGGGCCGTCCAGGCCGACCTCGCACTGCTCGAGTCGCGTGCGCCCGTCATGGACACCCCGCGCCCGCTCGGCGCCCCGCTCGGCGCCCCGCTCGGCGCGTCGCGCGAGGCAGCGCCTGCGCGCGACCGCGACGCGACCCAGGTGCTCGACGCCGACACTGCCGACCCCGACCATCCGGGCTCGACCGATTCCGACCTGTCGAGCCGGCTCCCGCTCGTCGGCTCTGCGCTCGAAACCGCCACCGACACCACCGGGTCGAATGCCGGCAACGGCAACGGCGAGGCCGGCCCGACCATCGATCTCGCCGAGGAACAGGCCGCCGATGCGGCTGTCCCGCGCGTCGATGACGACGATCGGTTCTTCGCCTCGCTGCGCGACGCCGTCAGCGACGACGCCGCGATGAGCGCGGGCGAGGAGCGGATGTTCGACACCGACGACGAACGCGATCCGAGCTTCCGCGACGTCTTTCGCCGCCGTCGCTGATCGGATGCCGGGCAGACCCGACGCGGGCTGATGGCGCGGGCTGATGGCGCGGGCTCGCGTTCGCCTCAGGCCGGACGGAGCTCCAACCAGACGGGTTCGCCGGCGATCATTGCGTCGGGGTCGCGGGGCGTGGCGGTCGCCGGGCCCCCATGCGAACCTGAGGAAATCGTGAGTTCGACGGCGAGCACCTCGGCGGCGATCCAGGCCTGGTGCCGCTTTGCCGCGTGTGCCACGTCAGCGGCGGCGGCCAACTCGACGCGAACCCGATCCGAGATCGCGAACCCGCGCGCCTTGCGCTGATCGTTCACCGAGCGGACCACTTCGCGAGCGATTCCCTCGGCGCGCAGATCATCGTCGAGATTCAGGTCGAGGGCGACTGCGAACCCGCCGTGCTGGGCGAGCGCGAGCGTCTCGTGTTGTTGCGCTCGGACGGCGAGATCGTCGGGCCCGAGTTCGATGTGTTCGCCATCGAGGTCGAATCCGTAGACGCCATCGTTCTCGAGGCAGCGCCGCACTTCGTGGCCATCGGCGCGGGCGAGCAGATCCTTGGCTCGCGGCATGCGTGCGCCGAGGCGCGGCCCGAGGGTTCGGAAGTTGGGCACGACGACATAGTCGAGCAGGCCCTCGAGCGATTCGACGATCGACAGTTCCTTGACGTTGAGTTCCGTCGCGATCTCGGCGACCACCTCGGGACGCATCACGATGTCGCGATCGAGCAACACGTACGCGGTCGCGAGCGGCTGGCGGACGCCGGTCTTCGCGTCGGCGCGGGCCGAGCGACCGAGTGAGGTGACCTCACGCGCCGCGTGCATTTCGGCCTCGAGCGCTTCGTCGATCGCAGCGACGTCGGCGTCGGGCCAGTCGCTGAGGTGCACGCTCGGGCCGCGGTCGCCGGGGCCGGCGGCGGACAAGTTGGAGAACAGCTCATCGGCGACGAACGGACAGAACGGCGCGAGGAGCTGTGCGATCGTGAGGAGGCATTCGTGCAGCGTCGCGTGCGCCGCGGGGTCGCTGCTCTTCCAGAATCGCGGCCGGCTACGGCGCACGTACCAGTTCGACAGGTCGTCGACGAGTTGGTCGAGCGCCTGCGCGCCTGCGAGCGCGTCGAACGCCTCGAGTGAGGCGGTCACCGTCTGCACGGTCGAATGCAGGCGGGAGCGCGCCCAGCGGTCGAGGACGTGCTCGACCTCGGGGCGCGGCGCCGGACGCCAGGCGTCGAGGTTCGCGTAGGTCACGAAGAACGAGTAGGTGTTCCAGAGCGTGCGCAGGAATCGGTTCGTGGTGTCGTCGACCGCCTCGAGGAACATCCGCTTCGGGGTCCAGGGCGAACCGGCGCTGAACATGTTCCAACGGAGGGCGTCGGCACCGCGAGTGTCGAGCACCGACCACGGGTCGATGACGTTGCCCTTCGTCTTGCTCATCTTGGCGCCGTCCTTGTCGACGATGTGCGCCAGGCAGACGACGTTGCGGTAGGGCGCCGCGTCGAACACCATCGTGTTCACCGCGAGCAGCGAGTAGAACCACCCGCGCGTCTGATCGATCGCTTCGCAGATGAAGTCGGCAGGGAATCGTTGTTCGAACAGCGCCTCGTTCTCGAACGGATAGTGGAACTGCGCCGCGGGCATCGAACCCGAATCGAACCAGGCGTCGAGCACGGGCTCGACGCGTCGCGCCGGCGAAGCGCACTCGGGGCAGTCGATCGCGATGTCGTCGACATAAGGACGGTGTGGGTCGAAGTCGGTGCCGAGGTCGGCGCCGGCCCGTTCGGCCAACTCGGCGAACGACCCGATGCAGGTGTCGTGGCCGCGCTCGCAGCGCCACACCGGGATCGGAGTGCCCCAGAAACGGTCGCGCGACAACGCCCAGTCGACGTTGCCCTCGAGCCACTTGCCGAACCTGCCGTGTTTGATCGTGGCGGGGTGCCACGACACGGTCTCGTTGTTCGCGAGCAATTCGTCGCGCAACGACGACGTTCGTGCGAACCAGGTTGGCTTCGCCCAGTACACGAGCGGCGGGTTGCACCGCCAGCAGTGCGGATAGGAGTGCTCGTAGCGCTCGACCCGAACGAGTCGTCGAGCGGTCGTGAGTTCTTCGATCAGTTCACCGTCGGTGTCCTTCACGAAGCGAGCCTGGTAGCGCGCCGGCATCGACGAGTCGAACTGCGCGTGCTCGTTCACCGGGTTGAGGATCGGAAGACCGTGGGGTTCGGTGGCCTCGCGGTCGATCTCGCCGAACGCAGGCGCGAGATGCACGATGCCCGACCCGTCGTCGACCGTCACGAAGTCGGCGGCGAGCACGACATTGGCGGTGTCGGCGATCGGGACGAAGGTGAAGGGCCGCTCGTAGTGCCGGCCGACGAGATCGGCCGCTGCGATCGGTCCGATGACCTCGGCATCGTCTCCGAGCACCGCCGTGACTCGCTCTCGACCGAGCACGAGATCACGTCGGCCGTCGGGGTCGCGGACGCGCACGTAGTCGATGTCGGGACCGATCGCGACCGCCACGTTGCTCGGCAGCGTCCAGGGGGTGGTGGTCCAGACGACGAGGTCGGCGTCGATCCCGACCAGCGGGACCCGGACGTACACGGAGTCGTCGACGACGTCTTGGTACGCGCCGGGCTGGGCGAGTTCGTGGCTCGACAGCGCCGTGCCGCAACGACCGCAGTAGGGGACGACCTTGTATCCCTCGTAGATGTAGCCGCGGTCCCACATGCTGCGGAACTGCCACCAGGTGCTCTCGATGAAATCGGGGGTGAGCGTCCAGTACGCGTCGCCCGTGTCGAGCCACATGCCGATCCGCGCCGTGAGCGACTGCCAGTCCTCGACGTGGCGGAACACCGATTCGCGGCAGCGCTGGTTGAACGCCTCGATGCCGTACTCGATGATCTGCTGCTTGCCCGAGAAGCCCAACTCCTTTTCGACCTGGACCTCGACCGGGAGACCGTGGCAGTCCCAGCCGCCCTTGCGGGCGACGTGCCGGCCTCGCATCGTCTGGAAGCGCGGGTAGATGTCCTTGAAGATGCGCGCCCAGACGTGGTGGATCCCCGGTCGCCCGTTCGCGGTCGGCGGGCCTTCGAAGAAGACCCATTCGGGGGAGCCTTCGCGGTTGCGGAGGCTCGCGGCGAACGTGTCGTCGCGGCGCCAGCGATCGAGCACCGCGCCCTCGAGTGCGATGAGGTCGAGGTTGGGATCGACCGGGGCGAACATGGTCGGCGACACTAATTGGCCGAGACGTCCGGTCTCGATGGATGACGAGGACTCGCGGCATCGGTTCGTTAGGATCGCGGAGTTCCGCGCGTGCCGCTCGCCCGCCCCCGTTCGAGGTCCCCCATGCTCCTGCGTAGCCCACGTCGGCGCGGCCGTGCGACCGAGGCGCGGACGCCGATCGAGTCGCTCGCCACCGAGGCGCGGCAACGGACGCCGAGGCGCATCGCGGGGGCACTCGTCGCCGGTGCACTGGTCGTGGCCCCGGTCGCCCTCACCGACGATCGAGCGTCCGCGGCGCGCAGCGACGCGAGCGTGTTCGCGTACGGGAGCGCCGGGTTCTACGGATCGCCCCAACCCGACCCGTATCCCGCGCTCGTCGGGGTCGCGGCGCTGCCGAACAGCAATGGGTACTGGCTCGCCCGCGCCGACGGCGGGGTGTACCACTACGGCGAGGCCCGCTACTACGGGTCGATGTCGGGGCGATCGATCAAGGCCCCGATCTCGGGCATCGCCGCGACCCCGAGCGGCAAGGGGTATTGGCTGTTCGGCTGGAACGGCAGCGTCTACCACTTCGGTGACGCAGGCCATTTCGGATCCGCGTCGGCCATCGATCTCGACAGCCCGATCGTCGCGATGGCCGCGACCCCGACCGGTCGCGGGTACTGGCTCGTCTCCGCGGCGGGTGGTGTGTACCGGTACGGCGACGCGGGTCATTTCGGTTCGGTCCGCGCGCTCGACCACACGGGGAATGTCACCGGGATCGCCGCGACCGCGTCGGGTCGTGGGTATTGGATGGCCACCACGACGGGCGGCGTGTTCTCGTTCGGCGACGCGACCTTCCACGGATCGCTCGCGTCGTTCCCGCTGCCGCGGCCGGTCGTCGGGATCGCGCGGACTCCGGCCGGTGGCGGCTATTGGGTCGCGACCGCAGACGGTCGCGCCTTCGCCTTCGGCGACGCGGTCGACCTGGGTGAGCCCCTCGGAGGGATCGGCTTCGACCGGCAGGCGATCGATTTCGCCGCGCCGTCGATCGGCGGCCAGGGCTACTGGTTCCTCGCACAACAACTCCCGGCGGACTTCACGCTCCTCGGCCCCGGCGCGTCGGGCGCGCGTGTGGTCCAACTGCAGCAGCGGCTCCTCGCGCTCGGGTACTGGGTCACCGTCGACGGTCAGTACGGATCGGTCACCCAACAGGCGGTCTACGCCTTCCAGAAGTACGAGCGGCTCGCACGCACCGGCTCGATCAGCGTTGGCACCAGCAACCGACTCGCTCGGGCGCGACGTCCGGTCCCGCGGAGTGCGAGCGGCGACCTGATCGAACTCGACAAAGCGCGCCAGATCATCTTCATCGTGCGCGGCGGGCGTACCCACTTCGTGTTCAATACCTCGACGGGCAACGACCGCCCGTACGTTGCCGACGGTCAACTCTCGATCGCGAACACACCGACGGGCCGATTCAGCATCATCCGCCAGATCGACGGATTGCGGATCAGTCGCCTCGGTGAGCTGTGGCGCCCGAAGTACTGGACTCCCGGGGGAATCGCGTTCCACGGATCGCGCTCGATCCCGCCGTATCCGGCCTCGCACGGGTGTTCGCGCCTGAGCTATCCGGCCATCGACTACATCTGGGCGACGAACCTGATGCCGCTCGGCTCACCGGTCTGGTCGTATTGACGCCGGCCGATCCGTCGCTCGCCCTGCGCTCCGAGGGCGCCGACGTCGTGATCGCCGTGCACGTGCGGCCCCGAGCGGCGCGCGACGCGATCGTCGGTGTGCACGGCGACGCGCTCGACGTGCGCGTGCGCGCCGCGCCGACCGACGGTCGCGCCAACGACGCGGTGCGTGACCTGCTCGCGGAGACGGTCGGGATCGCGCGGAGCCGTGTCGAACTCATGACGGGCGGACGATCTCGGATCAAACGGTTTCGGCTCCGCGGGCTGTCGGTCGCGACCGCGGAGCGCCGTTTGATGCCCTCGCTCGGCGGGGCCGGGGCACCACCCGCGGTGACCTGAAGGGTCCGGGTCACGGCGGGCTCGGACCCGTTGGTACACTCCCGCACTTTCCCCGGCCCGGAAGGGACCAGGCATGGCCACCAAGAAGTCGGCGCCGAAGCAGGCTGCCGCCGCCAAGAGCCCCGCCAAGACCGTCCAGAAGCACGCGAGCAAGGCGGGGAAGTCGGCCGTGAAGGTCCCGGCAACGAAGCAGGTCGCCGCGAAGCAGGTCGTGGCGAAGAAGGTCGTGGCGAAGAAGGTCGTGGCGAAGAAGGTCGTGAAGCAGGCAGCCGCGAAGACGGTCGTGGCGAAGAAGGTTGTGGCGAAGAAGGTTCCGGCGAAGAAGGCTGTGGCGAAGAAGGTCGTGGCGAAGAAGGTCGTGAAGCAGGCAGCCGCGAAGCAGGTTCCGGCGAAGAATGCTGTGGCGAAGAAGGCTGTGGCGAAGAAGGCTGTGGCGAAGAAGGCTGTGGCGACGAAGGCTGTGGCGAAGAAGTTCGCGGCGAAGCAGGTTCCGGCGAAGAAGGTCGTGAAGCAGGCGACTGCCAAGGCCGCGCCCGTGAAGGCGGCCAAGACCGTGGCCGTCAAGGCGAAGCCGCCGATCGAGCTCAAGGCGGCGCCGGTCCGGCTTCTCGAGCCGCTGTCGCCGCCGAAGCGCCGCAGCGGTCCTGCGGTCTCGCCGGGAACGATCGAAAAGCTCAAGGCGCAACTCGAAGAGGAGCGCGCGCGAGCCGAACGCCAGGCCGACGAGCTCGCCGCGGAGGCCGAGTCGCTCGCGACCGATCGCGAGCTCGGCGACACGCAGTTCGACGAGGAGTCCGGCGAGGGCGACACGATCAGCGTCGAACGCGAACGCGATCTGGCGCTGTCGGCCGTCGCTCGCCACACGGTCGAAGAGATCGAAGTCGCGCTCCGACGTATCGCCGAGGGCAACTACGGGTACTGCCTGATGTGCGGCGACCGGATCCCGGTCGCGCGACTCGAAGCGATCCCGTGGGCCGACCTGTGCGTGAAGTGCAAGTCGCGTGGAGAGCGTCGACGCTGAGCGCGGGGCCGGACGCCGCCTGCCGAAGGTCGCGTTCGTCGTCGCGCTGATCGTCGGGCTCGACCAGGTCACCAAGTCGATCGCCGTCGCGCGCCTCGACCGCGCCGAACCGGTCGACGTGATCGGCTCGCTCGTCCGATTCGATCTGACGAGCAACAGCGGCGGCGCGTTCTCGGTGCTCACCGGCTTCACGCCACTGCTCGCGATCGGCGCGATCGCGGTCTCGGTGTATCTCGTGCGGATGGTCCGGACTTCCGACGATGGCTGGGTCGTCGTCGCCCTGACGTTGTTGCTCGGCGGTGCGCTCGGCAATCTCGGCGACCGGATCTTCCGCTCGCCCGGCTTTCTCCACGGTGAGGTCGTCGACTTCATCCGCTTGCCGCGGTTCCCGACCTTCAACGTCGCCGACATCGCGGTGACGTTCGGGGTCGTCGTGCTCGCGGCGCGGTTGCTGTTCGGTCCGGACCCCGACGACCCGGGCGCGCACGACGACGGGTCCGGCCATGAGTGAGGCATTTCCGATCCCCGACACGCTCGACGGCGATCGCGTCGACCGAGCAGTCGCGCTGCTCACGGGCTGGAGCCGCAGCGAGGTGCAGGCACTCCTCGCCGAGGAACTCGTGCTGGTCGGCGGGCGCGCCGTCGCCAAGAGCCACCGGGTGAGCGCCGGCGACGTCGTCGAGTTGCTCGCCGAGCCCGAGGCTCCCGGTCCTCCCGAGCCCGAGGCGGTTCCGGTGACCGTGCGCTATGTCGACGACGACGTGATCGTCGTCGCCAAGCCGGCGGGGCTCGTCGTGCATCCCGGCGCGGGTCACACGACGGGAACGCTCGTCAACGGACTCCTGGAGTCGTTCCCCGAGATCGCCGCGGTCGGCGATCCGATGCGCCCCGGGATCGTCCACCGACTCGATCGTGACACCTCGGGACTGCTCGTCGTGGCTCGCACCGAGGTCGCCTACGCGTCGCTGGTCGACCAGTTGGCCTCGCGTTCGGTCGAACGGATCTACGACGCGCTCGTCTGGAACATCCCCGACTCGTCGCGCGGGGTCATCGACGCGCCGATCGGCCGCAGTTCCCACCGCCGCACGCGGATGGCGATTCGCGAAGACGGCCGCGACGCTCGCACGAACTACCTGGTCGTCCGGACGTGGCGCCGACCCGAGGTCGCCCAGCTCGAGTGCCGGCTCGAGACGGGCCGAACGCATCAGATCCGCGTGCATCTCGCCGCGATCGGCCACCCCGTGGTGGGCGACGCGACCTATCACGGATACCGCCAGAGCCTCCCGCTCACCCGACCGTTCCTCCACGCGCGCGTGCTCGCGTTCGCCCATCCGGTGACGGGTGCGCAGGTGCGCGTCGCCGAGCCGCTCCCCGAGGATCTCGCTGCCGTGCTCGTCGGCCTCGGTGAGCCCGAGGGCTGACGAGCGCCGGGTCCTCGCGCTCGGGCCTCGGACGTCAGGCGTCGGGCCTCGGGCCCGGGTGCCGGCCGGGGGTGAGGTCAGACGGCCGGGCGGGAGGTCACAGCGGGTGTCCGACGCGGGTGCGGTCGACGAGGTCGGCGAGCGTGAAGCGATCGAGGATCTTGCGCGTCTCCTCGGCGAGTTCCACCCACACCTCTTGGAGCACGCAATGTCCTTCGCAGTGGTCGTGCGGAGCGGTGAGCGTCGGCGCCGGGCCCTCGACCGCGCCGACGATGTCGGCGAGGGTGATCTCGGCCGGCGGCCGCGCGAGCACGTAACCGCCACCGACGCCCCGCTTGGATCGCACGAGACCAGCGCCCTTCACCGACAGCAGGATCTGCTCGAGGTACGGCTGGGGGAGCGTCGTGCGCTCCGCGATCTCTTTGACCGAGGTCGGGCGATCGTCGGTTCGCAACGCGAGCGAGAGGAGCGCGCGCGCCGCGTAGTCGGCGCGGGTCGAGACCTTCACCGGATCCTCCCGCGTTGCGGCATCGGACCGGGCCCGTCTGCCCCGTACATTCGGTGCATCGGTGCATCGTAGGCTCCTCGGCGATGGAATCGGTCGTCCCACTCGCGGGTGCAGGTTCGGATCCGGTCGCGGTCGCGGCCGTGAGCCCGGCACCGTGCCTGCCCGACTATCCACGCTCGGTCGCGGCGATCGTCCCCGCGCTCCTCGGCACGACCGATGCGGCATGGCTCGCGGAACCGGCCCGCGACGCGGCGGCCGTGGTGCTGCTGGTTCTCGACGGGCTCGGTTGGCGAGCGTTCACCGATGCGCCGGATTCGCTGCGGCATCTCGCGACGTTCGCCGGTGGTCCGATCACCACCGTGTTGCCGGCGACGACGTCGGCAGCGCTCACCTCGATCACGACTGGGCACCCGCCCGCCGCCCATGGTGTCACCGGGTACCGGATGCTCGTCGACGACGAGGTCCTCAACGTGTTGCGCTGGCAGCACGAGGCGAAGGGTGTTCGTCCGCCCGAGCCGTCCGACGTGCAACGGCTCACCCCGTTCCTGGGCCGGTCGGTGCCGGTGGTCGCCCAGGCCGAGCACCGCGGGAGCGGGTTCACGGGAGCGCACCTGCGCGGGGTGCCCTTCGTCGGCTGGCGCACGACGTCGGTGCTCGTCGAGCAGTGCCGCCGCCTCGTGAGCGCGGGGAACCGGCTCGTCTATGCCTACTACCCGGGGGTCGACGAGGTCGCGCACGAGTTCGGGCTCCACGACGGGGCCTACGCGGGCGAACTCGCCTTCGTCGACGACCTCGTGGCCCGGCTCCAGTCGGTGCTCCCGGCCGACACCGCGCTCGTCGTCACGGCCGACCACGGCCAGACCCACCTCGAACCCGAGGCCTGGGTGGAGCTCGACGACATCGCGACGCTCGTCGCCCGCCAGGCCGGTGACGCCCGGTTCCGTCACCTCTATGCCGTCCGGGGCGCCAACCGGGAGCTCGCGGCTGCCGCTCGCGATCGTTTCGGCGGAGTCGCGTGGGTGCGGACGCGCAAGGAACTGCTGGCCGAGGGGTGGCTCGGGGCCGGCGCCGCGGGGCCGGTCCCGGGGCGGATCGGCGACGTCGTGCTGGCTCCCTTCGCCGAGATCGGCTTCGTGGATCCGGCGCTCCCACGCGAGCGCGGCCTGCGCAGCGCCCACGGCGCGCCCACCGAGAACGAGGTGCGCGTTCCGCTGCTCGCGGCGCGCGGGACGGCCTGACCGGGTCGCTTGTCGACGCCGCCGCGCGCGCCTATCGTCGGCGTGGCGAATGACACGCCTGTAACTCTCCACAGGGGCTGTGTACGACGATCGGTCTCCTGTGGACAACTTGGTCTGTGAAGCACCGGGTGGGGCGATCCCGCGACATCCGGCACAGCGCGATCCCCGGGGGCCGAAGAGCGCGTGGCGAGCAGCTTCGTCCACTTGCACCTGCACACCGAGTACTCGATGCTCGACGGTGCGTCGCGCATCGACGAGGTCGTCCAGGCCGCCGCGGCCGATGGGCAGCCGGCCGTCGGGATCACCGACCACGGCAACATGTACGGCGTCCTCGAGCTCTACAAAGCCGCACGTGCCCAGGGCATCAAGCCGGTGCTCGGGATGGAGGGGTACTTCACCAACACGAGCCGCTTCGATCGCCCGAAGCGCTCCGAGCACGAGATCTTCCACCTCACGATGCTCGCCGAGAACAACGTCGGGTATCACAACCTGGTCAAGGTCACGAGCGCCGCGTATCTCGACGGCTACTACTACAAGCCCCGAACCGACTGGGACCTCCTCGAGCGTCACCACGAGGGGATCATCGCCACGAGCGGATGTCTCGGAGGTCTCGTCTCCCAGCTCGTCCTCGCCGGCGACGACGAAGCCGCGTACAAGGCGGCCGGACGGTTCCAGGACATCTTCGGCAAGGACAATTTCTTCGTCGAGCTGCAGGACCACGGCATCGAGGATCAACACCGCACGCTCGTGCCGCTGCTCGACATCGCCCGTAAGTTGCACGCCCCGCTGCTCGCGACCAACGACTCGCACTACACGCACCGCCACGACGCCGACGCGCACGACGCGTTGTTGTGCGTGCAAACCGGCGCGCTCAAGAGCGACACGAAGCGGTTCAAGTTTGACGGCGAGGACTTCTTCATCAAGTCCGCGATCGAGATGCGCGACCTGTTCCGCGAACTCCCCGAGGCGTGCGACAACACGCTGTGGGTCGCCGAGCGCGCCGAGGTCGAGCTGCAGTTCGACAACGCGGTCCTGCCGGCATTCCCCGTTCCCGACGGGCACGACGAGGACTCCTACCTGCGCGAGCTCGTGATGGAGGGGGCCAAGGGCCGCTACGGCCGATCGCCGGCGCTGCACGTGCTCGAGCGCATCGAGTACGAACTCGATGTCATCAAGAGCATGGGTTTCTCCGCGTACTTCCTCGTGGTCTGGGACCTCGTCCGTTACGCGAAGAGCCAACGGATCCGCGTCGGCCCGGGCCGGGGGAGTGCGGCCGGGTCGTGCGTCGCGTACTGCCTCCAGATCGTCGATATCGACCCGATCCGTTACGACCTGCTGTTCGAGCGATTCCTCAATCCGGGTCGCAAGCAGATGCCCGACATCGACATGGACTTCGACTCGCGCTACCGGGGCGACATGATCCGTTACGCCGCGCAGAAGTACGGCTCCGACCGGGTCGCCCAGATCGTCACGTTCTCCACGATCAAGGCGCGTGCCGCGGTGCGCGATGCCGCTCGGGTGCTCGGGTATCCGTATGCGGTCGGCGACAAGATCGCCAAGGCGATGCCGCCCCTGATCATGGGCCGCGACACGCCGCTTCGGTTCTGCTTCGAGGAGTCGGACAAGTACTCCGACGGCTTCAAGATGGCCTCGGAGCTGCGGTCGATGTACGAGGTCGATCACGACGTGAAGCGGGTCGTCGACGTCGCCCGGGGGCTCGAGGGCCTCCGGCGCCAAGACGGTATCCACGCTGCCGCGGTCGTGATCACGCGTGATCCGCTCACCGACTACCTGCCGGTGCAGCGCAAGCCGGAGCCGGGGACACCCATCGAGGAATCGCCGGTGGTGACCCAGTACGAGATGCACGGCGTGGAAGAACTCGGGCTCCTCAAGATGGACTTCCTCGGGCTGCGCAATCTCGACGTCATGGAGATCGCGGTCGATCTGATCGAGCGCTCCACCGGCGAGCGTATCGACATCGACAACGTTGCGCTCGACGACGAGAAGACCTACGAGCTGTTGCGGGCGGGCGACTCGATCGGCGTGTTCCAGCTCGAGGGCGGCCCGATGCGCGCGCTCATGCGGTCGCTCGCTCCGACCTCGTTCGAAGACGTCGCGGCCCTCGTCGCCTTGTACCGACCGGGCCCGATGGCGCAGAACTGGCACAACGAGTACGCCGACCGCAAGAACGGGCGCAAGCCCGTCCGGTACGACCACGCCGATCTCGAGGAGATCCTCGGTCCCACCTACGGCCTGATGATCTACCAGGAACAGCTGATGCGAGTGTCGCAACGGCTCGCGGGGTACACGCTCGAAGAGGCCGACAACCTGCGCAAGGCGACGGGCAAGAAGATCCGCGAGATGATCGCGAAGGAACGCACGAAGTTCGTGGCCGGCTGCGTCGCGAACGGTCACCCCGAGGAATGGTCGCAGCGGTATTTCGACACGATCGAGCCCTTCGCCGATTACTCGTTCAACAAGAGCCACTCGGTCGGGTACGGGTTCGTCTCGTACCAGACGGCTTGGTTGAAGGCGAACTACCCGGTGCAATACCTCGCGGCGCTGCTCACGTCGGTGAAGACGAACCTCGACAAGGCGGCGGTGTACCTCGCCGAGTGCCGACAGCTCGACATCGAGGTGTTGAACCCGTGCGTCAACGACAGCGAGGTCGACTTCGCCGTCCGCTTCGACGAACCGCGCGACGCGGGAGAAGGCGGGACCGGCCGTGCCCATGGGGCGCGAGCGGATGCGAGCGGGGTGAACATGGGCAGGATTCGGTTCGGGTTGTCGGCGGTGCGCAACGTGGGGGAGGGCGTCGCCGACCAGATCGGTCGTGCGCGTGCCGAGGGCGGACCGTTCGTCGACTTCCAGGACTTCTGCGAGCGGGTCGAGCCGACCGCGCTCAACAAGCGCACCGTGGAATCGTTGATCAAGGCGGGTGCCTTCGATGCGCTCGGCCATCCGCGCCAGGGGCTGCTCACGGTGTTCGAGCAGATCTCCGATTCGGTGTTGTCGCGACGGCGCGAACGCGACCAGGGAGTGATGTCGTTCTTCGATCTCGGCGATGCGTTCGGCGGCGGCGATGCCGGTCCCGCGTTCGACGATCGGGTGTCGATCCCCGACATCGATTTCGACAAGAGCACGCGGCTCGCGTTGGAGAAGGAGATGCTCGGCCTGTACGTGAGCGATCATCCCTTGCTCGGTGCGCGTCGGGCGCTCGCCCGCTACACCGAGTGCTCGGTTGCCGACCTCGCCGATCTCGACGACGGGTCGATGCGGACTCTCGGTGGGATCGTGACCGCGTTGCAGCGGAAGTACACCAAGCGCGGCGACCTGATGGCCACGTTCGTTCTCGAAGACCTGTCGGCGTCGATCGAGGCGATGGTGTTCCCGAAGACGATGCTCGCGATCAACGAGTTGCTCGCGGCGGATGCGATCGTGGTGGTGAAGGGTCGGGTCGACAAGCGCGACGACACGCCGAAATTGATGGTGATGGAGTTGAGCCGACCGGAGCTGCACCTGGACTCGGGTCCGCCGGTGCGCCTGCGCGCGCGGGCCGGGGGGTTCGATTCGTCGAAGGTCGACCGGCTGCGCGAGATCATCGCCGCGCATCCGGGTGATTCCCCGTTCTTCGTGCACCTCCAGGGGCCCGACAAGGAGACGATCATCAAACTCCCGGACGAGTTCCACTGCGACGGGAGCAACGGCTTGCACGCCGAGTTGCGCGTGGCGTTCGGGGCCGACTGCATCGTGTAGCGGTGCCAGTTCGCGGTCGCCTGTGGCAGAATGCCCGGCTTCCGCCCTCGGGTGCAGGGCTGCGCTCGGGGTCCGGGGCTGCCCTCGGGGTCGACCGACAGTGAGTGGAGACGACATGCGCATCGGGATCCTCGGAGCGACCGGACCGGCGGGCGCGGGGTTGGCGGCACGCCTCGCGAGCGTCGGTCACGAGGTGCTCTTCGGCTCGCGCGATCTCGCCAAGGCGACGGCTGCTGTCGGCGAGCTGGGGGCGAAATGGGGCGACCGGGTCGCGAGCCTGATCCCGTGCGACAACGCTGCCGCGTGCGACGCGCCCGTCGTGATCCTTGCCGTGAACGCCGACTCGGTGATCCCGACGGTCAAGGACCATGCCGAGCGACTGAGCAACAAGATCGTCGTCTCGATGGCGAACAACCTGACTCGGAACGGCAACGAGTTCAACGCGGTGCTCCCGCCGCACGGGTCGATCGCCGCCGAGCTGCAGGCACTGCTCTGGCGGAGCCGCGTGTGCACGTCGTTCCATCTGGTGCCAGCCGCGGAGTTCGCCGATCTCGACCACACCATGGAGAGCGATGTCGTCGTGCTCGGCGACGACGACGACGCTCGCCACACGCTGATGGAGATCACGAGCAGCATCCCCGACCTGCGGGCGCTCGATGGCGGATCGTTGCGCAACGCGGTGGGCATGGAGACGTTCGCTGCGGTCCTGCTCACCATCAACGTGCGCCACAAGATGCGGGCGAGCCTGCACCTGAAGACCGTGCAGTAGCCCGGCCGCAGCGTCCGGACCGGTAGCCTCGCCCCGTGGTCATGCGCCTCTACGACACCGCGCGGCGAACCGTCGTGCCCTTCGATCCGGGTCCCGACGTGAGCCTCTATGTCTGTGGGATCACCCCCTACGACAGCACGCATCTCGGGCACGCTGCGACCTATCTCACCTACGACCTCCTGATCCGGCGCCTCGAAGATCTCGGCCGCAGCGTTCGTTACGTGCGCAACATCACCGATGTCGACGACTCGATCCTCCCCAAGGCGCGGGAGCTCGGTGTGCACTACCTCGACCTCGCCGCCGAGGAGGTCGCTCGGTTCCAGGGCGACATGGCCGCGCTCGAGCTTCGCGTTCCCGACGCCGAGCCGCGCGCGACCGAGGCGATCGACGGGATCATCGAGTTGGTCGGCAAGTTGCTCGACTCCGACCACGCCTACATGACCGCCGGCACGGTCTACTTCGACATTTCGAGTTTCCCGAGCTTCGGTCAGCTCTCGCATTACTCCGAGGACCAGATGCTCAAGCTGGCGCGGGCGCGGGGCGGGAACCCCGACGATCCGCACCGGCGGCATCCGCTCGACTTCATCCTCTGGCAACCGAGCCTCCCCGACGAACCGAGCTGGCGTGCGCCGTTCGGTGTCGGACGCCCGGGCTGGCACATCGAGTGCAGCGCGATGTCGATGGCCGAGCACGGCGAGACGATCGACATCCACGGTGGCGGGACCGATCTGATCTTCCCGCATCACGAGTGCGAGATCGCCCAGAGCGAAGCGTTGACCTCCAAGCCGTTCGTGCGCCATTGGATGCATTCGGCGATGGTCAACTACGAGGGCGAGAAGATGAGCAAGTCGCTAGGCAACCTCGTCTTCGTGAGCGACCTGCGTGCCAAGGCCGATCCGCGAGCGATCCGGCTCGCACTCATGCGGCACCACTATCGCAGCGGGTTCGAGTGGTACGACACCGACATCGACGAAGGTGTCGCGATGCTCAATCGGCTCCTCGCTGCCGCGCAGGCGCAGGCCGGCCCCGACCCGGCGCCGTTCGCGGCGCGTGTGCGGGCGGCGCTCGACGACGACCTCGACGCGCCCCGTGCGCTCGAGGCGCTCGCCGATCTCGCCGACGCGATCCTGTCGGGCGGCACCGACACGAGCGCGCCCGACGAGCTCCGTGCGCTCGGCGCGCTGGTCGGGGTCAACCTCGACCGTCCCGTTGCCATCGGCACCTGACCCAGGACCCAGGACCCAGCCCCATGAGCCAGATCACGGTCACGCTGCCCGACGGATCGAGCCGGGCGTACGACCGGGGCACGACTCCCCAGCAGATCGCCGACTCGATCGGCAAGCGTCTCGGCAAGGCGGCGGTCGCAGCGCGACTCGATGGCGAGTGGGCCGACCTGGGCCGCCCGCTCACGGGCGACGTCACGCTCGCGCTCGTCACACGCGACTCCGACGACGGGCGCGAGGTGCTGCGCCACGGCACGGCCCACGTGTTGGCCCAGGCGGTCACCCGGTTGTTCCCCGGCGCCCGATACGCCATCGGGCCCGCGATCGCCGACGGCTTCTACTACGACTTCGAGTTGCCGGGCGGGCGGACCTTCTCCGACGCCGACCTCGAGGCGATCGACGCCGAAATGCGCGCCATCATCCGCGCCGATCAGCCGTTCGTGCGCGACGACCTCGACTTCGACGCCGGGCGCGGTCTGTTCGCCGACCAACCGTTCAAGGTCGAGATCATCGACAAGGTCAGCGCGGGCGCCGCCGGCGACGACGACGCCGGGGAGGTCGGCGGCGACGGCGTGTCGATCTATCGGAACCTCGCGGCCGACGGCTCGGTCGCGTTCACCGATCTGTGTCGTGGACCTCACGTCCCGAGCACCGCGCGCCTCGGCGCGTTCAAGCTGCTGAGGGTCGCGGGCGCTTACTGGCGCGGCGACGAGCACGGCCCGCAGCTCCAGCGCATCTACGGGACGGCATGGGAAGACGCCAAGGCGCTCGAAGCGCACCTCCACCGACTCGAGGAGGCCGAGCGGCGCGACCATCGCCGCCTCGGCGTCGAGCTCGATCTGTTCTCGTTCCCCGACGAGGTCGGTTCGGGCCTCGCGCTGTTCCACCCCAAGGGCGGGATCGTCCGCATGGTGATGGAGGAGTACTCGCGGAAGCGCCACGAGGAGGCCGGCTACGAGTTCGTCTACTCGCCGCACATCACCAAGCGCGAGTTGTTCGACACGAGCGGGCATCTCCAGTGGTTCGCGGAGGGCATGTTCCCGCCGATGGAACTCGACGGCGGCGCGGAGTACTACCTGAAGCCGATGAACTGCCCGTTCCACTCGCTGATCTACGGCAGCCGCACCCGTAGCTACCGCGAACTGCCGTTGCGGTTGTTCGAGTTCGGCACCGTGTACCGCTACGAAAAGTCGGGCGTGGTGCACGGCCTCACCCGCGCTCGAGGGTTCAGCCAGGACGACGCGCACATCTACACCACGAAGGAGAACATGGGCGACGAGCTCGTCTCGTTGCTCGACTTCGTGCTGTCGCTGCTCGCCGACTACGGCCTGTCCGACTTCTACCTGGAGTTGTCGACGAAGCCCGAGGGCAAGGCGGTCGGTACCGACGAGGAGTGGGCGGAGGCGACCGAGACGTTGCGGCGGGCCGCGCTCACCAAGGACCTCGACCTCGTCCTCGACGAGGGCGGGGGAGCGTTCTACGGCCCGAAGGTATCGGTCCAGGCCAAGGACGCGATCGGGCGCACGTGGCAGATGAGCACGATCCAACTCGACTTCCAGACCCCCCAGCGATTCGACCTCTGGTACACCGGCGCCGACAACGAGCGCCATCGACCGATCATGATCCACCGCGCGCTGTTCGGCAGCGTCGAGCGCTTCTTCGCCGTGCTCGTCGAGCACTACGCGGGAGCGTTCCCCGCCTGGTTGGCTCCCGTGCAGGTGACCGTCCTGCCGGTCGCCGACCGTCACGACGACTACGCGCACGCCGTTGCCGCGGCGTTGCGCACGGCCGGGAACCGCGCCGAGGTGGTCGACGGACACGGCGGCGCGTTGGGTGCGCGCATCCGGCGGGCGAAGCTCGACAAGGTGCCGTACGTGCTGGTCGTCGGCGACGCCGATGTCGAGGCGGCGACGGTCGGGGTCAACGCTCGGGGGAGCGCGACACCCGAACGCGGTGTCTCGCTCGACGCATTCCTCGCGCGTCTCGGGGCCGAGGTCGCGGCCCGCGTCGCGACATGACCCTCGACCGCTTGTGGGCCGGTTGGCGGAGCCGTTACGTGTCCGAAGAAGCCGGACGGGCAACGGCGTGCTTCTTGTGCGCGCTCGACGGGTTCGGCGACGACGAGGTGATCGCCGCGGCCACGCTCGTGCTCGAGCGGACGGCCGCGACGGTGACGGTCATGAACCTCTACCCCTACGGCTCGGGCCACCTGCTCGTCGCGCCTCGCCGACACGTTGCCGACCTCGAGTCGCTCGGCGACGACGAGGCTGCCGAACTGATGGGCGCGCTGCGCCGCGCCGTGCGAGCGGTGAAGGCCGCGTACGGGTGCGACGGCGTGAACGTCGGTTTCAACCTCGGGCTGTCCGCCGGCGCGGGTGTCCCCGGCCACGTGCACGGCCACGTGCTGCCCCGGTGGAGTGGCGACACGAACTTCATGACCGCGGTCGCCGAGACCCGTGTGATCCCCGAGGCGCTCGAGACCGGCTGGGAGAAGCTGCGCGCGGTCTGGCTAGCGTGAGCGGGATGGAACGCCCGGGTCCGGATTCGCGCGACGTCCCCGCCTCGCCGGGCGCCGAATCGCCGGCTCCTGGCAGTGGCGATGTCCTCCCCGCCGACCTCGACGTCACCACGCTCGTCGGCGTGTACCAGGTCCCCGACGTGCGTCGCCGCCGGATCGCCGGCTGGATCCTCGTCGCCTTTGCCGCCGCGTGCGGCGCCGCGTTCGCGGCGAGCGACAACGGGGGATTGCTCGCCGTCGCCGTCGTGCTCGGCGTCGTGGGCGGGTATCACTTCGCCGCGGCGTGGCGTCTGGCGATCGACCAGACCGAGGCGCTCGCGGTGGCGAGCCGCACCGTCGGGTTCCCGGTCGGCCACGCGAGCGCGCGGGTGATGTTCCGAGGACTGCGCAGCCGGCCGGTGTGGCAGGTGCTGCTCTATTCGGCCGACGAACCTCCGAGCATTCGCGGCCTGGTCGAGCTCGACGCCGTCGACGGTGCGGTGCTCGGCGAGTACACCGAGGGCAACCCCGAGGATTGGTCCCAGTACGCGGCGACCCCCGGGACCGCTTCGCCATAGGCGCCCGGCCGCACAGCAGTCGGGCCCGAGATCAGCGGCCGGTTGTCAGCGTGTTGCTCCGACCGCGGCCGCTCGGGCCTGCTCGACGAGGTGGGCCGGCAGCGGGTCGTAGTGGCTGTGCCGAGTGCGGTAGCGCCCGCGGCCGTGGGTCATCGACCGGAGATCGATCGAGAACCGCATCGCCTCGCTCGTCGGCACGAAGGCAGTGATCTCGACCTCGCCGTCGCCGACCGCGGCCGAGCCGTGGATCCGGCCCCGCTTGGCGTTGAGGTCGCCCATCACGTCGCCCTGGTACGCCTCGGGGACGACGATCACGAGTTCGCTCACCGGTTCCAGCAAGATCGCCCCTGCTGCAGCGAGTGCCTCGCGGAGTCCGGTCGCGGCGGCGGTCTTGAACGCCATCTCCGAGCTGTCGACCGGATGGTGCTTGCCGTCGAACACGGTGATCACCACGTCGACCACCGGGAAGCCGAACGCGCCGCCGTGCGCCACGGCGTCCATCACGCCCTTTTCGACCGCGGGGATGAAGTTGCGCGGGATGACACCGCCGACGATCGCCTCGTCGAAGGTGACGCCCGCCCCGCGCGGTTCGGGTGCCACGCGCAGCCAGGCGATCGCGAACTGGCCGTGCCCACCGGTCTGCTTCTTGACCTTGCCTTCGGCCTCGGCCGTACCCGTGATGGTCTCGCGGTATGCGACCCGCACGTCTTCGGTGTCGACCGGGACCCCGAACTTGCCGGCGAGCTTGGAGAGCGCGATCGACAGGTGGGTCTCGCCGGTACCCCACAGCAGCGTCTGGTGCGTCTCGGCATTGCGTTCGATCCGGAGAACAGGATCCTCGTCTTCGAGGCGGTGCAGCGCGTTCGCGAGCTTGTCCTCGTCGTTCTTGTTGCGCGCGACGATCGCGGTCGCGAGCAAGGGCTCGGGCGCGATCGGGGCGTCGAACTCCACGGCGACGCCACCCGTCGAGAGCAGGTCGCCGGTGCGCACGTCGGCGAGTTTGGCGACCGCGCCGAGATCGCCCGCGGCCAACTCGGTGACGGCCTCTTGTTCCTTGCCGCGCATCGTGAAGAGCTGGTGCAATCGCTCGTCCTTCTTGGTGCGCGTGTTGACGAGGTGATCGTCGGGACGCACGGTGCCGCGGACGACCTTGAACAGGTTCACGTGGCCGACGTACTGGTCGACGATCGTCTTGAACACCGAGAGCGCGGTCACGCCATTGGTGCCCGACGCGTCGTCGCCGACGTGGGGCGCGGGCCCTTCCTCGGCGATGAAGTGCGCGAGGCGATCGACGCCGATGAGCCGGGTCGCGGCGCCGCACAGCACCGGGAACACGGGGCCCGCGTCGATGCCGGCCGCGAGTGCGAGTTCGAGCTCGTGGACGTCGATGGGTTCCTCGGCGAGGTATCGCTCCGTGAGCGTGTCGTCGGCGACCACGATGCCTTCGACGAGCGCGTCGTGGATCGCGTGTTCTTCGGCCGCCAGGTCGTCGGGGCTCGGGCCGTCGGTGCCCGCGGCCGATCCCTCGGAGTAGAAGATCGCGTGGTCGTCAAGCAGGTCGACGACACCGCGCAGCGCGGCTTCCTCGCCGATGGGAAGTTGGAGCGGGGCGACTCCCGCTCCGAAGCGCGCCTTCAGTTGGTCGAGCGTGCGCCGAAAGCTGGCGCGCTCGCGGTCGAGCTTGTTGACGAAGAAGGCCCGCGGGATGCCGCGGGCCTCGGCGATGCGCCAGGCGACCTCGGTCTGGACCTCGACGCCCTCGACGGCGCTGACGACGAACAGCGCGAGGTCGGCAGCCGCGAGCGCTGCGGCGACGTCACCGACGAAGTCGGCGTAGCCGGGTGCGTCGAGGAGGTTGATCTTGTGCCCCTCGTGCTCGAAGGGCGCGAGCGTCAGACCGACCGACATGGCGCGCCGGTGCTCCTCGGGGTCGAAGTCGGACACCGTCGTGCCGTCTTCGACCCGGCCGACGCGCCCGATGGCACCGGACGCGTACAGCAATGCCTCGACGAGGCTGGTCTTGCCGGCTCCCTGATGGCCGACGACGGCCACGTTGCGGAGCTGGGCGGTCGGGAACGACTTCACACGGCACCCCCGGTTCGACGGTGCCGCGGATCCTAAGCAACGCCGCCGGGTGCCGTCCCCGGTCAGGAGCGAATTGTTCGCTTGATTCCCGCGGCTCGTCTGCCGATGACTCTCCTGGTGGCTGGGCGGGCAATCCAGCCAAGGGACCTGAACGTGCGTCGATTTCACCGGCGCGTCCTCGTGACGCTCGCCGCTGCACTGTTGCTCGCGCCGCTCGCCATCGCCGTGCCCAACCGATTCGACCCGAGGGCGGCCCGCGCCGGCGCGAGCCCGGTCGACGGTCGAACGGTCGGCGCGCAGGACTGGGAGTTGCTCTGGGAGAGCGACGCGCAGCTCGCCGCGGACCTCGACGCGATCGATGCGTCGGGGATGACCTGGATCCGCCTCCAGCTCGACTGGCCGAGCATCCAACCGACCGGCGCGACCGGCTGGAACTGGACGCACACCGACCGCGTCGTCGACGCCGCGAACGCGCGCGGGCTCCAAGTCCTCTTCCTCGCGACCTACGCGCCGGCGTGGGCCCGCCCCGCGGGTTCGACCTCGCTCCACACGCCGCCGACGAACCCCGATCACTTCGCGACCTTCGTCCGCGAGGCCGCGAAGCGTTACGCACCGAAGGGCGTGCACCACTACGAGATCTGGAACGAACCGAACCTCGGGGTCGTGTATCGGCCGAAGGCCGATCCGGTCGGCTACACGACCCTGCTGAAGAAGGCGTACAGCGCGATCAAGGCCGTCGACCCGCAATCGCTCGTCATGGTCGGAGGTCTGTCGCCGGCGGCCGACAACGCGACCGACCTCAGCATGGCGACCTTCATCACCCAGATCTACGCAGCGGGGGCCAAGGGCAGCTTCGACGCGATCGCCATCCACCCGTACTCGTTCCCGTGGGCGCCCACCTACGCCGCCGAGTGGAACAGCTTCTTCAAGGCGCCGGCACTGCACTCGATCATGGCGGCGAACGGCGACGCCAACCTGCAGATCTGGGCGACCGAGATCGGCTTCCCGACCGGTACGAGTTCCAAGGCGGTGTCGGAGGCGGGCCAGGCCGACATGCTCGAGGAAGCAGTGGTCGCCTGGGACCGCTATTCGTTCGGCGGGCCGTTGTTCTGGTTCAGCCTCGTCGACCCCGGGAACGACCCGGCCGACTTCTACCAGAACTGGGGTCTGCTCCGACTCGACCGGACCAAGAAGGTCGCGTACACGCGGCTCCAGCAGGTGCTCCTGTCGGCCGACGCCGTCAAGGTCGTGCCGGGTCCGGGTTCCGCGACGGTCACCTGGACCGCGCCCGCGACGCCACAGGCAGCGATCACCGGCTACAAGGTCGTGGCGAGCCCTGGTGGCGCGTCGACGACCGTGGGTGCCGGCGCGCGGACTGCGACGTTGCCCCTCGTCGACTTCACGGCGTACACCGCGACGGTCCAACCGCTGACCACCGCGGGGCCCGGCGTCGTGTCGAAGCCGTCGGCTCCGTTCACGCCGGGCGCACCGACCTTCGTTCCCTACATCGGCCAGGTGCTCGAACCCGATGCCGGGACCGTCACGATGGAGGTCCCGGTCCTGCTCGACCGGGTCACGACCCGCGACGTCGTGGCCGATTACCGGACGCAGTCGATCGCGCCCTACTTCGTCGCCGCTGTCCCGAACGACTATCTGGCGGCGAGCGGCACGGTGACGATCCCGGCCGGGTCGCGCTCCGCGACGATCCGGGTGACCGTCCAGGGCGACGTGCACCCCGAGCCCGGTGGTGACCTCTTCATGGTCACGTTCTCCAACCTTCGCAACGCGACCTTGGGCGGTTACGGCATCGCCGTCGGCTACATCGAGGAGGACCCGGGAGGGTGAGGTCACCTCGCCAGGTGGGGTACCCTGACCCTGGTGCTCGCGATCGCGAGCAACCCGAAGGGAGTACCCCATGCTCGATCGACGCTGGCGCGCCGGTGTCGAGCGCGGCCTCGGCCCGATCGGGGCCGGGCTCGGACGCCTCGGCATCACGCCCGACGCGCTGACGGTCTTCGGCCTCCTCTGTTCGATCGCGACCGCCGTCGCGGTCGCGTCGGGACACCTCGTGTGGGGTGTCGTCGGGATCGCCCTCGCCGGACTCGGCGACCTCCTCGACGGCAACCTCGCGCGCAGCAGTGGTCGTACTGGTCCCCGCGGCTCGTTCTTCGACAGCGTTGCCGACCGCGCCTCGGACGCCGTCGTGCTCGGCGGCGTCGGCTGGTACGTGGCCCGCGAGTCGGCGCACCTGCCGATGCTCGCCTTCGCGGTCGCGGCGTTGTCGATGCTCATCAGCTACGAGCGCGCCAAGGCCGAGGCACTCGGTCTCGAGGCGCGCGGCGGCCTCATGGAGCGCGCCGAGCGCTTCGTGTTGCTCGGCGTCGGCATGGCGTTCGACGTGCTCGTGCCCGTGTTGTGGGTCATGCTCGTGCTCTGCGCCTTCACCGTGGTCCAACGATTCGCGAAGGTGTGGATCGCCGCGGGGCGACCCGTGACCCCCGGAGCGCACGAACCGCGGGCGCGTTCGCGGCGCCTCCCCGGTCGGATCCCGGGCCGGCGGGCGACTCCGACGACGGGGACCGCGACCCCGGCACTGCGCGCGTGGTGGGAGACCCGCCGACCCGCGGTGCGCGGCACGCGTTCGCCGCGCGAGCGGACCGGCCGGCGCCACCCCGCGGGCCGACCTTCGTCGCGTCCCTGACCCGGGGATCGCGCTGAACCCAGGGACGGCACCGTGACCGACGCGGGCGGCCTTGCGGCCTATGTCGCGTATCGCACCGGGGCACTCGCTGCGCGCGTCGTTCCGCCCGCCCTCGGACGACCGGCCGCTCGTGGCATCGGTCGTGCGCTCGCCGCGACGATGCCGGGCCGCCGACGCATGGTCGCGCGACATCTGCGTCGCGCGTCGGGCGGTGCGATCTCCGACGCCGACCTCGAACGCGCGGTCGGCGGTGCGTTCGACTCCTACGCGCGCTACTGGCTCGAGATGTTCCGGCTCCCGCACGAGCGGAAGGCCGCGATCGATCGCGACTTCGAGGTGGTCGGGTTCGAACACCTCGAGACCGCGCTCGCCGGAGGACACGGAGCGATCGTCGCGTTGCCGCATCTCGGTGGCTGGGAATGGGCAGGCGCCTGGATGGCGCACGTCAAGGGTGGGCGCCTCCTCGTGGTCGTCGAACCCGTCGAGCCTCCGGAGTTGTTCGCTTGGTTCGCCAAGGCTCGCGCCGCGATGGGGATGGAGGTCGTCGCGCTCGGGCCCGACGCGACCAGGCGCGTGTTGCGGGCCTTGCGCGACAACTGGATCGTGTGCCTCGTGTCGGACCGCGACCTCACCGGCGACGGCGTCGAGGTCGAGTTCTTCGGTGAGCGCACGACATTGCCCGCAGGTCCCGCGACGCTCGCGCTCCGCAGCGGCGCCCCGATCCTTCCGGTCGCCGTGTACTTCGGGCCCGGCCGCGAACACCAGGGTGTCGTGCGCCCTCCGCTCGACACTCGACGCGGCGACGGCCGGCTACGCGACGACGTGACGCGCATCACCCAGGATCTCGCCCGTGAGTTCGAGTCGCTCATCCGCGCCGCTCCCGAACAGTGGCATCTCATGCAGCCGAACTGGCCTTCGGACCGCGAGTGAAGGCGACCGGTCGCGCGGCAGCCCCGCTGCGGGTACTGATGGCCTCTCCGTATTCGCTGACCCGCGTCGGGGGGGTGCAGGGGCAGGTGCTCGGGCTCACCCGGGCGCTCCGTGGGCTCGGGGTCGACGTGCGGGTCGTCGGGCCGTGCGACGGTCCGCCGCCCGCGCCGGGGATCATGAGCGTCGGCCCGAGTGTCGGCTGGGAGAGCAACGGGTCGATCGCTCCGATCGCGACCGACCAGCAGGCGGCGCGCCGGACGATCGACGCGTTGCGCGACCTCGAACCCGATGTCATCCATCTCCACGAACCTGCCGTTCCCGGCCCTGCGCTCACGCTGACGATCGGCGCGGAGGTTCCGATCGTGTCGACGCATCACATCTCGGGAGCGGTGGGTCGCGAGTGGGCGCTGCCGGCCCTGCGCCTCCCGATGTCGCGAATCGCGGCGCGCGTCGCGGTGTCGGAGTCGGCGCGGCTGACGGCCGAGGACGCCTATGGCGGCGAGTATCGCGTGCTGTGGAACGGTATCGATGTCGAGCGCGCGCAGCACGCGTGCCCGTGGCCGACCGATCGGCCGGCCGTGCTCTTCGTCGGTCGCCACGAACAACGCAAAGGTCTCGGTGTGCTCCTCGACGCGTGGCAGGGGATCGGTCGCGACGCAGAACTCTGGGTCGTGGGCGCAGGTCCCCAGACCGAGGAACTCCGCGCACGAGGCGTCGCCGACGTGGCGTGGCTCGGCCGCGTCGACGACGACGAGCGCGACCGACGCCTCGCCGCGGCCACGGTGTTCTGCGCGCCCGCACTCGGCGGCGAGTCGTTCGGGGTGGTGTTGCTCGAGGGGATGGCCGCGGGCGCGGCCATTGTGGCTTCCGACATCGACGGGTATCGCAACGTCGCGACCCACGACCGCGACGCGCTGCTCGTCGCGCCCGGCGACCCCGACGCGCTGCGCGAGGCGCTGCGCGCGTTGCTCGACGACCCGGCGCGTCGCGCCCGGCTGGTCGCCGCCGGTCGTGCACGCGCCGAGGCATTGTCGATGCGAGCGCTCGCCGAGACGTACCGCGCCCTGTACGCCGAGGTGCGGCGGTGAACGGTGCGATGAGCGGGTCGCGCGACGCAGCAGCGGCGTTCGCGGCCGGCGTGCTCGACGAGCTCGAAGCGACCGCGGTCGCTGTCGTCGAGGAGATCACGCGTGTCGTGCGCCCGGCGATGGGGGTGCCCGGATCACGAGTCGGCGTCGGCACCGCGCCCGGTGGCGACGTGACGCTCGCGATCGACGAGCTCGCCGAAGATGCGCTCGACCGGGTCGTGCGCGCCGCCGGCGACCTCGCGTACTACTCGGAGGACCGTGGTCTCGTGCAGGTGGGGACTCCGCGCGCGATCTTCGTGGTCGACCCGATCGACGGCACCCGGCCGGCGGCGGCCGGGTTCGAGGCGTGCTGCGCCTCGGTCGCGATCGTGCCTCCCGATGTCGACGCGACGCTCGGCGAGGTGGCCGTCGGCGTGATCGGCGAGCTGCGCGGACCGGCGACCTACGTGGCCCGCGCGGGGCGCGGCCTGCGAATCGACGACGCCGCGGGGAGTCGGCGCGTCGCGCGCCTGTCGAGCACGGTCGAGCTCGCGTCGATGTTCTGCGGCGCGAGCAACCGGGCACGGCCCCACCTCGCGCTCGCGCACGTGCTCGCCGAGATGGTCGATGCATCCGCGATGGGCGGGGGCTTCTTCGAGCTCGGGTCGGCGACGTATGCGATGACGCGGATCGTCACCGGTCAGCTCGACGCCTACGTCGACCCGGGCCAACGCATGATCCAAGCCTGCCCCGAGCTCGAGCCGGAGTTCCGGCGTGTGGGGCTCGGAGCCGTCGGGGTCAACTTCCCCTACGACATCGCCGCCGCGATGCTGATCGTCGGCACCGCAGGAGGCGTCGTCTCGGACGCGTCCGGTGGGTCCCTCGCTCCGCGACCAGCGGTCGGTTCTGGCGACGGTTTCGGCGTCTCGGTGATCGCGGCAGCGTCGCCGTTGCTCCACGCGCGGCTCCTCGATTCGGTCGATCGCGGAATCGAACGCGTCCGAGCGTCGTTGCAGACCCCGCCCTGATCGCCTCGCTCCGATCCCGCCACCCGGCTGCCGGTGCGGGTCCCCGGGGGCGTCGGCGGGCACTCCTACACTCAGCAGGCCGCAACGAGAGGTTTCGCTCATGCTCCCCGTGATCATCATCGTCGCCGTGATCCTGATCGTCGTGCTGGCCTTCGTCGTGCTGTACAACGGGCTCGTCCGCCTGCGCAACCGGGTCGACAGTGCCTGGTCGCAGATCGACGTTCAGCTGAAGCGCCGTCACGATCTCATTCCGAACCTCGTCG
>SXGT01171899.1_pt1 | contig 29461 bp, 26 predicted proteins | sample 3176221 | NCBI WGS metagenome assembly SXGT01 (sample SAMN11356862, study PRJNA531348) | freshwater metagenome | isolation source: freshwater sample F1-120 | place: China: Fuxian Lake, Yuxi | collected 2017-12-25 | reverse complement strand
AGGGACTTTGGCCATTTTTATAAAAATGGCCAAAGTCCCGTTGACTTCATATTATAAATTAATTAAGTTCATATCTTGTATACTGCTGCTTTTTTTCCATGCGCCTTTTTTTTTATTTCTTTACGACATGTCTTCTCATACAGCCCATACATGCCGACATTCGCTTTTTGAGCATTTCAGACATTCATTATGGTAGCGACAACACCCCTGGTGATGGTCATGATACTGGCAAGGTATTACTCGCTAACACATTGAATAAATTGAACCAACTGGTACCTCATGTTGATTTTATCATCACTTTAGGTGACTTCCCTACCCACTCGTTACTCCATTCCCCCCAAAATGAAAGGTATATTAAAACAGTATTTCATGATCTGTATAAAGCCTCCGCGCCTAATAAGCCTATATTTTACATCACCGGCAATAATGACTCCTTAAAAGGGGATTACCAACCGTTCTCCTGGAGCGGCAAATCACCTTTAGCCCTCGCGACTGATTGGCAAGGGGCATGCGCTCATTGTGATGGATTAATCATTGATGGGACCCACATGCTAACCGATGGGTATTATTCAAGTTATGTGCTTCCAGGCAATAAAGACATCGTGCTGATTGCTTTAAATAGTATTCAATTCACAAATATCCCCTTCTTTGCGACCTCGTACCCCAATCAACATCAAGATGCGTTACAACAACTGCAATGGCTGAGCCTCCAATTACAAAAACTCCATGCGAAACAATTGCTCATAGCCATGCACGTGCCGCCAGGTACAGATTATAAAGGCCGGCCAACCTGGCACGAGCCCTATTTAAAGCAATTCATACATTTATTAAACCGTGCCTACCCAGCGTATCTGCAAATCAATTTACTGACATCTCATACCCATATGGATGATATTCGTAAAATTCGCCTAGAGAATGGAATGAATATTTATGCCTTCGCCACGCCTGCAATTAGCCGAATACACCATAATAACCCCGCCATAAAAATTTTTGAGCTAGGTAGCAGTATGAAGCTTAAAGACTACACGACGTACTACACAACCACAGATGACCAATGGAAAAATGAGCATTACAATGCCATTAAATCAAATAACAGCTTATTTCCTCAATGTCATGGCCAACTCTTAGTTAAATGCCTTGACTCTTTAAACGACGTCACCGTATGTAAAACACTACAAGAAGGTTTTTTTTATGGTGCAAAAAGTCCTCGAGTCAATGGCTCGGTCTGTAAGCTAACCTATCCTATAAATAAATTGTACCTCTAGAGCTTATGCAGATTTACTACTCAAGCCTCGCTCTCTTAAGGATCCCTTAATGTTCTTTGATTAAAATGATGCCAACTCAATTCTTGGTGTAGGTAATTTATGACGATTCGTGTGCTTTCTTTTGATTTTGATGGCTGTTTATTTAATATCAATTATATTTACTCAAGCAATAAAAACGTTATTACCCATAACGAAGCTTTTTTTGCTAGAATCAAAGATGAAAATGAAGGGATAGCTCGAATCATTACCTTTGTGGGCTCCAACCGTCAGTCTTTTGAAATCGATTTCGGAAACAGCTATCTGAAGGGATCTTGCTTCCCAGCAGTAAGAGAAGTTAGCACCCACCTTGAAGCCGAGTTAGACACATTCCTTCTAGCAGATATTTATGGTGATCTGCCTGGTGGTGAATCCTATCGGCGTGCAATAGATCCAACCTATAAAGGCCCACATGCTTACTGGGTATTCGATGAGACCAAAGCTACAATTCTTTATGCACAAATGCAGAAGATTGCAGTGGAAAATCCAACTGAAGATATCATCTTCGATTTCTTTGATGATCGCATGCATGACATTCTTCCTTCATTACGTCATTTTTTTGAAACGCATCGAATGTTAATACCAAGCAATGTAGCATTGCGCCTCTTTGGTTATGAGGGCAAGGGCGTAACGCCAGTTGCTAACATCACTGGGGCAGGCATTATTGATATCAATTATCGTCAAACGGTCAAAGACATGGCGAGCGTTGCTTTGACCACCAAAGGGCTTACACTTGAACAAGCACAAGGGATGGTACAAATACGAACAACCGCCCATGTTACACCCGATTTACTGCTGCATAGGCATGCCGTCACTCTTCAGCCCGAAGCCCGTGACAACGACATACTCGCAGAAGAAGTAGAAACAGGCCTAGCTCAACCCGTTTTCGATGAAGATCGTGATGATAAATCATCAGCAGCAGACTTAAAGCAGGTCAAGAACGCACGAGAAGACGCACACATTTATTTTGATGCACAGTTGCGTACGATTAAAATGAAAGCACAAGCATTGCGTGATCAAGGCCACGAAGCAGCTGCGCAAAAGGCGTTTACTCTGTACGATATACTCGATACAAACGCGACGAAGTATTTTAACAAAGAGCTCTCCAAAGAAGCCTTCAGAGACATTTGTACTTCCGCTATTAGTACCGCTTGTCCTGAGCTCGAAAAACACCAGGGCTGGAAACAAGTCTTAGGTAATTTAGGGCCGGCTCTTGCCGGACTTGGCATCGGCTATGTTGTTGTCAGTTTGATTAATATGGCGATAACAGGTCACTTCCTGCTCTTTAAACCAAAAACAGATTCCCTACAAAAACTTGAAGAGCTACAACGCTGCATTGATCAAGTAGCGCCTGGCGAACAATCGCTTGCACCGAGTTGAGGGATGTATGACCTATCACGTCTACGTAGATGACAACGGTTGTTTATCCATCTGTTCTTTGTAATTGAAAAAGCACCCGCCAAGGACGAGCACATACACGATAGCCACCGCTGCACAATAAAGACCAAAGAGGCTATTGTTGTGGGATGAGTAGATACTATTCGCCAACTCGATTCCTACCCCTTGAATACACATGGAGATCATGCTCATCAGTGCCGAAGCCGTCCCTTTGCTGACGGGTGTAGAAAAAAGGATAAAGCGCGCCATGGGTGAGGCAATAATGCCTGCCCCAAAAAAATAGGCAATAAGACCTGGCATCAGCCAGAGAAAATGTTCGCTCGTGACAAGGGGTAGTGAATAAACGACAAGTAAGCTAATCACAGCAATGAATGACCCCGTATAGACGAGCTTTTTCACCGTTCCGCGATGTGTCATTCGATGTAAATATACGTTGCCTAAAATATAGGCCCCAAACACCGGCAACTGCCATAAACCATAATGAATAATAGACAGCTTGGCCCCTTTGACAATCATGACAGGGGATAGCCCAATCCAAGCCATGCACGGCAGATAGATAATCCCTAAGGAAATTGAGCCAAGCACAAACGCTCGATTCAACAGCAAGGCCTTGTAATTGGCAGCAATTATTGGGGGCGATAACGAGATACGTTTAATTTCTGAACCATCGCGTTTTATTTGACCCACCGGTTCTGGCATAAAGCGCCATAACCCCCAGAGAGCCACAAGCGCTAATATCCCAATGACCACAAAAATGATTCGCCAACTGTAATAATAAACAAAAATTGCACCTAATAGCGGACCGAGTAAGGGGGCAGTAATTGAAACATTCGCCATAATGGCAATTAATCGTATGGCATCCATTTCAGCAAAAATTTCTTGCAAGGTAGCGTAGCCTATTACGCAGATAAAACATAAGCCCATACCTTGAAAAAAACGCGCCAGCAAAAACTGATCAATAGAGTTAGAGCACGCAATTAATAGAGTGCACACAAAGAAAAGACACGCCCCAAAGAGCATCACCGGTCGGCGCCCGTAACGATCGGATATTGGCCCTAAAAACAACTGTAAGCTTGCACCTCCTAATACATAAGCCGTTAACGACATCGCAATAGCAGATTCTGGCCCATGGAATGAGGACACAACGTTTAACATCCCGGGCATGATCATGTCATTGGCAATATAGGTGAGAAATTCATAAAGAACCAAAAACATCGCATAAACAAGCGCTTGTTTTCGAGAGATATTGATTAACGGTTGCGGCATGAAGGTTCTCTAATGCACGTTAACAAACTGGATAATTTTAATCCATTATCCTAGAAACAGCACAAGACTGCAATTCAACGCGAAAAGTATTGAGAGGACGTTCACTGAAAAAATGATCACTGATAGCAAAACCCACCACCGCAGCTAACGCATTATCGATATAAAGCAAGGGAATCAAGCCGCGCTGCCAGGGCGGCACGCGCCACTGTTGCCATAATTTTTTGAGTTGTTTCGTTTGCCCACGCCAATAAAATTGTTCTCCACCTTGACGAAAACGAACACTCACACGAGAACCAACGGGCACGTGTAATCCTTGCACATCGGCCACCGCATGCAAGTATTGCTCCCCCGCATCGGTTGTTAATGGCAAGGGATGAGGAAAAGATAACCACTCCATGCGGGCAACGCAGGGACGCACATCATCTTTCAGCAAATACAATGTTTGTTGATAACGACGCACCGTCACCCCCCCCCACTGCACAAGAGGTGTTCTATCTTCTCCTGCCAAAATCACCTCATCCATCAGCCGGTTTAAATTATGTACCGACGGGAGACGAACGTCATTATCTTGCAACCATAGCCGTAAAATATTAGCAAGACGCGAATGGTCAAGAGTTCGTAGCGGTGATGACAGCTCAAGGGTGCTACGAGTCTCGGCTAGCGCCGCACAATCCATTTTTGCCAGTGCTTCCAAGTTGCTTTTTGCCTGTTGGCAATGACTTGCACTGCGCACCAAATTACCAACCACACCCGGCCACTTGGCTTGTAATAGGGGCATAATATGGTGGCGAAGATAATTCCTTGAAAAAGCACTGTTTTGGTTACTCTCATCATCAACCCACGTCAGCTGGTGCTTGTGGGCATACGCTTCGAGCGTGCTACGTGAGTGATGAAGGAAGGGACGCGCAATCTCCCCTTGTGCACACGTTTTGACAGCAGGCATGGACGCCAAACCATCAATGCCTGCTCCACGTAATAACTGTAAAAGCAACGTTTCTGCTTGATCATCGCAATGATGTGCTAGTAACAAGAGAGAGCGTTCTTCTAGCAATGAGGAAAACGCTTGATAGCGCGCGATACGTGCGCCTTCTTCGATATTAGCCTCACGATCAACGGTCACGTGACGCACAATCAGGGGGAGGTTTAAGCTGTCACAAAATTTTTGGCAATGCATTTGCCAATCCGTGGCGTTTACACTCAAGCCATGGTGAACATGAACCGCCTGCAGCTTGCTGGCGAGTGCGGGCTCGCTCGCCACACGATGTAAGAGTACTGTTGAGTCAAGGCCGCCACTAAACCCTACCAATAATATTTGGTAATCAGCAAGCTTTCGTTGCCAGTCGTCAGTCAGTAGAGAATCAGTCACAGGCACCCATTGCCATAAATTTTTTATACCGTTGTGCAAGTAACTCATCCAATGGCAATGATTTGAGGGTATGCAATTCTTCCGCTAACACGGCTTTCAATCTATCCGCCATTTCAACCACATGACGATGTGCACCACCCAATGGCTCATCAACAACCAAGTCAACGAGTTTATTTTCAAGAATTTTACTTGCCGTAATCCCCATGGCGCGTGCTGCTTCGCTGGCTTTCGTTGGATCTTTCCATAAGATAGACGCACAGCCCTCGGGTGAAATAACGGAATAAATAGAATACTGCAGCATCACAACCCGATCACCCACGCCGATAGCCAGTGCACCACCAGAACCAGCCTCGCCAGTCACTACACAAATAACGGGCGTTTTAAGTTTAAACATTTCCAAAAGATTACGTGCGATGGCTTCAGATTGATTGCGCTCCTCCGCACCAATACCGGGATAAGCCCCTGCGGTATCGATGAAGGTAAAAATGGGCAATTTGAATTTTTCAGCCATTTTCATCAAACGCAGTGCTTTTCGGTACTCTTCAGGGCGCGCCATACCAAAATTACGGTACACTTTCTCTTTTGTCCGCTTACCCTTTTGATGCCCTAATAACATCACAGGCTCACCATTAAAGCGCGCCAAACCACCGATGATTGCAGGCGCCGCAGAATAATGACGATCACCATGTAACTCTTGAAAATCAGTGAACATATGCTCAATGTAATCCGTCGTTTGTGGACGCAAGGGATGCCTTGCCATTTGAGTGACTTGCCAAGGCTCGAGGTGCGCGAACACATTAACCGTCATTTCTTCACACTTTTCTTCAAGACGCGCGATTTCTTCGCTTAAATTAACCTCATTATCACTGCCCACCATCCGCAGAGCTTGAATCTTTTGATTCAACTCTTCGATAGGCTGTTCAAAATCTAAAAATTGTCGACTCATCGGTTACCCATTGGTGAATTAATCGTCATGCGATACACTTTGCGCTAAAAAATAACGTCTGTGGTTGTGCAGCGTGTATAATACCCTCAACTGTTATTTGATGCCACTTTCCATCCTAGGGATCTATGAAAGCTACGTTTAAAGAACTTCATCCCACAAACTGTATTATACATCATTCGCGCATCGATATCTGGCAATATCCTTTGCACACTGAATTCCCTGAAGCAAGTCCATTACTGAGTCACGATGAATTAGCACGCGCCAAGCGCTATCACTTCCCCCGTCATCAACGACGCTTTACCGTCGCCCGTGCCATGATGCGTCTGATTCTTGCACGTTATCTTCAAAAGCCGCCAAACGAACTAGAATTTACTTATAATCAATATGGCAAACCACAACTGCTGCACTCACCATCACTGCAATTTAACTTAAGCCACTCAGGCGATCTGGCGCTCTTGGCTGTTGGTGAAGAATTCCCCTTAGGCATCGATGTGGAGTTTTTTTCAGCACGCCCCTATGAAGGCATAGGCAAGCATCTTTTTTCCCCCCGCGAAAATCAGTCTCTACATGAGACCAGAACACAGCTGAAGCCGCTAGTTTTTTTTCATATTTGGGCGCAAAAAGAAGCCTTTATTAAAGCCTGTGGACTTGGATTATCTTACCCCACCCAACAATTTGATGTACCCAGTAATCCTTGGGAAAGTCAGCAGATTATTGATCCACTTCATAACACCATATGGCAGATGATATCCTTTATGCCACAAGTGGCATGTAGCGCGGCTCTTTGCTATCACCCACAGGTTCAAGACATTCGCTATGTAAAACTAAGGGATGTGTCCGACATGTTGTGATGTCCCTCCCTTTTATAAAGGGAGGCTAGGAGGGATTTTTCAACGACATTCGAGGAGCTCATGAAAAAATTCAGTACCACACAAAACAAGCTACTCACCTGCCTTGCCGATGGCCAGTGCCACAGTGGAAATGAGTTAGGTGCGCATCTCAACATATCACGAACAGCCATCTGGAAGCAGATCACCCAGCTCATTGATTTAGGCCTACCCATTCAGCGGATCCCAAAAAAAGGGTACCGCCTCACCACACCGATCTCATTCTTGGAGGCGGAGGCCATCCGTCAACAGCTCGGCAGTAACCATTTTACCCAACCAATCCATATTCATCTGTTTGCAACCCTAGACTCCACCAATCGGCTATTAAAAGAATTACCTCGTACCTCTGCAATAGACATCTGTTGTACTGAAATGCAAACCGAGGGTCGAGGCCGTTTTGGTAGATCCTGGTACTCACCATTTGGTGAAAATATCTACTGCTCAAGTCGTTGGCATTTCGACTGTGATCTCTCGCGCCTATCCGGCTTAAGTTTGGTGGTAAGTCTCGCCATATTGGCCACACTCAATGCGTTTGGGATCAGCGAGCACATTCGCGTTAAATGGCCGAATGACATTCTCTGGCATAACAAAAAATTGTGCGGCAGCTTGATTGAGATCATTGCTGAAAGCACTAGTGGTGCGGACGTTGTCATTGGCATTGGTTTAAATGTGAATACCGCGACTGCCACGCTTGACCATCAAAATGTCGGCAATAGTACTCATCCAGATAAGCCATGGTGTTCGCTGTATGACATCACGGGGCATTTCATTGATCGCAATCCCTTGGTAGCGCGCCTACTGATTGACTTAAACGACTATTTAAATCGATTTATAGCACAAGGATTTAGTGCATTTATTACACAATGGCAACAAATGGATTACTTACGTGGGCAAATGATTACGGTATCACAACCAATGGGTGCTATAACTGGAACAGCAGATGGGGTGAATGACGCCGGACAATTGATATTAATTGACGAGGCTGGGGTGATACACTATCTGTCATCTGGTGACACGTCGCTACAGGCGATGCGGTAAGCGAAATCAATGCTGAGAAAACTCGTTCCGAACATCTATGTTGCTCGGAACGGGAAGACTGTAATAGAAAACTCGATGCTAGACGACTTCTTCTTCAGTATCAGTGCCTTGCTTTTCTTGCTGTATGCGCAAATATATTTCTTCACGATGCACAGAAACATCTTTAGGTGCATTAATACCTAAACGTACTTGATTGCCCTTCACACCTAATACGGTGATATTGACATCATCACCAATAATTAATGTTTCACCAATACGCCGAGTCAAAATCAACATGACTAAATCTCCCTAACATAGCAGCCACTTCATTGTCCATAGAACGCTTCCATGGTGCTCTTTATGGCTACAATATAAATAAAAAATGTACATAAATATTGTTCGATTGTTATTGTACAGGATGTTTCTTAACACAATATTAAGAGGTGAAATATTCTACAGTTTTATTTTTCTGTAGCTCCCCACGTCATCCCGAGCGTGGTGCTTCCAATTAGCCTTAAGTTTCAGTTGATTCCATCTCAATTATTTGATCAAATATCTCCGCAGAAGTGCCTCCGGATAGAATAAGGTTGCATTCTTAATTACTTCAAAATGACGTACTCCCCTATTCAATCGATAAGGATGTTTATGACAATTTCATTAGAAACGGGTACATCAGTTGAGTTTTTTTCGGAAGAATTTTCGACGCTAAATTTAAAAGATAAGCGTCTTAATGCACGAGAAAAGAAGAGCTTTGTGACGTTACTGATATAGGCGCGGTGGTTACATTTTTCTGGTATTGGGTAATTTTTGCTACCCTTGCATCACTGAACATAATCCCTTCTCCCTGCCTTAAATCCAAGCGATAAAACAACCAATGGCAAATAGGCAATGAATAAACCTGTAGAGCCACCGATAGTTAACCTATTCACAATAATGGCCATCGGCAATAACCAAAACACGTTAATAATAAAAACACCAAAACCAACCCTAAAATGACTACCATAACGACGTACCGCATGTTGATAAGCGTGATCTCGATGGGCCTCATAGACCTTTAATCCTTGAAATAAATGACTCAATAACGTGACAGTTGCATCAACAATAAAGACGCCAAGCATAATGAGCCAACACCAAAATAACTGAGGCGTCGTGCTCGCCGCCTGAATCGACAATAACCCAAGGATCAATCCCAAAAAACCGCTACCCGCATCCCCCATAAATATACGGGCTGGCGGAAAATTCCACCACAAAAAACCAAGAACGGCTGCCGCTAGTGCCAGCGGCAAACCCATCAACACATAGTCACCATTTAACCAATATAAAAAGGCGCCGCCCACACAAACACTGATGGCCTCAATGGAAGCAAGCCCATCAATCCCGTCCATAAAATTGTATAAATTAAGCAACCAAACAAGATAGATAACCGCAAACACATTAAGCATTGTGCAAGCGGGTATCATCCAACCTAAAAAAGAAATAGCGGGCATGCCGCCAAGCCAGTACAGCGCAACAATGCTAGCGGTAAAATGACCTATCAAACGAAAACGCGCGGAAAGATGATCATGATCATCAAAAAAACCAAGCACAGCAACCAACAAGCCTGCTCCAACGATAGCCATACCCATGGGTAAAATCTCAAAATTGAGGGCAGCTAAGCAAGGGATAGCCATGATCAGCGTTAAAATAAAGGCCATCCCGCCGCCACGAGGTGTTGGAACAAGATGGGCACTCCGATGGTTAGGAATATCTAAGATATTTTTAGTTAATGCATAGCGACGTAAACACCACGTCAATCCCAAAGACAATAAAAATACCACCATCAATAAATAAACCATGATTATTTTTTCTCTCCCCCTAATTCAGATAAGACAATATGGTATTTTGATTTACTAAAGGAGCAAAACGTCGATTAATCAAGTGGGTGATCGATGTTATTGACTGATGTGTAGGTATTCCAAAGCAATAAGCGCAGACGTCGCAAAACGTATCCTTTCGATATCGCATAGGCGTCGAATAATGAAAGTGCCTTAATCATACACATTTTTACGGTGCCCAACATGAACGACCAATATAATAAAATTTTCCTCTTCTATTTTGGCTAAAATTCGATAATCCCCAACTCTATAACGCCATATACCACTAAATTCTCCTGACAATGGTTTGCCGAGTGCTCGTGGATTTTCCACGGGTATAATTTTTTCCTTAAGGTATTTTATGATTCGTTGCTGTACTGAGTGACCGAGCTTCCTTAGATCTTTTTCAACATCAGAATCAAACTCAATCTTCCAGTTCAAGACGGCTTTCCATTTCCTCAAGCGTTATTCGAGAGTTCTTTTTTTCAAGTCTTGTTAAAGCGATTAGGTGATCTTCATAATCATCCAAGTAATCTTGAAGTGCCTGTTTAACATAATAACTTTTTGACCGATGCGTTTGTTTAGCTAAATCAGATAAGCGCTGATCAAGCTGGTCTGGTAAGCGTACGGCTAACATAAACTTCCCCTTATAAATAAGACCAATTATTACAAGTATATCATGTATTACACCATCATCAAATGGTAGTCTCTTCCCATACAAAATGAGCCCCAAATAAGAAACTGTTTCCAATGGAAATGAGCCTGAAAGAAGCGTAAAAAGGATAAAAAAGAGGTAAAAGGGCTAAAGTAAGCGTTTGTTTTATACAATAGGAGCCCCCAGATGTTTGTTCGCAAAAACACGAAACAACTCATCACCTAACCCGTCGTTAAAATGCTTCAAACAGACCCTTTAAATCCTGTTCTGTCAACTCTAATTTACTGGTTGTTTTATCAGAAAATAATCCATCCATAAGCTCTTTTTTACGCTGTTGCATTTCTAAAATCTTTTCTTCCACCGTTCCTTTCACGACTAATTTATAGACGAATACCGTTTTCTCTTGTCCAATTCGATGAGCGCGGTCCGTAGCCTGATGTTCTACTGCAGGATTCCACCAAGGATCATAATGAATCACCGTATCAGCCGCGGTCAGATTAAGTCCTGTACCGCCTGCCTTCAAACTAATTAAAAATAAAGGTATATCCCCCGACTGAAATTGTTGCACCGGCGTCGCACGATCTTTGGTTTGACCCGTTAATTTTACATAGGAAATGCCTTTTTGAATAATGGCTTCCTCAATAAGACCAAGCATCTCCGTAAATTGAGAAAACAATAAGATCCGTCGGCCTTCTTCAATGAGCTCAGGCAACAACGTCATGAGTAAATCTAACTTAGCTGATTTAGATGCTTTCTGTTTAGCTGTTTTTATTTTTAATAACCGTGGATCACAACAGATTTGCCGCAGCTTAAGTAGCGCATCAAGAATAATAATATGACTTCGTTTCAAGCCAAGTTTAGCGATTTCTTTCTGTATTTTATCTTGCATAGTAATCCGCACGGTTTCGTAGAGATCACGCTGCCCTCCCTCCAGCTCAACATGACGAATCATATCCACTTTTTCAGGCAATTCTTGCACAACCTTGTCTTTGGTCCGTCGCAATAAAAAAGGAGCAATACGTCGATTTAAATGCTGACGACGTTCTTGATTTTCATGTTTTTCAATGGGTGTCCTAAAAAGACGTTGAAACGATTTTTGATCACCCAACAACCCAGGCATCATAAAATGGAACAGTGACCATAATTCACCCATATGATTTTCCATTGGAGTGCCCGTTAAACAAAGGCGATGAGTGGCCTTGAGTTGAATGGCGACTAATGCGGCCTGACTCTTTGCATTTTTAATACATTGGGCCTCATCCAAAACGAGTAAATGAAAATGCTGCTCAAGCAATACGTTCTTATCACGCACAATTAACGGATAGGTTGTTAATATCAAATCGTATTGGCTTAATTGATGAAACTGCTCTTTTCGATCAGTGCCATGCAGAAGCAATACCTTGAGCTCAGGCGAAAAGCGTTTCGCCTCAGTTTGCCAATTAAACATCAAGCTGGTAGGTGCAATCACAAGGCACGGGGCTGTCATTCGGCCACTGGTCTTTTCTAACGTGATGTGTGAAAGGGCTTGTACTGTTTTACCCAACCCCATGTCATCTGCTAATATTCCACCGAACCCATATTCACGAAGAAACTGCAGCCAGCTTAACCCTTCTAATTGATAAGGTCGTAGTTCCCCTAAAAACTGTTTCGGAACGTCGGCCGGTTGAATTCCACTAAAATGAGCTAATTTACGGCCCATTTCACGAAGGCGCTCACCGCCTATCCATCGCAATTGCGCTGCGTCCATGGCCGCATCGAGCTCCAGCAACCGTGAGGCATGCAACCTCGATAATCGCAACGCGTTATCATCCGATAAACTATCGGTGTCATACAACTCAATTAAAACATTGAGCAATTTTTTTACCCTACCGGCTGGTAATGGAATGTAATGGCCATTTGGAAGGCGTGCATATATCGGCTCTGAATCAAGTGCCTCTGACAGCCCCTGGGGCCTCAATTGCTTGAGTAGCGTTTGCAGAACCGGCAGTAAATTAATCTTCTCTCCTTTTACTGTAATGCCCAGCTCCAAACCGAACCAATCGTACTCCGAGCTCTCTTCTCGAATGGATGAATACCACTCATCAATCGGCTCATCAATAATTTGATAAGGATAATCGGCATCAAACTCGATCGTCCAACCTGCCTGACGTAGTTTCGGTACAATTGTTGTACTAAATACGAAAGGATCAGACAACGAATGCTCAATTAAAAAGGAATTCATCCACTTCTGATTTGAAGTTAATCGAGAAAACTCCGGCATATGACCCAAAACCAATGCATTAAACGTCATTAAGGAATTCAACGCTTTGATTTCATACGATTTATTACGAACCAGTGCAATGAGTTGCTCATCTTGTACCCGATGAACGGTTTCATTGACGTTGTGCCAGGAAATTGACAAGCCATCATAATCAAACGAAACGTTAGCCAGCGCCTTCATCGGCTCCTTTTCTTGATAATACTGATTGGTATACATGGATCGTATGGGTGCTTGAAACAAATGCAAATGCGGTACTGGTTTAACATTCCGTACTCGTTTTTTAGCCAGTTTTTTTGGCGGTTTAACACCAGCAGTTAATGCATGTTGACTTAAAAAATTGACCACCGTATCGACTTGCGCAGGTGGAATTTTAGGTGCAGATAGGAGTACTTTTGCTATATGGGGATCAAAATTTGTGTTCAGAACACCACATTCTGATTTTTCTTCATTCAAATACCAAGATTGTTCGATAAAAAAGATAGGGTTTTGGCGTTCAGAAACACCGAAGCGCAGCATTTGCATGCCTTGATGATCCATTTCCCAATCTAATTCAACAGATTGAGGTTCTGCCAACGACAATGGTTTGGTATGAACGGAGCGCCAGTAACATCGACCGGTGTTGATAAGCTCAAGAAGAAGTGCTTCCCCTGAAGTACCACGCAGACAATACATGGATGAATAACCGTGATAACGAGTTGATCTTTTAATCGCATCCAATTTAGCCAACAATTCTTTATCAATCGGATACAGGTGTTTTTGTTGGCTAAAGGATGTCTCACTGTATTTTTTTGATGCCCCCAATCCACCCGCTTTCAAATGCCGAATTAATAATGGCTCGACACCAAGTTGATGTGATTCGCCGGCTATATTAGACAGGACGTAATATAAACCATGAGTTTCATCAACAGCAGTAGGTGCCAATGACATCTCTGTCATCGCGTGCTGAAGTTGGCGTAACCAACCATTAACACGCGGATCATCTATGGTATCTGGCTTCATTTTTGAGTCAAACGGTATAACATTGTTTTTCATTTCATTAACAACTGATGCTTGATGCTCCATAGCCTGCAACAGTGTAGCAACAATGTGTTTACAATTTTTTTTCAGCGGACAAGAGCACTCCCCATCCAAATGGATAGCATGTTTTGTATTTTTAATCCCAATAGATACCGAGTAAAGTGTCGTTCCTTGAACACGGGCTTTAACCAGACTTTCAGTCGTTGATATGTGAGCTATGTGTAGGTCAACAACATACCGAGCAGCATGATATCCCTTTCCTTTATGGTAAGTAGAGGAGTTGTAGGCGGACTTAATTCCTGATTTTGTGAGAACACTTATCGCATTTGACATAATATAATTGGAGTAAGGTAAAACGTAACAGATGATAGATAGCTATTGGATTGATTTCTTTTCCATCATAAACAACATGAAAAAATTCATTCGACAGCCCTGCCCGCTGCTCTATGCCAGACAGCATTATACTTTTTTTGTAAAAAATAGCGAGATCTTGTATTTCGCGATGTTTAGACCTGTAAAGTCATTGAAAAATCTGGAGAAGTTTATCAAAAAAGCGAGATATTCATTGACCATTTTGGAAAAAATTGTGTTAAAGGGATATTAGCTGATCGGGAGTTTGTTGGAAAAGCTTGGTTTGGATGGTTATTATCAAGCGATACCTTCACGACAGCAGCAGTGAAGGATCTGATAATACATTCCATCCCATAACATGCACATTCCCTCTCGTTTGTATTTGATCACCACCATAAACAAGGATGGCAGGTGAAGTCGTTTGATTTGCCAGGGCTTGCCAGTAGAGTAAATTATCAAAAAAATCGCTTGCGATGGTCTTTCCAGATTTAATTTCTATAGGAATTAATATATCGCCTTGCTCAACGATAATATCAATCTCATGTCCTTGACTATCACGCCAATAATATAAGTTAGATAATAAGCCTTGATTAAAGCGCTTTTTCATTAATTCACTTACAACCCAGGTCTCAAACAAAGCGCCGCGTATAGAATGAATTGTAATTTGTTTGCTTTCTTGAATACCAATTAGCGTACAAACAAGCCCTGTGTCATAGAAATAAAGTTTTGGTGATTTTGTGATCCGTTTATTGAAATTTCGATGGTGAGGAGCTAATAAAAAAACAATATAGCTTGCCTCTAGAACAGATAACCATGCCTTTGCTGTGTTATGAGTAATACCACAATCAGCGGCAAGGCTTGATAAGTTCAATAGTTGACCCGTACGAGCCGCACACATTTTTAAAAACCGATGAAAAGAATGCAAATCTTGTACGTTTATCAATTGCCTTACATCACGCTCAACATAGGTCATGATATAGTCACCATACCAACTAGCAGGCGCTACGTGACGGTCATAGATAGGTGGATATAGTCCAGAAAATAATAAGGTTTCCAAATCAACTGGGGCGCAATTGGCACCTTGCAGTTCATCCAACGTAAATGGCAATAGCTGCAAAAAACCAACGCGGCCAGCAAGTGATTGCGTGATTCGTGCAGTGAGACCAAATTGTTGGGATCCTGTTAAAATAAATAATCCCATCTCTAACTTTGCGTCGACAAGGGTTTGTAGATATGAAAATAATGCTGGGCAATGTTGCACTTCATCTAAAATAGCACCATTCGGAAATTGTGAGAGGAAACCACGCGGATCATCTATAGCAAATTGGCGAGTATCTAAATCTTCTAGACTAATGTAAGGTTTGTGCGGAAAAACAGCTTTCGCAAGAGTTGATTTACCAGATTGTCTCGGGCCGGTAATCGCGACCACAGGATAATGAGCTGCCTTTTCGATCAAAATGGCCGATGATGTTCTGTCTATCATTTCAAATGATCCAGAATAATGCTTATTATTCATCATGCTACCCACTTGTTTGCAAATTGTCAATCAGATTGACAATTTGCAAACAAGTGGGTAGTCGATGTTATCGACTCTGATGTATAAGCAGTCCAAAGCAATAAGCTCAGGCGTCGCAAAACGTATCCTTTCGATATCGCATAGTAGTCGAATAATGAAAGTGCCTTAATCATACACATTTTTACGATGATCAACATGAACGACTCATATATTCGTATGCGCGCTGCTAAAAATCATTCGATAAAAAATCGTTCTTCTTTTTTAGCAGATGCAGCACTTAGCTATATGGAAAGTCATAATTGACATCCTCCCCGCCCTTATGATGTTTGCGTTTATTGACAATAAGTGCTCCAATGGAGCATAATTAAAATATGAAAAAATTGATAACAATAATCGAATTTCCTGGGTTTCTTTCTCAAGTTGGAAACTCAATCAGCGTGGCCGAACGCGATGAGTTTATTAATTTTATCGCTAGAAATCCAGATGCCGGAGATCTTATTCCTGGAACGGGTGGGGTGAGAAAAGTGCGCGGGGGAAGTAATAATAAAGGAAAAAGCGGTGGTATTAGGGTAATTTATTATTTTTACGATGAGCTTGCCCCTGTTTTTTTGTTAACTGCTTATGGAAAAGGGGAAAAAGAGAATTTAACTGCCGAGCAAAAGAAGCAAATATCAGCTCTTGTTCAAGTTTTAAAGTCTGAGTGCAAGAACCGTAGGAGTCAAGATCATGACTAATCGAAATATAGGAAATGAAATAATTCAAGGCATGACAGAAGCTATTGAGTATATTCGAGGAAATAAAGGATCTGCAAAGGTTCATAAAGTCGAAATACCTAATGAAATTGATGTTCGAGAAATTCGAGAAAATCTTAATTTATCCCGAAAAGAATTCGCAGACAGTTTTGGTTTTAGTCCGAGAACGTTACAGCATTGGGAGCAGGGCGATAGAGCTCCTCATGGCGCGGCTAAAGTCCTGTTATTGCTTTTACAGCGTGAGCCAGCAACCATCGCAAAAATTCTACGCCAAAATTGAGGCTATGTGATGACGAATGTCTCAATTTAGATTAATAGTGGGGATTAGCTTTGACGTAAGGAGAAAAAATTCACCGTATGATGATTGTTTTCCCCCATCTTTTAATGCTATTTTACGCGCCATCTTCAAGATACTGAATTTGACATGGAACAGCCAAATAAAATAAGCCTATGGAAAACCTTAGAAGAACATGCCCACTCCATTCGTTTGCGCATCCCCCAACAGTTAACTGAAACACCAGATATCGATCGCCAATGGTTTAACGCGTCTGCCTGCAATATTCAACTTGACTACTCACACCAACACGTAACGACTCAAATTCTGGAGCACCTATTTGCCCTTGCTGAAGCATGCGGCTTGCGTGACAAAATCCATGCCTTAATGCACGGAGGAATTGTCAACATCAGCGAAAACAAACCCGCACTGCACACGGCCCTACGTGCACCTGACGACACGGTGATCCTGGTTAATCAGCAAGATATCATGCCAGACATCATCGCCACTCACCAAAAAATGCAAGCCATTGTTGAGCGCATTAGACATAAACAATGGCTTGGTTTTTCTGGCAGTCCCATAACGGATATTGTCAATATTGGTATTGGCGGCTCGGATTTAGGCCCCCGATTTTGCCTAAACGCACTAACTGATTACACCTTAAAAGACTTACGCTACCATTTTATTTCAGACGCCGACCCTAATAGTTTCAAACAAGCGGTAGAACATTTAAACCCCGAAACCACCTTGTTTATTATTAGCTCAAAATCCTTCACGACCAAAGAGACGCTCTATAATGCCCGAAAAGCCAAGGAATGGATTGGCACGCCACCACACCATAAACAACACTTTATTGCGGTAACCGCACACCGTGAAAGAGCACATCAATTTGGCATCAATACGGTGCTCCCCATTTGGAACTGGGTGGGTGGCCGCTATTCGTTTTGCTCAGCCATCAATTTAATTTCAGCCATTGCCATCGGTTTTGAGCACTTTCATGAACTTCTCGCTGGCGCGCACAGCATGGACAAGCATTTTCAAGAGAGTAAGTTCTCAATAAATTTACCAGTCCTTTTAGCATTACTCGGGATATGGAATAATAATTTTTTGCACATTCATAATTTACTCATTTGGACATACACCCTACATCTGGAGCATTTCGTACCCTACATTCAGCAACTCGATATGGAAAGCAATGGAAAATCAATTAATAATCAGGGAAGCACAGTAAATCATGCTACCGGCCCACTCATTTGGGGTGGTTTGGGCAACCAAGCGCAACACAGTTATTACCAACTCCTTTGCCAGGGCACACACAAAACCACTATTGATTTTATTAGTTTAAGTGGCTTTAACAACCAAATGATTAATCACCTGTGTGAGGAAAAGATCAAGGTGTTAACCCAAGGCGTGAGATCGGAAAATAACCCCAATGGCTACATCCCGGGAAATACTCCGCTGAACCACCTTCGAATAAATAACTACTCACCCTTCACCATCGGCGCCCTGGTTGCACTCTATGAACATAAGATTTTTACGCAGAGCGTTATCTGGGATATTAATCCGTTTGACCAACATGGGGTGGAGAGTGCGAAATGGGCTAATCATATTCGGTCCAATATGCTTGCATAGCGGGCAAATAAAGATCTTTTTTGATGGCCCCCGTTGTGCGAAGGTTTTTCAGTGACACCAGTAACGGGTTGAGGCATAATCACCAAACTGTTTTTGTGCATGATAGGAATCCTGTGAATACATTACATAACAAAAACCACTAGGAGAAATGGTGGGAATCAAAACAAGATCCTTGGGTAATTTCAGCTTAATAAATGAGTTCTGGCGCGATAAACGTGTATTATTAACAGGACATACTGGTTTTAAAGGTAGTTGGTTGTCCATTTGGCTACAATCGATGGGCGTTGACCTACAAGGTTTAGCCCTAGCCCCATCAACAACACCTAGTCTTTTTGTCGAGGCTGAAGTTACAAAGAACATGGTTTCAAATATTGCTGACATTCGAGACTATAACGCTGTATATAAAATCATCGCGGACTTTAAGCCAGAAATTATCATTCACATGGCCGCACAACCGTTGGTTCGTTATTCATATAAAAATCCAATTGAAACTTATGCAACCAATGTGATGGGTACGGTGCATCTTCTTGAAGCTGCTCGTCAAATTGATTGCACCAAAGTTATCGTTAACGTTACATCCGATAAATGCTATGAAAATAAGGAATGGGACTGGGGCTATCGTGAAAATGAACCCATGGGTGGTTTTGATCCTTACAGTAGTAGTAAAGGCTGCTCAGAATTAGTCACCACCGCTTATCGTCGATCTTATTTTCAAGAAACGGGGATTGCTCTTGCATCTGCTCGCGCCGGAAATGTTATTGGCGGTGGCGATTGGGCAGAAGATCGTCTAATTCCTGACGTTCTGCGAGCAATTGCACTAAATCAATCCGTTATCATCCGCAATCCCAATGCAATTCGCCCCTGGCAGCATGTGCTTGAACCATTAGCCGGGTACCTAATGCTTGCAGAAAAACTTTGGCACGCACCCAATTTATATGCCGATGCTTGGAATTTTGGACCAGAAGAAAATGATATCAAACCAGTAAGTTGGATTGTTGAGCGACTCTGTTCTCTGTGGGGTAATGAATCCAGATGGAAAATCGACGAAACACCTAATCCACATGAAGCAGGAACGCTTAAATTGGACATTACAAAAGCAAAACATCATTTAGGTTGGACTCCAACTTGGTCACTAGATGTTACATTAGAAAAAATAACCCGTTGGCATAAAAAATTTCTAATGGGCGAATGCATGAAAAGTGCCGTGCAAGAACAATTAACTGAATTTTTAAACTAGTTTTCAAAATCATACTCAGAAGGAAGATTACACTATGAATAAAATGGAAAAACAAATGCTCGACATTCTTAAGCAACTACGTCAAGACTATGGCGCTATTGCAGTAAAGGCCGAATTTGAAGCAGAGGGTACACGTACTGATGAATTACTCCGTCTTATTGATCTAGCCCGTCGTGCGGATCTAAACATCGGTCTAAAAATAGGGGGTTGTGAAGCGGTACGCGACCTCATTGAAAGCAAGCAGTTTGGAGTTGAATATATCATTGCTCCGATGGTTGAAACCCCTTATGCGCTCAAAAAATTTATTGATGCTAAAAATAAAGTTTATACTAGAGAGCAACAAGAGTTTACAAAATTTCTTTTTAATTTAGAAACGATTACCACATTTAAATCATTAAACGAAATGGCGCAACTTGCTAAAACTGAGGGTGGCGTTCAAGGCATTGTATTTGGACGTGTCGACTTTACAGGCTCTTTAGGCTTGACTCGCAATGCCATCGACTCTTCTCAAATTACTAACTATGTGGTTGCCGCTGCAGAGGCCGCGAAGGCAAATGATTTGGACCTGGTGGTGGGTGGTGCGGTAGCTATCGATTCCCTCCCCGAGCTCAAAATCATTAACAAAATACATTTAACTCGCTTCGAAACTCGTAAAGTTATTTTTAATTCAAGCGCTTTAAACAATCAAAAAATAGCTGATGGCTTAAAACAAACCGTATTTTTTGAATTGTTATGGTTAAAAAACAAACGAGATTATTATAATGAAATTCAATATGAAGACGTAGGTAGAATCGATATGTTGGAGAAACGCTGGGCTCAACTTTCCGCACATCAAATTGAATCACCCGCTTTGGCATAAGTTGTTATGACCAACAGAAATATATTAATTTTTGGCGCCTCTGGAACGATTGGAAGCGCCATTATTGATCGGTTTGTTCAGCGAGGAGATCGGGTCATTGCCGTGAGTCGAAAGCCGTTGCCTGAAACGACCTGCCTGAACGCTTCTTTGACAGCATCTTCTATACACTGGGTGACTTGGGATGTGACAGCAACTCACGCGACGCTCCCACGCGCTGATTTTTCAGCCCAAGTAGATGCAGTGATTTGGGCTCAAGGCGCTAATTGTACCGATGATATTTATCACTTTGATTTGCAACAACATGAGGCTCTGTATACAGCCAATGTCACTTATATTTTAATTAGCCTTCATGCGTTATTAGAACATCGACTCCTAGCACAAGGTGCACGTCTTTGCATCATTAGCTCCATATGGCAAAACATCGCTAAACAAAAAAAACTATCCTACTGTATCAGTAAAGCGGCGCTGCAAGGCATGGTGCAGTCACTGGCAATAGATCTTGGAAAAGAAGGCTATTTAGTTAATGCCGTATTACCAGGAGCGCTTGATACATCAATGACACGCGCCAATCTCAATGCCTCGCAAATTACACAAATAGAAAAGATGACGCCATTAGGTAGTCTAGCCACATTAGAAAATGTAAGCAGTGTGGTGGATTATCTATGCTCGCAAGAGAATACGGGCATTACTGGCCAATTTATTGCTGCTGACAAAGGATTTTCCTATGCAAAAATCATTTGAACCAATCGACAAACTAGAACCGCTGGAACCATTGACCATTTCATCCTCAACAGAAAATTACACGGTTATCATTGGAAACGATGTTGTCAATGAAGTGGTAAAAAAATATCCAGAAGCAATTTATCTAATCGATGACTTTTTTGATGCCTGCTTAGCACTTCCGAAAAATCAGTGCATATCCATTCACGCTGATGAAGAAACCAAATCACTCGAGCGTATCTCTGAGGTCATTATACAATTAAAACAGCTAGGCGTTAATCGCTCAACACACTTAGTGGCGATTGGCGGCGGATGTATTCAAGATATTGCCACCTTTGCAGCATCTATTTATATGCGAGGCATAACATGGTCTTTTATGCCAACCACGTTATTGAGCATGGTCGACTCATGTATAGGCGGCAAATCATCCATTAACGTTGCGGGCTGTAAAAACTTGGTAGGTAATTTCTATCCTCCTCAAGACATTATCATTGACGTCAATTTTACCCAAACCTTGGATCCAGAACAAATCATCGGCGGATTATTCGAAGCCGAAAAAATTTGCTATGCACGTGGCTCTGCAGAATATACTGCGTATTTATTTGAACAACCCCATTCCCAAATAGATGCGGATGCATTACACCGCATTACTTATCAATCACTGCAAGCTAAAAAATGGTTTATTGAAATCGATGAATTTGATAAAAAAGAACGACTTCTACTTAATTTTGGCCATACATTTGGTCACGCAATTGAGGCAGGAACAAACTTTGCCGTTTCACACGGTATTGCTGTTGGGCTTGGGATGTTAATAGCCGCCTATTACTCCAAACAACAAAATCTAATCAATAAGCAGGCTATGCATCGTATTGATCAATTAATCACTCACATCAAAACGATGTTGCAATCCATTGTGTTAATCCAGCCGAACGACATAAATATCAACTTATTTTTGAAGAAATTCGAGGACGATAAAAAGCATCAAGCGGATTGCTATCGGATGGTTTGCCCAACGGGTCATGGCGATCTTGCTTTAATTACAGCGCCTAAAAACCACGCCACTCAATTAGCGATAAAAACGGCCTATCTCACTGCGCTCACTGATATTGGTTGGGACTTCAAACATTCAGAGCTGAATCAATCAAAACAACAATCACTGGATTATAGTGAGAACTAAATGATGTCCATTTTACAAAAACCCCATCAGGTTCTCGATCCCGATCTTGATCACATTATTAATGAAACAAAAGTCATATGGTCTAAATTAAGTGGAGCTCATTTATTTATCACTGGCGGTACAGGCTTTATTGGTTGCTGGATACTTGAGACATTAAGATATGCAAATAACTTATTAGGACTAGGCATCCACGCGACAATTTTAACACGCAATAGCAACCATTTCGCAACGAAGGCCCCACATCTATTTCATTATCAAAATTTTCAATTTATCGAAGGCAATATCGCTAATTTTGTATTCCCTCAAGGTGATTATTCGCATATCATCCACGCAGCAACCGATGCTAGCGCGAGTATCAATGAACACGAGCCATTGCGAATGTTTAATACCATTCTTCAAGGGACCCAACGCACATTGGAATTTGCTGTTGCCAAGAAAATCAAACGTGTTCTTTTTTTAAGCTCAGGAGCCGTTTATGGACAACAACCATGGGATTTGACTCATGTCCCCGAAGGGTGGGCAGGAGGTCCCAATTGTGTTAATCCAAGGGAGACCTATGCCGAAGCAAAGCGAGCTGCAGAAATGCTTTGTGCTATTTATCAAAAACAGTATGATATGGAGATTGCCATTGCGAGAATTTTCGCATTACTTGGGCCATATCTCTCTTTAGGAATTCATTTTGCAGCGGGAAATTTTATCCGCGATGCGATAGATGGAAAAAAAATTACCGTAACTGGCAATGGGCTACCATGCCGCTCTTATCTTTATGCTGCTGATTTAACGATATGGTTGTTACATATGTTGGTTCGCGCTGAGTCATGCAAACCTTATAATGTAGGCTCAGATGTAACCATTTCTATTAAAGACTTAGCACAAACAACGGCTCAGCTTTTAGCCAATGGTGAATATGAAATTTTGCAGGCCCAAGATATCGGGTGGAATCCTGGTCGTTATGTGCCAGATACTCACCTTATTAAACAAGATCTAGGGCTTAAACAAACAGTAACGTTAGAGCAAGCAATTATAAGAACTGCACTCTGGAATGGATGGAAGGGACAATAGAACATGAAGCTATCGGATTATGTCGCCAACAAAATAGTTGAGTTAGGCGTGAAGCATGTATTTATGGTTACTGGCGGCGGCGCCATGCATTTAAACCATTCTTTAGGTACACACCCAAATCTGGAGTGTGTTTTTAATCATCATGAACAAGCTTGTGCCATAGGTGCAGAAGCTTATTATCGCGTGAATAATCAGTTGGCGGTAGTCAACGTCACTTCCGGTCCGGGTGGAACGAATGCAATTACCGGAGTATATGGCGCGTTTGTTGATTCAATTGGAATGCTTGTACTTTCCGGACAGGTAAAATGGGAAACAACGGTAAGGAGTACTGGATTACCACTACGTCAATACGGTGACCAGGAACTGGATATTGAAGAGTTAGTCAGACCAGTCACAAAATATTGTGTCATGGTCACCGATCCGCAAACCATTCGCTATCATCTAGAGAAAGCATTTTATTTAGCCACATCCGGAAGACCGGGGCCTTGCTGGTTAGACATTCCACTGAATGTTCAAGGTGCGCAGATCGATCCAGAGACTTTAGATGGTTTTGACCATGCTGAAATAGAAGAGCCTTGGAAAAAAACCAACCTAGAACAAGCATCACAAACCATATTAAACAAAATACAAGCCGCCAAACGCCCCGTTATTTTAGTAGGCAGTGGCGTTCGTTTAAGTGGTGCACATCACGCTTTTTTAAAACTAGTCGATAAATTAGCGATCCCTGTTGTTTCAGCATGGAATGCACATGATGCTATTTGGAATGAGCATCCAAATTATGTCGGCAGACCGGGGACCATTGGTGATCGTGCCGGTAATTTTGTCACTCAAAATGCAGATTTATTGTTCATTTTAGGCAGCAGATTAAATATTCGACAAGTGAGTTATAACTGGCAGTCGTTTGCACGAGAGGCCTATAAAATTTGGGTGGATATCGATGAGATTGAATTGCAAAAACCATCGGTTAAACCTAATTTACCTATTCATGCTAACTTAAAAGATTTACTACCCGTTTTAATCAAATCAGATTATCCTGGCGCGACAGAGGCACATCAAGAATGGATGGCCTGGAGCATAGCACGTAAAGCACGATTTCCGATTGTCCATGAAGAATATTGGAAAAATAATAAAATAAATCCCTATTGCTTTATGGAAAGATTATTCAAACAATTACCAGAAAATCAAAAAATTATTACCGGAAATGGAAGTGCATGCGTCGTAAGCTTCCAAACTGCACATCTTAAACAGGGCCAACGTCTCTGGACAAACTCCGGTTGTGCCACTATGGGCTATGACTTGCCAGGCGCAATAGGGGCGCACAAAGCAAGTTTTGGTGAATCTATTATTTGTCTTGCCGGAGACGGCAGCATTATGATGAATTTGCAAGAGTTACAGACCATCGTTGGCAATCAATTACCTATCAAGATATTTTTATTAAACAATAATGGGTATGTTTCTATTTTCCAAACCCATAGAAATTTTTTTGGCGGTATTGAGGTTGGTGGCGGGCCAAAAAGTGGAGTAAATTTCCCTGACTTTTCAAAAATTAGTCGCGCCTTTGATCTTCCGTACCAAAAAATCACGACCCATGCTGAATTAGACGATGGCATTTTAAAAACGCTGGCGGAACCAAACGCCGCATTCTGCGAAATCATGCTGGACGAAAATGTATCTTTTGCACCCAAGCTCAGTGCTAAACAACATCCTGATGGACGGATTACATCTCCTCCATTAGAAGATCTCTCGCCATTCCTCCCGAGAGATCTCTTTAAAGAAAATATGATCATCGAATTAGTAAGTGAAGATTAGTCTATGAGTAATCTATGGGGTCATTGGAAAAATAGACGTCATTATTTATTTTCCACATGCCTTAGTCTCTATAAAAAACATGAAAAAAAATGGCGATACTTAATCGCAGGCGCGATTAATACTACTTTTGGCTTAATCATTTACCCCGCTTTGTACTTAATATTAGAGCCATTAGGCGTTAATTATTTACATGTATTACTCATAAGCCAAGCTATCGGTATTTCATTTGCCTTTGTTAGTCACAAATATTTTGTATTCAAAACGATAGGTCATATCAAAAGAGAATATTCTAAGTTTCTTAGCTTTCATTTAGTTTACTTAGGATTAAATTTAGTTATACTTCCCTACATGGTTACGTCATGGAAATTCAACCCCATGGTTGCTCAGACGTTATTTGCAGTTGCCGTCATTGTAACAAGCTATTTTTGGCACAACCGCATTACTTTTAAATCACTGGAAAAAAGACCATATGAATAAATTTGGGTATATCTCCCGCCCCTGTCCTAGTTGCAATGAAACAAGTACAACTAATGCCGTAATCCAATCAAAAAAAAATGCAGAGAATTTCGACTTTGACTCACTAATTCCACACTGGAACGGCTTTTTCAAAGAAAAAATTATATTCAGTTACACCAGATGTGCTCACTGCGGCTTGTTATATGCACCCATTTTTTTCAGTATGGAGCAACTTAATAAATTATACAGTCAAATGCCCCCCAACATGGACGTCGTGCCACTTTCAGCATTACAAAAAACACAAAAAAAATATTTTAGTCATTTAGCCACTTCCTCAAAATTAACAAATGGGTATATTGAAATAGGGCCTGATATTGGTATTTTTACAAGCTATTGTGTGTCGAATGGTGATTTCAACAAATACTGGTTATTTGAACCAAATCGGGCTGTTGAAAAGCAACTCACTGATATCATGAAAAATAAAGACTTTAGCATTATCAATAACATGGTTGGATTTGAGCAGGTGCCCAATCAAACAGCATCCGTTGCGGTAATGATTCAAGTCTTAGATCATTTATTAGATCCCGTTAAAACATTAAAAGAATTACGCCACAAACTCACTCCTGATGGAAAATTACTACTAGTAACACACAATGAACAATCCCTGTTAAGTAAAGTATGTGGTTGGAAATGGCCCGCTTTTTGTTTACAACACCCTCAGATCTATAATCCCTCTTCTATAAAAAAATTACTTTACCAAGCAGGCTATCAAGTTGACTCCTGTGTGAGATCAAAAAACCACTTTGAACTTGAATTCCTTGTGAAGCATTTATTGTGGATATTTGGCATCGATATTAAAAAATTTCCCACCATATTTAAAAAAACGATCGGATTAAAACTAGGCAACATCATAACACTGGCTTCTAAAATATGACTCTTAAGAAAAAAATATCCATTATTACACCCACTTTTAATGAAAAAGATAATCTTGATGAATTAATTCAACGGCTACAGGCTGTCATTTCAAATATGCCAACCTATGATTTTGAAATACTCATTATAGATAACTGCTCCACCGACGGAACAAAAGAAAAATTACGTGAGATAGCTACTACGCATCCTACGATGAAAATAATTTTTAATACAAGAAATTTTGGACATATACGATCACCCTATTATGGAATACTGCAAACCACAGGAGATGCCACCATCTATTTGGCCTCTGATCTACAAGATCCCCCAGAGATGATCCCGCAATTTATACAAGAGTGGGAGTCAGGATATAAGTTGGTGATGGCAGTAAAACCATCCAGTGAAGGAAATAAAATTGTACACACAGTAAGAAAATTATATTACAAATTTTTAGATTCCATATCTGATGTCGCCATTATAAAGGATTCAACGGGTTTCGGATTGTACGATAAATCCGTCATCAATTATTTAAAACAAATTAATGATCCCTACCCCTTTCTACGTGGCTTGATTTGCGAACTAGGTTTTAAAGTAAAAACAATTACATTCGATCAACCCCGAAGGATACGAGGGCTATCAAAAAATAATATTTATACCCTCTACGATATTGCAATGCTGGGTATTGTGAGTCATTCCATGGTGCCGATTAGAGTCTTTAGTTTTTTAGGATTTATTATTGGATTACTTAGCCTATTATCTGCAGGAATTTATACGGTAATGAAATTAACAATGTGGGATCAATATCCCATGGGAAGTGCGCCCATCTTAATTGGAATGTTTTTCCTGGGTGGTGTTCAACTAATATTTATAGGGATACTCGGCGAGTATTTAGGCTCTATTCATAGCTATGTAAAAAATAGACCCATTGTGGTAGAAGAACAGAGACTGCACCATGAATAAAAAAATAATCGATTTTTATAACGAACATAGTATAAACATATGCTTTGTAATTTGTGCGATTATTTTAACTGGCTATTTCTTCAGCGAAATAAACTATATTGGTTCACGTTATATTTTTAATATTGTATATCCTACGAGTCGTTTTGTTGTTTACAAATTCATTTTTTTTATAGCATGCCCACTTGCCATATTTGTCACTTTGTGGTTATACAAATGGGATGAAAGGGATTTTATTAAAATCGTTATCCTGTTAATCGGATATAGTTTTTTACATACAGCATTACAAATTTTACCTGGTCATTTACAACCAGTTCAATCAATTTTGGAAGCCGAAAAATTTGGAGTTATACCGATCGTATTATTCTATCCTGCGTTTTCAATATATAACCGTGCCATAAATTTTAGATACACCAAATACATAGTATTCGTGAGTGCATTGTTTGTTGCGATTTTACCCACCTTGGTTGGACATCACTTAAATTCAGAATCCTATTTTCAACCTGATATTTTTAAACATTTAACCGTCGAAGAAAAAAAAATAACTATCGAATTTACTCTTAAAAATCCTCGAGAAATTGCTATGCTCAATAAGAGAATTACGAAAAATCCTTATCTTAGCATCAATCAGATAGCCTTACCCTACATAATAGATAGATCACATGAAGATCAAAATAGGATCACTGTTGGAATCGGTAATGACTTAGCCTCATATTGTTATTTTTTAAAAATAAACTCTAATGAAAACGAAAATAGCAAAAATTTTTACAAATGTATCGATGCACTTGATGCTGGGTCTATGAATACAATATTTGCTAAAATAAAATATATTCATCTCATGCCAGCCTTCAACAATGAAATACAGAATAAATTTCTTGAAAAAATTGATGAATTTTTAGGTAATAAAAATAAATGGCGTATAGGTGATAATCAAAATTTGCTAAAGCTTATGCTGGTCAAAGGCGCAATATTTCACCACTATGATTCAATCGCAGATGGTATAAATGATGTAGGGTTCACTGCGTTTTATAATCAATATGGTTTAGGTCCAATATTTGTTACTAAGTTGATTGGAAAAATATTTAATTTAACAACTTTTGATGCCATATTTTACTCCATTGTATTTATCAATATTATTTTATTAGTGATTATAATAATATTGTTTAGATTAGATAGTTATATCCTCTTTGGTTACATCGCCTCAATATTGAGTGTCTTTTTCGTTGCTAATGATCTAGCAGCATTTTTATATTTTATAAGATACTTGCCTACCACACTGCTATGCTTAACTATCGCAAAATTTGGAATATCAAATTTTAAAATCAGCGCCTTATGTTTGATTGAATGTTTATTACTATTAATATGTAGCATCTATAATAAAGAATATGGTTTATTGACCGCAACTGCCATTATTCTAACAGGGATTATTAGTAAAGATTATAAATTTTGTTTACGTGCCCTATGGATAGTATTACCTCTCGCCTTCTTTTTAGCAGTTATCCCTAGCGCTCATGTGAATGGTGCCAATTTTATAGCACTTCTTTCTGGTGTAGGGTATGACGCCAGCCCAAAACCAGATTCAATATTGGTTTTTAGCTTGCTATTGTATTTGTTTTTCTATTTTGTATATCATTCTGTGAATAACAAACCTATATTGTTTATTTTACTTTTGCTTGGGTTATTTTCTGTAAAATACGTTACAAACACTTCCATAAATCACTTTGGACCGCTTTTCCTTTATGTATTTTTAGTTATTTATTTATTAAAAAAAGCCAACTATT
>SXGT01550344.1_pt1 | contig 29464 bp, 47 predicted proteins | sample 3176221 | NCBI WGS metagenome assembly SXGT01 (sample SAMN11356862, study PRJNA531348) | freshwater metagenome | isolation source: freshwater sample F1-120 | place: China: Fuxian Lake, Yuxi | collected 2017-12-25 | reverse complement strand
CGCCTTCGCCGTCGATGGCCGCACCGAGCTGGCGTCGCTCGTGCGCGAGGCGCAGCAGATCGCCGACCAGATCGGCGAAGCGAGGTTCCGCGCGCTGTGTGACCAGTACAGCGCCGACCCCGACGATCTGCGCGGGCTCGGACTCGACACCATGCGCGGCCTGATCGACGAGTTGCGTGCGGCCGCGAAGCGCCGGCCGAGCTGATTCCTCTGCCACCCATCGCCGGCTCGCGGCTCGGCTCGGCGTCGAGCAACCGGCGATGGGTGGTTTGACCGCATCCAGCCGGGCCGGCGGCTGGACGGATGGAACCGGCACTCCTTGGGAGGGGAGAGACATGGACGAGGCGACCGAGGCGCCGACGGCAGGACAGCCGCAGGCGCAACAGCAGCAGCCCGGGTCCATCAACGTCGAGATGCCGCAGGACCTGCTGCTGGTGGCATCGCAAGCGCTGCAGCGTCCGCCCGAGCTGGTACTGCAAGTGCTCGGTGGCGTGATCGCGCAGATGGTGATCCGCGGCCTCGGGGTCAAGGTCGGACCGCCGCCGCGGCAGGATGGGATCCTCGTCGCGCGTGGCATGCCGCCGGCGCCGCCGGTCGGCCCGCGGGTGGTGCGTCCGTGATCTCGGCCGCCGTGCGCGATGCAGCGCTGCAGCGCCTGTCGTCGCGAGCCCGCCAGTGGTTCCTTTGCGCGCGGCAAGTGGCACCAGGCGCAGCCGCAGTGCAGGCGTTCGAGGACCTACTCGACCGGTTCGCCGCCGCCGCAGGCATCGAGCAGGCTCCTCGTGATCCGATCGCGTGCCAGACACGTCGCTGCGACGGCGACATGAGCGACGAGGACGCACTTCGCAGCCTGCGCGACTACGGCAAGGCGCTTTGCGCGTGCTGCCGCGAGGAGGCCGCGCGCGATGGGTGCATCGACGACTCGATCAGTCGGGCAAAGGAGGGTGGCCGGTGATCCTCTCGTTCAGCGTCTTCGGCGTCCCGGCGCCGCAGGGCAGCTTCAAGGCCGTACGCTCGCAGTCGACAGGCCGCGCCGTGCTGCTGCAGTCCTGCGCTCGGACGATGCCATGGCGCAGCGAGGTGGCGGCGGCCGCGATCAATGCTCGCGGCACCAACAGCTACTGGCCGGCGCACGGACCGGTCGAGCTGGCAGCCAACTTCTACCTGCCGCGACCGAGCGGTCACCGTGGCAAGCGCGGGCTGCGACCGAGCGCACCGACCCTGCCGTCGAAGAAGCCGGACCTCTCGAAGCTCGTGCGCGCAATCGAGGACGCGTTGATCGGGATCGCCTACCACGACGACGCGCAGATCGTGCGACTCGACGTGGAGAAGAGGTACGCCGACGACGGTGTTGTGCCCGGGCTGGAGATCGAGCTGAAGGCGTTGGAGTCTGTGTGATGAGCAGCAAGAATCTGCCGAAGTACGTCGATGGGGCGATCACCGACCTCTGGAACCAGGTGAGCGACTGGCGCGGTGGGAAACTGGACCTTGAAACGTGCGACGAGATGGCACGCGACGAATCGCTAGCAGTCGCCGCCCTCGTGGCTGCCATCCACCGCTACGCCAGATGGCGCGAGGCGGCTGCGCTGAAGCGGGCGGCGAGGATGCTCGATGCGCTCGCCGTCCACGAGTCCGACAACGGCCTCGCGGACAGTCTGCCCGACGACTGCGCCGAGAAGGTCCGCGCGCTCATCAAGAAGGGGACGGCCAATGGGTGACGCGCCATGCCAGTCAACTCCAGCCGATGTTCTGCGCCATCGTGTAATGGATGTCTGCACGCCGAAGAACGAGAGCGAGTGGTGGGCGCATCACGAGATCAAGCGCCTCGTCGCCGAGGTCGAGCGGCTGCGCGCACGCAACGCGAAGCTGGTCGACCTGCTCCGTCGCGGCCTTGAGATCGTCAAGGACTACGCGAGCTGGTTCACGATCTGGATCGACGATGCGGCTGACGCCATCGACCCACCGAAGCCTCCGAGCAAGTCAGGAGCCGCGCCATGACCCTGCCGCCGGAAGTCCTGAAGATGCTCGGCGACGACGCGACGCCGGAGAAGGCGACGGCGAACATGCAGGATTGGGCAGACGGTCACTTCGAGTGCTGTGATCGTCCGACCGATCCACACATTGCGGTCAATGGCTGGCACTACGCCCTCGCCGCAGCCGCCAACACGCTCCGCAAGCTGCTCAAGGATGGCGGCGAGCATCTCGCGGCCTACTTCCGCACCTGCGGCCATCGGGACGGCGAGGCGGCGAGCGGGGCAGCGATGGCGCGATGGCTTCAGAGCCTCGGCGTGGAGGCGAAGGAGTGAACGGCCTCCTCGTCGACCTGTTCGCCGGCGCTGGCGGGGCGTCCGTCGGGATCGAGGCGGCGCTCGGGCGCGCCGTTGACGTGGCCGTTAACCACGATGCCACCGCAGTCGCCGTGCACGAGGCGAACCACCCGCATACGCTACACCTGCGGTCCGACGTGTGGGACGTCGACCCTGTAGTTGCCACAGGCGGCCGCCAAGTCGAACTGCTCTGGGCCTCGCCCGACTGCCGCCACTTCTCCCGCGCGAAGGGCGACGTGCCGAAGTCGCCGCGCGTCCGCTCGCTCGCGTGGGTCGTCGTCCGTTGGGCCAAGGCGGCGCGCCCGCGGGTGATCCTACTGGAGAACGTGCAGGAATTCAGGACGTGGGGACCCCTCGGACCCGACGGCAAGCCGATTCGCGCGCGCGCCGGCGAGACGTTCGATGAGTGGGTGCATGCGCTCCAGCGGCTCGGCTACCAGGTCGAGGACCGGGTGCTCGACGCGAGCCTCTACGGCGCGCCGACGAGGCGCCGGCGGCTGTTCGTCGTCGCTCGGCGTGATGGCGAGCCGATCGCTTGGCCGGCGCCAACCCACGGGCCGGGGCGCGCCGCGCTGCGCACCGCAGCGGAGTGCATCGACTGGTCCATGCCGTGCCCGTCGATCTTCGATCGGAAGCGGCCGCTCGCACCAGCAACGCTGCGGCGGGTGGCCGAGGGCATTCGGCGCTTCGTGCTCGGCGCGACTGATCCGTTCGTCGTGACGCTCCGGGGCACGGAGGACTCGCACGTCGCGGCGTCGGCGAGTTCGACAGGAGAGCCGCTGCGCACCGTCAGCGCCGGCGGGACCCACCACGCGATCGTCGCGCCGACGCTGGTCCAGACCGGGCAGGGCGAGCGCGACGGGCAGTCGCCGCGCGTGGCCGACCTGCACGAGCCGCTCGGAACGGTTGTCGCCGGCGGCGCCAAGCGGGCGCTCGTGGCCGCCTTCCTCGCCCACCACTACGGCGGCGAGGCGGCGCTGCCGCTCGGCGTTGTCACCGCGCGCGACCACCACTCGCTCGTCGCGGCGAGCCTCGTCAGCTACTACGGAACAGGCACCGGACAGCGCCTCGACAACCCACTGCGCACCGCGACGACCAAGGACCGCTTCGCCCTCGTCGAGGCGTTCCTGCGCCGGCACTGCGTCGGCTCGCCGGACCGCAACGTCGTGCGCGTGGGCGGCGCACCCCACGTCATCGTCGACATCGGTCTCAGGATGCTCGAGCCGCACGAGCTCCTGCGCGCGCAATTCGGTCCGCACGCTGCGCGGTTCGACCTCAGCGCCGCGAAGTCCAAGGCATCGAAGATCCGGCTCGTCGGCAACAGCGTCGCACCTCAGGTCGCTGAGGCGCTCGTCCGCGCGAACCTCCGAGGCGGCAAGCGAGCACCGCGGCAGCTCACCATCGGGAGCGTCGCATGACCTGCCGCAAGCGCGTCCTCGAGCGCGTCGGCCCCGAGACGGCCCGCCTGCTGCGCGAGCAGCGACGCGAGGTCGTCCGGATCGGCGCCCAGCTCTTCCTGCCGGTGACCTGCGGCGGCGGGATCACGATGGACGGGACCTGCGCTCGCTGCCGCGGGCGGTTCGGGTCGCGGGCGTCGCGTCCGGTGGAACTGGTGCGGTGAACGAAGAGCCCTTGGCGGGGCTGACTGGAGGGGGGAACGATGGCGTCGAGGATGCCGTGGTTTCGGATGCACCAGGACGACTGGCTCGCGCACGCGCGGCTGCGGCGCTGCAGCGTCGAGGCGCGGGGCGTCTGGATCGACCTCGTCTGCATGATGCGGCAGGAGGAGTCCGGCACGCTGGAGGACGACCTCGACGGGATGGCGCGCTCGATCGGGCTGCCGGTCGAACGGCTGCTCGCCAACCTCGAGGAGCTGTCCCGGCGGAACGTGGCCGGGGTCTCCATTACTGCCGGGAGGGTCAGCGTCACCAGTCGCCGCGTCACGCGCGACCTCGAGGACGAGGAGCGGGAGCGTGCTGGATCGACGCACCGATCGCGGGAGCACCGATCACGCAACGCCGATGCAACGCCGATGCAACGCTCTTGCAACGCCGATGCAACGCCGATGCAACGCTCTTGCAACGCCGATGCAACGCTGGAGAGCCAGAGCCAGAGCCAGAAGAAGAGAGAGACATCCTCACTACGTTCGGATGTCTCGGCGGCACCCCTTGCCGCGCATGGTTCGCTCCCAGCACCGCCGGCTGAGCCGAAGACCGACCCGCAGCCAGTCCCGCCCGACCTGGCGCCGCTCGAGCGCTGGCACCGCGACGACGCCGTGCCGCAGCTGCAGCTGACCGCGCAGCGCCACTTTGTCGCCGCGTGGCCGCAGCTCGTCGCCGACCTCACGCGCGCTCACCCGCACCTCGACGTGCTCGCCGAGGCGGCGAAGGCCTACGCCTGGGAGACCGCCAACCCGGCGCGGCGCAAGACGCCCCGCGGGCGCGGGGCCTTCCTCGCGTCGTGGCTCGGCCGAGCGCAGGACCACGGCGGCGCATCGCGTGGCACCGGCCCGCCGCCCGTCATCGGCCGGACGCTGCAGCAGCGCGAGGAGGACCGCGCCGAGGAGATTTCGCTCGCGCGCTTCGGCCAGCGCCCACTCCGCACGTTCGGCCAGGCCGCGCCCGCCGTCACCCCACTCGCCGCGCTCCTGCCAGGAGGACCCCCCAAGTGACCGCCGACGACACCCCTCGCCTCGCCGCGCTGCTCCGCCGCCTCTGTGCCGCCTACGGGCGCCCCTACTCGCCCGAGCTCCTCGAGGCGCACGTCGTCGTCCTGAGCGGCGAGCAGGTCACCGACGTCGAGCGGCGGGGGATCGCCTGGCTCGCGACGCAGCGCTGGTTCCCGGCGCCGGTCGACCTGCTGCGCGGCCCGCGACGCGACGCGAAGGACCTCGCCTCCGCGGCGTGGGCGCGGGTCCGCGGGCGCATCGCGGCCGTCGCGGCCAATCGCGATGACGGCGTCGTCGAGGACGCAGCCGCCTCCGACGCGCTCTCCCGCCTCGGCGGGTGGCATCGGCTCGGCCAGCTCGAATCCGACGCGCTCGACCGCCGCCGTCAGGACTTCTTGGCAGCGTACGTCGAGGCAGCCGACGCGATCGAGGCTGAGTTCGCGGCGGGGCTGGCCGAACAGATCGAACAGGGAGAGGCCTCGCCGCCCGCGAGCGCGATTCAGGCAGCCGTGGTGGTGCCGGCAGTCGATCAGCGAATCGGAACGCGGCCGCGGGCCGAGCGGGCGGCGTCATGACGTGCCAGCGCACAGTCGACTCGAAGACCACGAGTTCCGCGAGCGCCTCGAAGCCGCGCTGCGTTGCCGACGCGACGGCCACCTGTCGCTCCGCTCTGCAGCCAAGGTGGCCGGCCTGTCATTCCAGGTGCTCCGGCGGTGGGAGACGCGCCTGCGCGCGCAGTCCGACGCCGCCCCTATCAAGCCTCCTCCAGCCGTGCCGCCCGCCGAAGCGCTGCGCCGTGCGCGCGCCGCTCGCCGGGAGGCCGCCGAGGTTCGACGCGAGAAGCGCGAGGCCGCAGCTGCCGCGCCGCGCCGCGAGTGTCACCTGATCGAGTGCCACTGCTGCGCCGCCAGAGTGCTCTTCGACGGCCGCGATCGGTACGACGTCGAGACTGAGTTCGCCGGCGGTCGTTGGCTGGCGCTCGGCCACCGCTGCTAGGTGCGCATCAGTCGCGTGTGGTAAGGCCGCGGCACCTTTGGAGGGTGCTGCATGCCAGCGCAGGTGATGTCCGCCGTCCAGATCTTCACTCGCACCGGCACGGGGTGGTCGATCGACCCGCTGAACCCGACGGTCGACTCAACAGGCATCGTATTCGACCTGCGGACGGCCGGCGATTTCCAGCTGAACTACGCCTACACGAAGGGCACTTCCGGCGAGTCCGGAATCGTGTTCGGCTTCGACGTGCAGCACGCCGCGGCCGCGTCTTGGCGAAAGCTGCAGGACGACACCCTCGCGCAGCGAGACTGGATGCTGAGTGCCACGGCGTCAGGCTCGTTCTGGCTCGGCGAGTTCGGCCGCCGTTTCACCGGCTACGCCATGCGTGCTTGGTCCTACACCGTCGGAACTTCGGTCGCCACGACGAGCCTGACGCTTCATCTCATCCCGATCGCGGAGTGACACGATGCCGCTGCCCACCACAATCTTGGACCGATCGTTCGCCGGCGGGACGCTCGCCGGAGGGAACAACGATTCGGAGCTTTTCACGCTGCGATCTGGCCACGCCAAGCTGACGCTGATCCACGTCAAGAGCGGCCTCACCAGCTGGCTCGCCAACCTCTGGATGCTCGCCGACGACGGCACCACGTGGACGCAGGTGCTGGACACCGCAGGCGCCGCGCTGTCGCTCTTCGGCACCATCTCCGCCTCTGTCACGGGCAAGGCCTACCCGATCTGGCTCGGCGGCCCGGTACTGCCGACTGGCATCCCGATGAAGATCACGTGCGTCGTGACCGGGACGCCGTCGGGCACCGACTCGATCCGCATCGGCCTCGCGCAGGCGGCCTGAGGGACTGGCGATTGACCAGCCAGCAGGTCACCCGGAGGTCGGCAAAGGGGCTCCCCCCAGTGAACTGGGGCCTCATCGCCGAGCGCTACGCGGCCGACCCGTCGCTGACGCTCGACGCGCTGGCGAAGGAGACGGGGCGCAGCCTGAGCACTCTGCGCACGCACTCCAAGCGGTTCCGCTGGATGGACTTGCGTCGGAAGGTGCAGGCGAGGACGGCGGAGTCGCTGCGCGCGAAGCTCCAGCAGCGGATGGAGCGGTTCGCGCTGGCTCGGCAGTCGCTGATGCTCAAGATCGCCCGGAGAGGCCTGCGGGCACTGGCCGCCAACCTCGCGGCGCCGGCGGGCGAGCACGGGTTCGGCAGCGACAAGGTCGACGGGTACCAGCTGCAGGCGATCCTAAAGTCGTTCGACGACGGGACACTCGCCGGCAAGGTCGCCGAGCAGATCACGCCGATCCTGTTCGATGCGATGGACCGGGCGGCTATCGAGCAGCTGATGGCGGAACGCCGCGCCAGCATGAGTCCGCCACCGAAGCCGCCAGGCCACGCGACGAACGGGACGGCGACGACTTCGATCCAGAGGCCGCCCTCCGCCGACGCGCGCGTCGCTTCGCTCTTCTCCCGACGCAACGGGAGTTCGTAGGTGACGCCTCTCGTGCCGTGCTCTACGCCGGCGGGGTCGGCAGCGCGAAAAGCTACGCGCTGCTGTTCAAGGCTCTCACGCACATCGCGCGACCCGGCAGCCGCGGCATCCTCGGGCGCCGCCACATGCCCGAGCTGCACGCGACGCTCTGGCGCGACTTCTTCGACATCGTCCCGCCCGACTGGGTCAAGCGCATCGACCGCGGGCGGCACTCGGTCGAGTTCCGCAACGGTTCGATCGTCGACTTCGTGCAGCTCGGTGACCCCGCCCGCGTCAAGGGACCGACGATCGCTCACGTCGGCATCGACGAGGCCACCGAGGTGCCCGAGGACAGCTTCCGCATGCTGCGGATGCGCCTGCGCCAACCGGGCCACCCGGGGCAGCTCTACGCCGCCACCAACCCCGGCGGCCGTACGCACTACCTCTACCGCGACTTCGTCGACCAGGCGACGCGAGGGCACGGCAACGCCTACTACCGCGCCAGCTCGCTCGAGAACGTGTTCGTCCCGCCCGAGTACCACGAAGACCTGCTGCGATCCTTCGGCGGCGACTACGCGCGACGGTTCATCGAGGGCGAGTGGGTCGACTGGGAGGGGCGCGTCTGGCCGTCCTTCGGCGACCACAACGTCCTCGACGCAGCCGCGACCTTCATCCCGCCAGAGTGGCCGCGCGACCTGGCGATCGACTTCGGGTACGAGCACGCCTTCGCCTGCCTGTGGGTGGCGTGGGATCACCGCGTCAGCCCGCCTCGCATGGTCGTCTACGACGAGCACGTCGAGCGCCGAAAGACCCTGCGCGAGCACGCCGAGTCGATCCGCCTGCACCGCATGCAGGAGCAGCAGCCGTTCCTCGGGTACCAGTCGGCGTGGGCCGACCACGACGCGCAGGACCGCCACGAGCTCCTGTCGCTGCCGCCAGACCTGCGCATCGTCACGCGACCTGCGCGCAAGCACCAGCGCGCCCTCGCTCTCGCTGCGATGGAGGCGGCGTTCCGACCGCGTCAGGATGGGGTGCCCGGCATCCTCATCACCAGCAACTGCCGCACGACGATCGAGCAGTGGCTCGGATTCCGCCGCCCGCGCGTCATCCCGGCCGGCGACCCGGACGCCGTCGTCGAGCACAACGAGCGCGGCGAGTCGATCGACGACACCTGCGACGCAGGGTGGATGGCCTACTGGTCTCGGATCGGCGGCCACTTCGAGTCCGAGCCGGCCTACCAGCCAGGCATGGATGACCGCGCGCGCCACCGCCTGTTTCACCGCTGGCGCGAGGCCGCAGAGAGGTGATGCCGATGCCCGATGACCCGCAGCAGCGCTACGAGCCGCCGGCGCTGTCCATCGTCGACCTGATGCGCGTCCACCCGACGTGGCTGCGCCACCGCGACGAGTGGATCCAGATCCGCGACGTCACCACCGGCGCCCTCGGTGACAAGCGGCGCCTGCGCGCCTACCTCCCGCGCGCCAAGCGCGAGCACGACAGCGAGTACGAGGCGCGCGTCGCCATGACCGAGGTGGTGCCAGAGTGCCTCGTCGTGCGCGAGCGCATCATCGGTGCGCTCTTCTCGGTGAAGCCAACCCGCGAGCTCGACGGGAAGCTGGCCGACTGGACCGGAGCCGTCGATCGGCAGGGGCAGTCGCTCGACCACTTCCTCGAGACGCAGGTGATGCCGGCCGCGCTCGACTACGGTGCCGGGCACGTGCTGGTCGACCGCATGAGCGACGGCGGCGCGCCTCCGGCTGACCGCGCCGACCAAGAGCGCCGGAAGCTGCTGTGGCCGTTCCTCGCGGCGTACACCCCGCTGGAAGTGCGGCAGTGGCGGATCGGCGAGGACGGCACCCTCGACTGGGTGCTGATCGTCGAGGAGGGGTGGCGCGTCGCCGCGGACAGCGGCAGCCGCCAGCAGCTGCGCACCTACCGCCGCTTCGACCGGCAGGGCTGGGCCAAGTGGGAGGTGGCCGCCAAGGCCGACGGCGGGGCTCTGCCGGTCGAGCAATGGAGCGCATCCGGCGAGCCGATCGCCGACGACGCGAAGCGCGACGGGGCGAACGCGGCGTGGGTGATGACCGGGCCGGAGTTCGGCCGCCACGGTAGCCCTGGCACCGTGCCGCTCGTGTCGTTCGTGCCGTCGCTGATCGATGAGCTCGTCGGGCGCTCGATCGTCGGGCCCGCCGCGCGGCTCGACCTGCGCCTCGCCCGCCTCGAGTCCGACCGCTCGTGGGACCTCTACGTCCACGCCCACCCCTACCTGATGGTCCAGACCGACCGGAAGCTGTCGGAGGTGGGCGTCGGGGCCAACGAGGTCCTGAAGCTCTCGCCCGACACCGCCGCGAGCAAGGAGGACGCCCGCTACCTCGAGCTGCCGCCGGAGTCGTTTCAGGCGCGCGAGCGGGCCATCGCCGACACCCGGGTCGACATCTACCGCCACCTGGGCATCGACCCGCTCGGGGTGGTCAGCGCGGCGCCCTCCGAGGCGTCCGGAGTCGCGCGGGCGTGGTCGTTCTCGACATCGGAGGCGCGCCACCTCGGCCGGCTCGGCGACCGCATCGAGGACGGGGAAACGCGCCTGCTCGGCATCGTCGCCATGTACGCGCAGATCGACCCGCCGAAGCGCGGCGCCATCAAGTGGCCGGAGACCTTCGAGACCGCGGCGCCGACGCAGCAGATCGAGGATGCGATCGCGTTCCGGCAGGCCTGCAGGTCCGACACCGCGCAGCGCCTCGTCGAGAAGCGCCTCGCGCGCCACCTCGTGGGGGAGGTGCCGGTCGAGACGGCGCAGCAGATCGACGACGAGATCGACGCAGAGCAAGCATCACCAGCGCCTGCCGCGGTCAGCGGCCCGGCGCTGTGATCGTGATCCACTTTCCGCGAAGGACGTGAACTGCTATGCCTCCTGACAACGACGGCGCGCACGCGCCGGGAGCCGCCGGGCAACCGGGGGCTGGCGGCACTGGGGCGGCCGGGACGCCCCCTTCGGTCGACGCACTCGTGCAGTCGATCCTTGGGCACGCGGCGTTCCAGACGGCGCTGACAGGCGCCGCGGTGGGGCACGCGAAGCGCATCGAGGATCGCCTCTCCAAGCAGCTCGAGGAGCTCGCCGGCAAGCTGCCGGCCGCGCCTGCAGCCGCGGGGAAGAGCCAGCCGGCCGACGCGCAGACCGACCTGACCGCGCAGCTGAAGGCCGCTCAGGATCGTGCCGTCAAGTTCGAGCAGCGCTACATCGCCGAGCGCAAGCAATCCGCGCTCACCGCCGCGCTCACCAAGCACGGCTGCCGGCCCGAGGGCGTGTCCCACGCGCTGCAGCTGCTCATGGCGCGCGGCGACATCCGCGAGGTCACCGACGCGAGCGGCCAGCCACCACTGGTCGGCACCGCGACGGTCTCGGGGGTGGAGCAGGACGTTCCGGTCGAGGACGCGGTGCGAGGGTGGCTCACGGCCAACCCGCTCTTCCTCCCGCCGAGCGGCTCTGGTGGCAGCGGTGCCAGTGGCGGCCGATCCGCAGCAGGCCCGACGTACGCGGGCAAGCCGATCGACCAGATGACCGCCGAGGAAGTCCTCGCGTTGCCCGTCGCAGAGCGCCGCAAGCTGGCGGCGGCAGCGGGTGTCGGTGGGGAAGGCCCGCGCGGCTTCTGGAGCTGACAGGAGTAGTCGCTCATGGCCGTTTCGACCGCCTCTGCGTGGAGCTCCGCCTCCGCGCTCGCCGTGCTCGCCGTCGAGGGTGCGATCGAGTTCACCTCGAAGTTCCCCGTCCTCGCCAACCTGGTCAACGTCAAGGACGTCAACGGTGGGCTCGTCGCTCGCTTCCGGCGCTGGCCGTCGGTCGCCGCCGGCGCGATCACCGAGGGCACCGACACCACCCCCTCCACGGTCACGGCGACTGCCGCCGCGCTCACCGTGTCGCAGGTCGGCGTCGACATGGAGATCACCGACATTCTGTCCGCGTCCGGTGCTCCGCCCATCGCAGCCTTCGCGCGGCAGGGCGTGCTCTCGGTGGTCGAGAAGCTCGAGGACGATCTCGCCGCCCTGCTCGGTGCGCTGAACGGCGGCACCTCGGTGGGCACGTCCGCGTCCGACCTCACGTTCGCGAACTGCCTCGACGCGATCGTGACCCTGAAGGCCGCGCAGGCGCCGCCCGACATGGCGTTCGTCCTGCACCCGCAGCAGTTCCGCGACTACTGGGCGTCGGTCGGCAACACCTCGACAGCGGCCGCCTTCGTCGGGCAGGGCGTCACGGACGTCTCCGGCTGGGGCGGTGGCTCCCGCGGCAACGGCTTCGTGACCAACATCGCCGGCATCCCGGCCTTCGAGTCCGCGCGCTGCCCGCTCGTCAACTCGAACGCCGACCGCGGCGGCGCGCTGTTCTGCCGCGAGGCCATCTCGGTCGCCCGCATGTGGACCGCGAAGGTCGAGCAGGAGCGCAACGCGCGCGGCGTCTCGAACGTCCTCGTCATCACGTCGGCCTACGGCGTGGGCGAGACCGCCGACAACTTCGGCGTGCCGGTCGAGACCGACGCCTGATCTGACATCGAGGGCGGCGCGCGGCGGCAGTCCGCTGTCGCGCGCCGCCAACTCTCGCGAGGGACACGAATGCCGACGATCGAGGAGCGACCGGAGATCCGTGGGCGGTTCGTCGTGGTGCCCCCTGGCATCAACGGCACGACCGGGGACCAGCGCACCGTCATCGTCGGCGACGGCACCCGCCGAATCGGCGGGGACATCGCCTTCTTCCGCCTCTGGAAGAAGGTCCGGAAGCACGCCGCCAACGGCGTCGACTGCGGCGACTTCTTCGCGATCAAGGGCCTGCCGGTCTCGACGCGCCACAACGGTGGTGCCGGCATCGGGACCCGGCAGGACGGCTCGATGGTGTTCTCGCCGGACCACTGGATCCAGCGGGGTTGGCACCACCTCGACGAGCTTCCGGATGGTTGGGAGCGCGTGAACGCGGAGTGCATCGCGCGCCTCGCCGAGGAGGAGCGCGAGGTGTCGTCGCTGGCGGCGTTGGCGCACTCGCAGGAGCAGGTCGCACAGCTCCTCGCGAAGTTGATGGAGGAGCGGGCGCATGGGGCAGGAGATCGCTCGGCTGCGGCTCAAGACGCCGCGGGGGTCGGCGGCGCAGAAGCAGGCGCAGGCGGCGCTGGTGCGCCGGGCGCAGGAGGTCGCCGAGGAGCGCGCGGCGAAGGTCGCGTCAGCTGATCGGCTCGAGCGCGAGGCCAAGGACCGATCCGATGCTGCGCGCCGTGCCTGCGAGGCGGCGCCTCTGAGCGCGCGCGTCATGGACGCGAAGGCCCAGCTGCAGGCCGACCTCGTGCGGCGCGGGATGGACCGCAGGGAGGCCGAGCGGCATGCGACCGCGGCGGCCGAGCGCGTGGCAAGGGGCGGCCGGTGAAGCCGTCTCCGAAGGTGATCGACGAGCGCGTCAGCAGGGCCAGCGCGTTCGCGGCCGAGCAGGCGGCGCGCCGAGGGGAGACCGCTGCGGAGACGCGCCGGCAGGCCGCCCACGCAGCCGAGGCGACGTTCCAGCAGCTGAAGGGGGCTCGGTGATGGAAAAGGTCCTCATGCAGTCTTCGCGCGGGTCGAAGGCCGAGGTGCCGGTCGGCGGCACGCACCCGTCGATCGAGGAGTGGTGCCGGCGCGGCTGGACGCCGGTCGCCAGCGGATCTGCGCCTCGCGTGCAGGACGCCACGGAGCCCGGCCTGCTGCCCATCTCGGGCACGCCGCCGATCCCGCCGCCGGTCGTGCCGGCCGCCGGGCAGGACGACGTGGCGCCGGCCACCTGATCGCCATGCGTCGCCTGAGCATGTCGTGCGCGCAGAAGATCGCCCTCATCGCCGTGGCCGTCCTGGTCGCGGTGGGGGTGGCGCTCGGCTGCACCGAGGCGGCTCTGCGTGATGCACGTCCGACCGTGACCGCGATCGAGGGCGGGCTGCTGACGGCAGGGCAGCCGGCGGCGGCGGGCGCCGTCGAGGCGGGGTTCCGGGCGTGGGAGGCTGCCGTCTACGCCGCCGGTGCGATCGCGGCTGCATGGGGGGCCAAGGCCGGCGTGCGCGCCGTCCGCAAGCGGAGGGCCCCGCGTGCAGGACCGTGACGAACCGTCCGAGCGCGAGCTCGCGGACATGCGCGGCCTGCTGCGCCTGCGACTCGAGCAGGCCGACGAGGTGGAGGGCGTCGTCACCTCGACGCTGGCCGCCCGCCGCACCGCGAAGGCGAAGTGCGAGGCCGCCCTGGCGCACGACCTGCAGGAGATCCTCCTCGGTCCGGACGGCATCGCGTTCCGGGACAGCCCTGGCGGTGGGGTGGTCGACACCACCAAGGTGCGCCAGAACCGCCGCGCCCGCGCGCAGGCGCTCGCCCGCATCGACCGCGAGTTCCGCGGCAAGCTCGAGCCCGAGCTGCTGCCGAAGGCGGCGCGAGCCCCGAAGACTGCGGTGGGGGCGCCCCGATGAACCCGCTCCGCCTCATCCGACTCGTCCGCGCCCGACGGCGCCGCCGCTTCGCGCGGGCTGCAAGGGCGCTCCGCAAGGCCGACGCGCGTCGCCAGCAGGCGCTGGTGACGATCGCCGGGCAGGCGCAGCTCTGGGTCGGGCTGGCGAAGCTGGCGGCCGACAAGTGGGTCGCCCTGCGCACCGGCGACTGCGTCATCTGCGGCCGCGACTCCATCGTCGTCCTGCCGATCGCGCCCGTGACCGACGTGGCCGCGACCTTCGCCGCGCGCTCGACGGCGACCTGCCCGACCTGTCAGACGTGCACCGTCATGCTGGGGGCCACCCATGCCGGTCGCTGACCCGATCCGCATCGTCGACGCCGCCGAGCTGGACGTCGGGCGATTCGACAGCGCCAAGGTGACGCGGGTGGTGAAGCGCAACCTCGAGGAGCACCGCCGCGCCCTCAAGGAGGCCGGCTTCGTCGTGCCGCCCGATGACGACGGGCTGCCCACCGAGGAGGAGGTGGCCGGCTACGTCTCCAACGTGCGCGCCTGGCTCGACAACGAGAGCCGCCGCGCGAAGGAGGTCGTGGTCGACCTCTCCGCCACGCCGGCGAGCCGCGAGACGCTGCTGCAGTGGATCCGCAGCATCTCGGAGAAGGGGTTCAACGACCGCGACTTCGACCTGTCGTTGACGTCGCACTCGCGTGCCGCGAGCCGGAGACAGTGGTTCGACTGGGCGACGCATAACGGCATCGGCCACTTCGCGATGGTGATACCTCCCGCAAGCGAGGAGTCGATCTCCATCGCCGGTGTCCTGTCCGAGCACGTCGGCCGCATCCGGACCACAGACGAGTGGCACTCGATCGCGAAGGAGGTCAACCGCGACCGCAAGGGCATGTCGCTGGTCTTCTCGCTCGGGCTGCACCACAACGACCCGCACCAGATGCTCCCGATCCCAGCCGGCCGCCTCGGTGCCGCGGTGAAGGTGCTGGCCGAGTACCGCGACGGCTTCTTCCGCCGGCGGCGCCGAGCAGCGCGCCGCGAGGAGGAGTAGGCCATGGCGACCGCAGCAGCCTCGATCCTCGCACCGGTCATCGAGCCCGTGCTGCTGTCGGGCTCGAACTTCACCGTGCGCGTCGCTCGCGTGCCAGGCACCCTCATCAACGCCGCGACCGGCGGCTACCGCCTGTTCCGCTCGACCGACGCGTCAGCGTGGGCGAAGGTGGAGGCGGTCGACTTCGTCGCGTGCTCGCCGACGCTGACGCAGCCAGCCACGTCCTCTCCGCTCGCCACCGTCACGCTGACCGGCCAGCCGACCACGGGCACCGTCTACTACCGGGCGCGAGCCGAGGACGTGCTGGCGAGCCCGACGCAGCACTCGCCGTGGTCGAACGTCCTCACGGTCTTCGAGCGCAACGGGACGCGCGTGGCCGTGCCGGCGTGGCCGGTCGACGTCATCCCGAACGCTGGCGCGCTCGCCGGTGTGATCCGGCAGTTCGAGGACCACGACTCCTCGGCCGGCATCACCTGGCACGACGCGCGCACGGTCATGGCGCGGGTGGCCGAGCAGCTCTACGACCAGCTGCGCCAGTCGATGGGGCAGGGCGACGCGCTTGCCGTGTTCGAGGCGCCGCCGGCAGCGCTCCGGCACTGGTTCGAGTTCGCGGTGGCGGCCTACCTCGTCCACCGCTCGTCGCTCCCCAGCGAGAAGCTCGACGAGGTCAGCGAACGGCTGGAGCGACAGGCCAGCGATTGGTGGGACGAGCTGATCGACGACAGCGGATCGTTCCTGCTGCCCGGAGCAGGCAGCGCATCGACCGGCGGCTTGAGGGTGGTGCGATGACCATCTCCATCAACGCCGACATGACGCAGGGCGAGCAACTCGTCGCTGCCTACACGACGCGACTGCTGGCGACGCTGGCGAACCTCCGCACCGCGTGGCACACCATCGGCCTAAAGGTGCAGGAGCACATCGCGGAGCGGTGGACGAGTGGCTACGGCTCGCTGCCGGTCCTCGCGACGTCGACCATCTACGCCAAGGCGAAGCGCTTCGGCTACTACCGCCGAGCGCCAGGGGCCGCCGCCTACCTGCGACGAGCTGGGCAGCACGCGTTCTGGTGGACCGGCAAGTCGATGGCGAGGGCACTCGGCCCGGACGCCTTCGAGGCGGGTCGCCGAGCGCTGACGATCGACTTCGGCCGCGACTCCGAGCCGCGCCGCAACCTCGAGCGGATGCACTTCGGCGGCAAGAACCGCCCGGCGCGTCCGGTCTACGACATCGACGCCGTCGCCTCGATCGCGCAGGAATGGATGGACAAGTTCGTTGAGGCGACCATCAAGGCCAGCAACATCGGCACCGTGTCGTTGAGGCGCGCTTGAAAGGGGACACTGTGCAGCGGACGACGATCGAGCACGCCTTCCGGCTTGGAGTGCCGTCGGTCATCCTCGCCGTCTTGGTGGTCGGCGCGTGGAACGTCGTTTCCGCGTTCGGCCCGGATGTGCACGCCGCGCTGCGCGCCGGCGCGCGGAACCTCGACATCATGTCCGAGAACCTGCCACGGATGCAGGAGTCGCTCCGCTCGATCGCCGAGGACCTGCCGTCCCTGCACCAGCGCGTCGAGTCGATCGAAGAGAAGCTCGACCTCGCCATCAAGAACTTGGATGGGCGCTGATGCCGGTCGGCGACACCTCCGTCTTCTCCGCGGCCGACGACGCTCTTTGGGCGGCATTCGCATCGCTCGGCACCAAGGCGACCACGCTGCGCGACTGGCGCAAGGAGCAGAACCCTGGCGGCGAGTCGGAGGGGCGCAACTTCTCGTCCGGCGAGCTGCCGCGCGTCGAGGACATCCGCTCGAGCGAGTGCCCCGCGCTGATCGTCACCGATCGCGGAGCTCTGGCACCGGACGATCTCGGGCCGGACTTCGAGAACTTCGCCTACCCGAAGTCGATCATCGGGCTGATCTGGAAGGACCGCGACGAGGTCGCCACCTCGAAGAAGGTGAAGCGCTTCGCCGAGCTGGTCCACGCAGTGCTGGTCGAGCAGCGCGCGACCTGCTTCGGGTCGCTCGTCGCGGTCACGCCGAATCCGATCCGGCGCTTCGAGATCGGGGCAATCGAATTTCCGCAGTTCGAGGCCAACGACACCGTCGCCGCGTTCGGCATGACGGCCGTCTTCATCCTCGACATGCCGGTCAGCTGAAGGGGAGGGCAACACCATGGCCGAGATCATCGGCGGCGAGCGCTGGGTCCAGTTCGACACCACCGTCGAGGCGGTCGCCGGCGTCAAGAACGGCACGCAGACGCTGAAGCCGTTCCGCGCGGTCGGGGGCGGCATCGGCCTCAACCCGCAGGTGCAGTTCATCGAGGTCGAGGAGCACGCCGGCTCAACCTCGCAGCCGGCGCCGGTCAAGTCGCACGTGGCCCCGGCCGGGACCATCCAGGTGATCCCGTCGCCCTACGACTCCGGCGTCGACTACGACCCGGGCGGCGGCACGGCCTCGATCTTCAAGCGCTTGATGTCGCTCGCCATGACCCGCACCAGCGGGGTGCTGTCGAGCCTTTCCTTCTACGACGCGCTGCCAAGCCTCGCGACCATCGAGTACCTCGGCTGCAAGATCGGCGGCTTCACCTTCGGCTTCGACGCCGGCGGACAGCAGCTCGACTTCTCGATCGACCTCCTCGGCCTCAATGCCGGCCGCCTGAGTTCCGGCCTCTCCGCCGTCGGCACGCTGCCGTCGTCGCGGCACTGGCGCGTCGCGCAGCTGGTGATGCATGTCGGCGCTGACCTCACTGTCGTGGCGAGCAACCGCAAGGTGCAGGCGTTCTCCGGCACCTTCTCGAACAACCTGACCGCGGCCGGCCTCCAGAACTGGTACCCGACCGCGCGCAACGACACCACGTCGCCGGGCGTGCAGGAGCTGCAGGAGGGCGAGGCATCGCTCGAGGGGTCGATCGAGCTCACCATGACGGACTCGACGTGGCTCGACCGCTTCATCGGCGGGACCGCCGCGGCGTTCCGGATGATGGCGTTCCACCCGGACTCGTCGCTGCTGACCAGCTCCGGCTCGTTCACCACGACGAGCAACCCCACGGTGACGATCGCCGAGGACTTCTCGACCGAGGTCGAGGTCGGCGACATCGTGCTGCTGCAGGACGCGAGTGCGGCCAACCCCGACTCGTGGAAGACCGAGGTCCTGCGCGTGAAGACGGTCACCGCCGCCGGCGGCGGCGGCACCAACTCGATCCAGCTCGAGACCGATGGCGCGACCGATGCCGAGTCTGTCGGCCGCAGCCAGTCGTTCTCAGCGGCCACGAAGATCTTCACGAAGGGCTGCCAGTTCCGCATTCCGTCGGCGCGGGTGACGGCGCACGCACCGACCGGCAGCGTCCGCGAGAAGGTCCGCCAGACGCTGTCTTGGCGCGCGGAGCCGTCGAGCGGGACGCTGCTCGGCTTCATGTGCCGCTGAGGGGCAAGCGATGCCCCAGGTACGGCACTCCAGCCTGCAACTGATCGCGACCACGGCACCGGCCGCGAACTTCACGACCAACCCGATCGAGTCGGCGTTGATCGACCACGCCTACTGGTTCGTGGCGTTCACGAAAGGGTCGCTCACCAACTACGCGATGAAGCCGCAGTTCTCGTTCGACGGCGTGACGTGGTGGGACGTCTACGACTCGAACCTGAGCCAGATCATCTACACGTGGACAGCGAACTTCACCGGCGCCTTCGCGCTCGGCAGCAACAACACGAACTCGCGCATGCAGCCGCTCGCCGTCTGCGTGCCGCTGCTGCGGTTCAACGGCACGTTGTCGGGCACGACGACGAGTTCGAGCATCTCCGCAGACGCCACGTTCTTCACCCTCGGGGGTGGGCAGGAGTGACCGTTGGGGCAGGCCGGCAACTCGACCGTGCTGATGTCGGCGGTGTCGCTTCCAGCGGCCGCTGCCGTCATCTCGTCGCCGTACGCCATCGCCGAGTCCGACTTCATCGCGTTGACGGTGCAGCTGACCATCGGTTCGTTCACGAGCATCGGCATTCAAGCGGACGTTCTATCTCCGTCTGGATCGTGGCGTCAGCTGAACGACCCCGCCAGCGTCGCTTGGCTGCTCCTGCTCTCGGCGGACTGGACTGGTGCTGTCCAAATCGGCGCTCGCAGTTCCGCAACGACGCAGCGAGTGTCGCAGTTGACGTTGCCGACCACGGCGATTCGCTTCCAGGTAACGCCGACAGGCAGCGCGACAACGCCCGGGTCGATCACCTTACGGGTGACCAGCTTCAAGCGCCCGTCCGGCGCCTATCAGTCGAGGTGACATGAAGACCGCCGAGCAGCTCCTGCGCGAGTCGTCGACGCCGATCGAAATTGCCGCCGTCGAGGCGCCGCCGCCGCCGCTCCACATCAAGTCAGGCGACGACACGCGCGAGTACCGCCTGCGCCGCTCGTCCACGGATGACTTGCTCGGGGCGCAGCGGCGCTTCCAGTCGCTCGCGCAGGACGGCGCGGACGTGACCGTCGGCGCGCTGGCGCAGCTCCTCGCGGTCTACATGGAGCCGGCTGACGCACAGCGCCTGCTCCGTGAGCAGGGGCCGGCGACGGTCCACCTGGTCCTGCGCACCCTTGCCGAGCGCACCGCGCGCGAGATCACGAAGGAGAACTGAGTCGTGGCGTCCGGGCAGTCCATCACCATCACGATCGCCGCCGAGAACAAGGCGGCGCCCACGATCCAGCAGGTGAAGGCCGACTTCACCGGGCTGGCCGACGAGATCGCGAAGGCGATGGAGCAGGCCAACCAGAAGACCGAGCAGAGCGGGTCGAAGCTCGGCTCCGTGCTGAAGGGAGTGTTCGGCGGCATCCTCAACGTTGTCAGCGGCGTGGCTGGCGCGATCGGTGGCATCTTCTCCGGCGCGGTGAAGCTGGTTGGGTCGATCCTGAGCGGCCTGATCGACGTCGCGAAGGCCGTGGTCGGCGGAATCATAAGCGCGTTCAAGTTCCTGCCGGACGCGCTCGGCCTCGTCTTCAACAAGGTGACCGCGCTGGCGGTCGGTGCGTTCGGCTTCGTGGCGTTCAAGCTCGGTGAGGCCGCCGCGAAGTCGGAGGCGATGGGCCAGGCGCTCGAGCGCCTGGCAAAGAAGGCTGGCACCAGCTCCACGGCGATCGTCGCGGCGATCAAGCGCGGCTCCGGCGAGACGATCACCAAGCTCGACGCCATGCGCGTCGCCAACGAAGCGCTGATCGCGAACCTCGCCCTCTCGCCGGCGCAGTTCGAGAAACTCGCGGCGGTGGCCGACCTGCTCGCGGATGCGGTCGGCGGCAACACGGCCGAGGCGTTCGACGAGCTCGTGAAGGGCATCCGGGCCGGCAACGACCGACTCCTCGAGGCGGTCGGCATCAACATCGAGGCGGAGGCGTCTTACACCGCCTACGCCGCGGCACTCGGCAAGTCGGTCGCCGACCTGACCGAGGCAGAGAAGTCGCACGCGCTGCTGAACGAGGTGCTGCGCGAGAGCGATCGACTGCTGAAGGACGCCGAAGGGTCGGCTGACCTGCTCGGTGACGCCTACGACCGCATCGCAGTCATCCTCAAGGACAGCTTCACGAGCGCCGCCGACGCCGCGCGGCCTGCGCTCCTCTCCATCGCCAAGGCCATCGAGCCGATCTTCGCCGCGACGCAGGCGTGGATCGAGGCCAATCAGGCGCTGATCGCGTCCGAGGTCGGAGCCTTCGCGGAGAAGCTGGCCGACGGCATCTCGCGGTTCGCCAACCGACTGCCCGAGATCGTCCAGCTCGTCGGCGGCGCTCTCTCCAAGGCGTTCGACCTGGCTGGGCAGGCCGGCTCGATTGCGTGGACCGGCATCACCGCCGTGATCGGCGGCGCCATGCGCGAGTTCGAGGTGTTCCGGGACGCCTTCGTCGGCCTGCTGGAGGGGCGCGGCTTCTCGATCGAGGGCTCGGTGCTGCTCGCGACGTTCCGCGTCATCAAGACGCAGGCGAAGGTGCTTGCAATCGAGGTGGCACAGAGCTTCACCGAAGCGTTCTCCGACTCCGCGGTGTCGATTGCGAACGCTGCGATCGAACTGCGCAACCAGCTCGCCGAGCTGAAGCTCTTCGCAACGGTGGCCAAGAACTTCGCCGATGGCGCTCGCGACACGTTGTCCACTGGCTTCGCCGACGACGCATTCGATGCGCGGCGCAAGGCGCGCGAGGCCGACAACGCGCGGGCGGCGATCGACGCCACCCCGCGCGGCCCGGTTGACGCCGCCAGCCTGCGCAAGGGCCTCGACAGCTCGCTCTCCTCCGCGCAGGCCGATGCCGAGGTCGAGCTGATCCGCCTCGGCACCGCACTCGACGACGTCAGCCGGCGCGGCGCCGGGCTGCGCGAGGCCGCCTCGGCTGCGGTCGGTGACCTCACGAAGTCGGTCACCGAGTTCTTCGAGACCGACGCCGAGCGCGCCGCCCGAGAGCTCGAGGTCACCGAGGCAGCCAATGCCGCCGCCTCGGCGACGCTGCAGACGTCGGTCGGACTGTCGAAGGCCGTGGTGGAGGAGCAGCTCCGCCGCCGCCGCGAGATGGAGAAGATCCACGCCGAGTTCGAGGAGCTGCGCCGCCAACTGCTCGGTGGGGCGGCTGCCGGCGGCGTCCCAACCGTCTCGGCGGGGGGCTAGCGCGTGTCGTTCACCCGCCCACGCTTCGCACTCGGCGCAGCCAACTCGCTCACCTTCCCGATGTTGACGGTGGCGGGGCTGTCGCTGGCCGAGGTTCAGGTCTCGACCGATCGGCAGGTCGCCTCGACGCCGCTCCTGCATCAGGAGGCCACGGCGCTGAGCGACGCCACGCCGGCCGTCCAGACGCGCATCGAGATGCGGCTCGGCTTGTCGACCGCGAGCCAGCCTGCCGCCCTCGCCGCGCTGCAGCTGCTGCGGGCGACCATCGGCACCACGAAGAAACACCTCTGGCTCATCGACGACGATCAGGTCAACGTGCTGACGACGCTCAACAATGAGGCGGCTGGCGCCGGCGTGGTGGTCGAGTACGGGACACCGCCGAAATCTTGGTTCGCGCTCGGCGACTACCTGCTCGTGACCGCCAGCGGCGGCGGCAGCGTCAACGAGGTGGTCGTCGTCACTGCCAAGACCGACGGCACCCCGAGCTTCACCGCGACGCTGGCGGCGCTCCACAACGCGGGCGCCAGCGCCTACCGCGTCGGGATCGTCTACCCGAACGCGGTGCTCACCGGCATCCGCCCGAGCGCTCTGCCGCTCGGTAAGGGCTCGGTGGTCCTGTCGTGGGTCTCCGGCTCAGTCCCGCTCTACGGCACCAACCTCCCGAGCTGAAACCCGATGCCCACCTGGACGCTCAAGATCGGCGGCAGCGCAATCGACCCAGAGGCGAAGCGCGTCACCGTGCGCCGCCTGCGGGTCGACTCGCGCGTGGCCGACACGCTGTCCTTCTCCGAGCTCACCAACCACTTCGACGGCACGTGGGCAGAGGGCGCCGCCGTCGTGCTCGAGTACCCGACCGGGACCGTCCGATTCACCGGGCGCATCGCCGAGAAGAACGCGGTCGGGTCGCCTGGCGCGGAGGCAGTCGAGTACACCGCGGTGGGCTGGCGCGCCCTCGCACAGAACGTGCAGATCTCCCGCAGTGCCACCGACACCTATCCGGAACGGCTCTACAACGCCGCGAACGACGACATCGACAAGGCGTACCGGGCTGCTGGACCGTCCGTCACCGTCGGCGCGATCCTGCAGGACCTCTTCGACACGTTCCTGACCTCGCTGCGCAGCGAGGGCGCCTGCCACCCAAGCGCGACTCCATACGTCTCCGGCGAGCTCGCGCTGCTGACGTTCGTGCCGGGGAAGATCGTCCTGTCCGGCATGACGTTCGACCAAGCGGTGGTTGCCGTCCTCGCCGAGCAGGGGCCGGCGTGGTCCTGCTGGGTCGACTCGACCGGCGTCTGGCACTTCTTCGACCGCACGACGCAGTCCGCCACAACTGTCTCGATGGGGGCCGGCGGGGCGATCACGTCGAACCAACTGCGACGCCACGTCCGCGGCCGGCACACAGCGGTCAAGGTGGTCGGCAAGCGCGGCCGCGGGCAGGAAGTGTGGCCGAAAGTCGTCGGCTTCGGAACAGATGAGTTCGGCGTCGCCATCACCGGGCTGACCAAGAGCTGGAACACCGCGCTCGAGTCGACGTGGACCCTGCGCAAGGGCGAGGGAATTCGCGACAGCGGTGCCGTCTCCAGCGTGGTCTCGTCCACCGTGATCGAAATCTCCGGCAAGAACTGGCCTGGCGGCACCGACTGGACCAACGGCTTCGCCGTCTTCCCGCGCATCTCGCTGACCACAGCCTTCACGATCGCCTCAACGGCCGGCACGAACCGCATCGAGCTGGTGAACCCGCTCTCCGGCGTCAACGTCGGCGACCCTGTCGTCCTGTTCAAGCTCGACGACTACGGCGACGTATTCCGCCTGTTCCAGGTGACCGACCCTGCGTTCCGCGACTTCGTGATGGAGGGCGCGTCGCAGGTCGACTGCTGCCCGCACATCCTCGCGATCATCCGCAACGAGGACGGTGAAGTGGTGGGGACGCAGCAGGTGAGCGTGCGCCTCGAGGGCGACGGAAAGGTGCGGGCGATGTTTCCGCTGCTCGGTCGCGGAAGTCACCCGACGCGGGCCGGCGAGTCGACCGTGGCCACCGACGTCAAGTTCGTCTTCTGCTACCGCCCAGCCGGCACGACCACGCCGATCCTCGCGCGCTACCCGACGTCCGGATACTCGGGCGGCGCGTCCGGCGCGCCGTGGTCGATCCAACGCGAACTGACGGTGGCCGTCGAGGAGTTCGTCGACGCATCAGCGACCAGCGCCTACGTCACGCTGGCTACTGAGGTCCACAAGGCCACTAGCCTCGTCGGGACGTCGGGGCGCGTAGCGCTGTCCGGGATCGACTGGACGTGGGTCGACCCGCGCCGGCGCGTCCACATCTCGCACGCGTCGGACACGACCGGTTGGGAGGCGCTTGGGGCGCAGCTCACCACCGCGCAGTTCGACTTCGAGCGAGATGCGACGGAGCTTGAGCTGTCCGACGACGGGTCGAGTGACGGCGTCAACTACCAGTCGATGCTCGACCAGATCCGCCAGCGAATGAAGGCCGGCGCGGCGAGTGTCGAGACGAAGAAGCTAGGCGACTTCGTCAACTGCCGCGGCGAGGAGCGAAAGCGCGGGGGCTACGACGACGGGACCTATGGTCCGGTGAACGCTAGCGAGCGGTCGACCGAGACGATCAGCGCGCCGACTTACATCATGCCGCGACCGTTCCCCTACGACGACGTGTCGACGCGGGCGTGCAAGTGCGACAAGGAGGTGATGGCGTGCGAAACCAAGGACCAAACCGAGGCCATGGCGAGAGAGAAGCCGCAGTGGGTGTGCTTCCCGGATGACCGCCACGGCATTGTGCTGAAGCACCCAGGAGACGGAGTCGACCCGATCACTGGTGTCGCAAAGAACTACTGCGCAGCCTCCCAGCTCGCGTTCCGGCACACCGGCAGCACCATCGTCGCCGGAGGCAACTACTACCCGTTCGCATGCGAGGGGGTGGCGATCGGCGCTGCCCCAGACGGCGTTTGGCAACTTGGAGGGCCAACGACGGTCCCGAACGGAACGTGCGCCAGTGGGTGGAGGACGCTGGTTGTTGTTGAGTCTGCTGACATCGACGACGGGGCGACCGGAACAGAGATTGGCGTCGGAGACTTCCTAGTCCAGTTCCTCACGGCTTACGACAACTACATGCAGCACAACGAGGAGGCTCACTGCTGCCTAGACACGAGGCTGATCTGCCTCGACGAGGCTCTGTTCATCAACAGCGGTGGTGGGCCAGGCAGTTGCCCGACGAAGTGCAGGACGCCGGCGTGGAAGGCGATCGAGGATCTGTTCGGGATTACGCAGAGCCTCTACAAGTGCATCATGTCGATCCACTACGCCGAGGGCTCGCGGCAGGCAATCTGCCCGCCTCCGCAGGCGCATTGGGATACCGCCGGCTGCGGAGCTTGCTGATGGGCCGCCTGCTACACCGCGAACCGAAACGGGTACTGCGCGAGCTAACGACGCGAGAGGGCGCGCGGCTGCGCGTAGTCGGCTACCGCATCCCTGAGCCTGGGTACCAGAACGACGGCTGCGGTCCGAAGGCGACCACGCATGTTCACCCGGACGATCTGCTCGAGGGGCTGTTCGCAGCCGCCATTGAGAACGAACATTTCGGGGCGGTGTTGGACGCACTGATGCCTGGACTGCGCTCGATGGTGGTGGACGACATGGCCGTTGGGCTCGCCGTCAGCGGCGCGGCCGGCGCCGAACTATCCGTGTTGCTCATCCAAGCCCAGCAGGAGGGGCTTGTGCCGATGCTCATGCGGGCAACGGAGATTCGAGACGTGGCCTCCGGTGCGAAGTTCGTCGCTGGGTGGCAGGATCCTGTGCAGCGGTCGGCGATGTCGCTCGCAGCCGCTCGGCTGCTCACGCCGAGAGACGACTGCGGAGACCGCGAACTTGCCGTCGAGTTCCGCCGGTGGGGGCTGTCGCCTCGTCGCCTCGAGCGAAAGGGAAAGGACGGCGCCGCTGTGCCTGAGCACGTGTCCAACGCACGGCGGCAGCTGCGACGCCTCATCGACACCTCGTCGCGGATCGGCAAGGGCTGAGGTGACAAGACGCCGGCCCCGGTGGGGCTGAGTGGGATCGAGAAGGTGACGGAGCAGGCGCGCGGGCTCCTGGAGCAGCTGCGCCACGTCGAGCGGGGGGAGGAATGAGCCAGCTCATCACGGACCTGTCGGTTAGCGCGACGACGACGACCGGCCTGCTGGACCTGTCCGGTTACAGCCGGCCGTGGATCTTGCTGACGTGGCAGTTCGAGGTCCCGTCCGGCAGTGGCTCGAACACGCTCACGATTGCGGCGAGCGTCGTCGCCAACCCTGAGGTCGACTCAGCGTCCGAGGTGACGATGGCGCTCGACTACTCCGCGCACTGGCGTGGGCCGCGCGTGATCGACGACACCATCATCACGAGCGCGAGCGGCTCGAAATACAAGACGGTGTCCGACATTCGGCGGCTCAACAGCTACGTCAGGTTGACGTTCACGTACGGCGGTGCAGGCTCGCGCGTGTTCCGAGTCAATCTCTGGGCACAGTGATGCGGACGTTTCATCCGGGCATCTACACGCTCATCCCGCGCGACGACGGTTCGCACGCGAATGACTGGGTCACCGACCAGTTCGAGTTGCCAGAGCACCCAGGTTCATCGGTTGACTGGCCGCACGGAGTGCGCCGCGGCGCCGAGGTCGAATTTCGGATCGAGGTCTACGATGGAAGCGGTTCCAATTCGTGGACGATCCGGCCGGTGCACGTGATCGACAGCTCCGTGCCGAGCGACAGTCGCGTGATCGTCGACGACGAGCGGGCATGCGCGGTCGGCACGTCGCCGCTGCTGTTCGCGGAGACCGATCTGCCGATTCAGCGGCTCTACCAGCTGCCAGTGCGACTTGGCGCACTCGCGTGGAAGCTCACGCGCACAGGCGCCGGCACCAACCGACTGCGCGTCCGGCTGTTCGTCTCCGGCGGCGTCATCGGCTGATCGATACCGCCTGCACCGAACTTGGAAGTTCAAGGCCGCCATACTCACGCCATGGCACGATCAGGTGACCGGACTTGCCGGCCGCCGCAAAAGCCGTCACGGCAGCTTCCCACTCGACGGTGTGCCGGACGTCGCGTGCCGACCGCATCTCCGAATCGCGGCCGTTGGGTCCGTACTGCTTGGCGAATGCGATCTCAGCAGCCTCGCCGCTCGCGCAAAGTGCCTTGTAGTCGACGGCAGACGGTGACGACTCCACGCGATGTCCAACCGGCCGAGCCAGCACTCGACAGATCTTCATGCCGACCTCTAAGTCGCCGACCACGAACCAGCCGTCGGTGGCGAGCTCGGCGAGCCACGTGTTGCGGGCGGCGATGCGGGCAGCCTCGTTCGCGGCGTCGTCGCTCGCGAACTTGAGGCGATTGGTCTTCCCGAGCGCACGCGCGGTCTCCGCGAGCTTGCGGCCCTCTTCCTCCTCGTCGAGCAGCCGATACTCCCACGTGATCGGCTTGCCGGCCGGCGCTGGCGCCGCCGCCCCGAGCAGCACCGCGCACGAGAGGCCGGCGAGGAAAGCGATAGCGATCGGCAGGCGGGGCATGACGGTCTCCGGATGGGCGGTGCCACGGGGTTAGCGCGAACGGCGGCGCCGCGTCACATGGGCGGCGGATGCTACGAGGCGAGAGGCGAGCAAGTCAGCACTCCATGGCGCCAGAAAAATAGCTGACGGCACACCGATGTCGATCGCATCATCAGACGCTGCAACAACTTCCGGCAATTCAGAAAGGCGCGAGGAAGCCTCTTGACTCAGCCGCGAGCCCGGTCGATAGTACCCCTCGTTGGCGCAACAGAAGATTGAGACGCGGATCGCCTCTCCATCTTGTGCTCGCGCCGACCGCTCACCACAACGCGTGGTGGGTGGCTGGCAGCTGGAGCCCCCGTGACGCGGTGACTCTGGCGCGGCCTCGGGGTGCGGAAGTCCCGTAGGGCGCGTGCCCTCTCGACTCGGCGCTTCTAGGTCGTGGCGCCGGCCGGGGGGAAGCGGCGCGCGGTGCGCCTCGGCGTTGGACGGTCGGCTCAATGGAGCCAGTCCATGGAGTCGTCAGGGGTAGGTCCGCGCGAACTGCTGGCGCGACTGCGGCAGCTTGCGCTCGAAACCTCGTCCGTCGTCGGCCAGCTCGCTCTGCACGATGGGGGGCAGCTGGTGGCTGGAACTGGGCGACTGGTCACGGTGACCCGAGCGAGCCAACTCGCTGGACTCTCCGACCAGACGGTGAGGCGGGCGGTTGTGCGCGGCGACCTGCGCGGGGAGCCGGTCGAGTCGACCGGTGGCGTGCAGATCATCGTCATCGCCCGAGCGGACCTGCATCGCTGGGCCGGTGAGCGCGAGCGCGCACGCAGCGGGAACGCGAACCGTGGCCGCGCGTCCTGACCGCCACCGGCTGCCCCACATGGGCGTCGAGCAAGCCGGCCGCGAGCCGGCGGCGCGTGGTCACGGCGCCCGCATCCCGGGGTGGCACGCCCACGAGGTGACGGAGGCCATGCGCCACTTCGCCGGCGCTAAGGAGGCGGTCCGCGAGGTAGCTGCGCTGATGCAGCTGTCGACGCCGGACGCTGCGGTCGCCGAGCAGCGCCACCTCGAGCTGCTGGCTGCCGCCCTCTATCCGCACGTCCCTGGCACAGCAGGCGCTCTTGCGCAGGCCGTGCGCTTCGTCCGCCACGCGGCGGCCAGGGCAGCTCTCGGCGAGGAGCCGCAGCGCCCGGCAACCCAGCTCTCGGTCATTCCCGGCGCGCCCGTCCGGCCGCCGGCTGAGTCAGGAGGTGCGTGATGCTCCGATGGATCCAGCGACTCGACGACCAGCTCTCCGAGTGGGGCTCGACGCCGCTCGGCTGCGCGCTGCTCCTTGCGGCGATGGCGGCCATCGTGGCGCTGGCGGTCTGGTGCCCGCTCCCCACCATCGCTCGGGGCGCGCCATGACGTCGCTGGCGCGATCGTCCGACCACGGCCGGGCGAGTGAGCGGATCGGCATCGCCGCGCGGATGGCCGACCGTCGCGCTCGATGGCTCGGCGTGGCGCTCGGCGTCCTGCGTGACCGAATGGCCGACGAGGACACGCTCCACCGCGTCCGCATGCGCCACAACGACTGGTGGTTGCGGGCATCGCGGCTCGACCGGGCGCGGCGACGGAGCCTCGCGAGCTCGTCTGGCTGCGAGGTGGCGTCGTGACTGGCCTCGACCGCGACCTGCTGACCGAGCGCCGCGACCACCTCGCGATGGCCGACGTGCTGATCGCTGTCGGGCATGGCGACATGGCGTTCCCGTGGCTGATGCGCGCCGCGCGGATCACGTGCGAACTGCGGCGCCGCGGCATCTCGCTGGATGGCGAGCCGTGATGCTGGCGTACCTGACAACGCGCCGCTACCTGCGCGAGGCGTGGCTGCGAGGTCTCGTCCGCGGTGCGATCCGGCTCCACGAGGCCGATCGCAACGGCGCCACGATCACCGACGAGCGCGAGGCGCTGGCCGACCATCTGGAGCACTGCGCGGACGCAGACGAGGTCGGCCAATGGTGATCTGCACCTGGTGCATCAACCTGACGACCCCGTGCAGCTCTGACCTCGCGGTGACTGGTGACGGCCCGCACGTCTGCTTCGCGCACCTGAACGAGTGGATGAACGCGCGTCGAGAGAGCCGCGACGTGACCATCGAGCGGTTCGATGTTCATCGCGGCTTGGTGGAGGTCGAGACGTGACTGACTTCGGTGACGTACGGCGCCGACTGCTCGCCGGTGAGAACGTGCAGGGCTGGCACCTGCACGCGAACGGTGGTGGAGTCGTGTCCGACTCGGCGACCGTGCCAGAGACGGCGAGCGTCGGCGCGAGGGCGAGCGTCGGCGAGTGGGCGCGCGTCGGCGCGAGGGCGCGCGTCGGCGAGTGGGCGAGCGTCGGCGCGAGG
>SXGT01054904.1_pt1 | contig 29474 bp, 27 predicted proteins | sample 3176221 | NCBI WGS metagenome assembly SXGT01 (sample SAMN11356862, study PRJNA531348) | freshwater metagenome | isolation source: freshwater sample F1-120 | place: China: Fuxian Lake, Yuxi | collected 2017-12-25 | reverse complement strand
TCCAGCAGTGCGCTCAGCCCGGTAGCCGTGGTCGCCCCAAACGACGCCAGCAAGTAGTCGGAATACAAATCTGCTATCGGTTGTGATTTCATACGGGCGATTCTACACTTTTTTCGTTCCAGTCGCGTAAGGTGAGTCATCTAACTTCTTGACATCGTCCAGTGTTTCAAAATATCCAACATTGCCTATACGGGCTCCTTGGGCATCATACAGCCTGGTTGCGGAGAGATAAATTGGGATGTTTTCTCCCTTTTTACTGCGCATGGAAGTCAGAAACTTAGTTATCCTGCCTTTATGTCGATGCAATGCCTGACCAATGACCCGTGCTTGTCCCTCATCGTAATACAAGGTGTCTATAGGTCTTTGGAGTATTTCCTCCTTGGTGTATCCCAGAAGCTCTACTGCTTTATCATTGAATTCTGTGATAGCCCCATCTTTATCTACAGCAACAATGCCATTAGGAGAGCTGGCGACTAGGCGTGCCCAGTGATCTTTCTGCGTCTTCAGCTCACTAATTAAAGTAACATTTTCAATGGATTCGACCACTGCTTCGACAAAAATGCCTAAAATTCTGACGTCTTCATCCGTGAAACCAAGCCAGGCATGCGGGTACTTGTCATGCCCACGCTTATTTTCGACCCGAATCAAACCCAGCCATTGTTTTTCGTCGCCTACTTGCCTCCAAAGGTGTAAGACCAGCATAGAACACCGTTCTCCTGATGGCAGCTGTCCAGGGGCATCCCCATCACAAGCCCAATGCTTTTGTAACTCTTCCCCGTAGTCACGAAAAGCCGTTCTCGTATGGGCAATGTGGCTGATAAGTCCTTGCCCAACGCCACTACGAATCGGATACGCTCTCCCTACCTTTCGGGTCTCTGGAAGATGGCCATAAGCAGCTTCGAGGCGCATAGCTCCCGAAGGTTGCAGCAAGAATATCGAGCTGGCTTCAGCATCCAAAATATCTGCCACGTGTTTGGCAATGAGATCTAAACGTGCTGCCAGAGTGGTCTGTCCCAGGCCGCCAATAATATCTTTTGTGGCACGCACCAGCTTCTCTAAACGTTGTGATTTCTCCGCCTCCTGGGCTGCGAGTTCCGCGTTAATGAGTGTAATGCTGGCCTGATCGGCGAAGGAGCGCAGGAAGTGGGCTTCCTCGTTCGTAAATTTACGCCCGAGATCGTCCCCCACAAACAAGACCCCGAGGATGCGCTCTTGCCATATCAGAAGGACTTCGAGCAAAGCGCCAAAAACTTTATCAGATGGCCAGTCCGGTACTTTATCTGGTGATTCAGGGTAATTGTCTACGATGCGAAATGGCGCACGTGTTTCTACAAGCTTGCCAGCGACCCCTTGCCCAGCTTTCCTAGTGCGGCCTACAGCGAAGGGCCGATTATAGTCTTCGAGGATTTCTAGCTCTGCGCGCTCAGGATAATACTTGTACAGACCGCCGCCTTTGGCCTGCAACAGCGTAACCGCATGGTTAAGGATCCTCCTGAGCAAGGCATCAGGCTCTGTGGACGGGGTAATCGCCAGGGTAGTACGTCGTAGAGCTTCCAGTTGTTCGACGCGCCGAGCGTTCATCCATGCTTCCTGGCGGAGCTTGCGTGACGCAGCGCTATGCTCAATCAAGGTGAGCAGCTCATAGCGATCACAATCCTTGCCAAGGTAGCGCCAAGCTCCAGCGTGTAACGCCTGCTTCAGGCCCCCTGGCCTCTCGGGAGCACGGAAGAGAATGGCCTCAAGCTCTGGACGATATGTTTTGAGTTTCTTCATGAGGTCAATACCGATGGATTGGAGCGACGCCCCCGCAGTTGGGGGGAGCCACTCATCCAGCAAGACCACGTGATAGTGTGCAGAGCGCTGAATTTTCAGCCAGGCATCCTCCCCATTCGTGGCGCTGTCTACCTCCAAGGGCCCCTCCTCGCGTAGGAAGGCCGCCAGGGCCTCACACGAATCTTGGTGAGGATCGACGACGAGTACATGCGATTGCTGGTGGCTCATTGGTCTACTCCCTATAAAAGTGCCAATTGAGACTTCAGTTCTCTCATCGATGGCGAAGGCTCCAGAGAGCACTGTGTCAGACTCCCGAAGCAAAACCGCGCATGATCCTCACGCAATTTTGCGCGTATACACATCCCAATGTCTAGAAGCAGCAAGGTCATGGAGCATCGACGCACATTCTGGACATGACCACACCTGTCCTTGCGTCATAAGACATACATTGCAAAAGAACACATCACACTTGGGGCATCTGTGGTCTGGAAACGGCGCCAATTGAGGTGGCCCAGGATGTGTCTGACAATGAAGTGTAAGTACCACTGTCGGCGTCATACTTCTTGCTCCTTGTAAACGGTTTTCTGGAGATTATAACTCCATGGCGGAGCTTAGCAAAACATCACGAGTCATTTCTTGGGGCCTGCCGCACGTATCGCGTATTTTCCAAGAGGCGATCACGCCATCAAACTATGGAGACACTATACAACCATAAAAATTGGCGTGGATGTAACATTTCCTCTCGCGGTGGCTTACCAGTGGCGGAGTACCGGAGTCGATACCATGCGCACATATGACATCAGGGTCTCCCGGGGGCGTGATGTCTGGAGGCTTCCCAGCAAAGCGTCGTCTCTACATCTTGATTTTATGAAGCTTGTCTGGGTGTGTGTCCACCAGGCCGTAGCCTGTAGACGGCTAAAGCTGCGTCACGTGTCATGGCCACATCATGAGCAGTGTTACAACATATGACAGAGCAATGAGGTCATAGGCGGGGGGATCGTAGTGAGGAACGTAAGATGAGCGCAGATTGTGAACCGGCGCATCACGCCGCAGAAGCGTGCGCGCATGAAGGGGTCACACACCCAACCCGATGCCGATGCTGTCGTAGGCACCGGGCTGAGCAAGTAGCCCACACGACCCCCGGCAAGAGCCATGCTGCACATCCCAGGCACGCTGTGCCACCGGTAGTGCCTACAAATGCCCAATACCACCGCGGTGGTATTGGGCAGCGCCGTCTCTCTGATTTTTCGTTGACACTGTCGCAGGTTTCTCCTTACCCTCCTCCAAGGAGGTAACGCGAGATGGCACCACGCGTGGCATCGTCAGACAAACGGCCCCGACTGAGTATTGATGTCCCATCCGCAGTGCATGAGCAGGTCCGACGTGCTGCCGCCAAGCGTGCGCTGAGCGTCAGAGCGTACGTCCTGCAGGCTCTGGCGGAACGGTTGCACCAGGATCTAGGCGACACCGCGCAAGAGACCCTCGCACTCAAAGCCCAAAAAGATCCAGTGTTAGATATGCTATGGGACAATCCGCAAGATGCCGCCTATGACCGCTTATAGGCGGGGAGACGTCGTATTGGTGGATTTTGTCTTTTCGGATGTTTCAGGACGGAAACTACGTCCAGCCGTGGTCATCAGCACCCCTGCCTATCATCGTGTACGCCAGGAAGTCATTGTGGCTGCCATCACCAGTAATTGAAAACGCGCCGCAGGCCCAGGCCCTCGGCAATGGCAACAAGAGAGGCATCCGCCAGATCCATGGGGGTATCCTGCCACCGTGCCATCAATGCGGCCATATGGTCAGCTTCTGCTGCGGTGAGATCGTGCAACAGCAGGCGCCCTGCTGCTCGTAGAGCCCAGAGCGCCGCTCGATAACGATACCCGCCAACGGAGCCAAGCAAAGACATCGTTTCCGTAAAACACGCCCAGGGAGTCAGCAACGGGTCAGCAGGCAACCGTTGGGCTGCCGCAACACAAGCGGCATGCGCCGGGTCATCGGCATCCAGCAATGCCACCAGGGCTCCAGCGTCTGTCAGCATCATGGGCGCTTCTGGGAATGCTGTGCCGACAGACCAGTAGCAAACTTGCCTCCACTGTCTTCCGACAGGCGTGCCCCCCCAGGGATATACGCGCTACTGTGCAAGACGCCCAGATGCTCGTGCAGGCAAGCAGCCCACGTGCTCTGCTCCTCCTCGCTGACGGTAGCGACTTCCGCAGACACAAAACGTGTGTGTAGACTATCCAGGACCGGTTGCTCGGGTGTCGTGCCCATTTGGCACGCCTCTTACACTAATGCCTGCTCAATGTCCGCTGTGAGTGTGAACCATAGTGACTCTCCCTCTACCCCCGACAGTAACCATTCCGCACATCCCAATCCCGCTGCGCCGCCGAGCGCCCCTGCGGCTCCCCGAAGCCGCCGCCTCCCGCCGAGAGACAGAAGATGCGGTCGCCGGGCTGGACCCGCACGCTCACTTCTTTTGAGCGCAGCACGCGCTCCTCACCCTGCGAGATTAAGCGATAGATGTGTGGTAAGCCAGACGCGCCGCCGCATAGGCCAAAGGGCGCATTCACCACGCCATCTCCGGCGGTGTTGAGTAACGCCATGGTGTCACCTTCGTAGATCATCGCGAACGTCGCCCCCAGGCCGCCGCGCCAGGTGCCGTCGCCGCCGGAGTCGGGGCGGAACTCGTAGTGCTCAATAAAGAACGGGAAGCGCTCTTCGGTCAGTTCGACGCTGGGGCTACGGATGCCGCCAGCGACGTTGATCTCGCCGACGTTGGACCAGCCATCGCAACCTTGTGAGGCGCCGCCGCCGCCACGGGCGTGGAAAAAGTGCCAGATAAAGTGGCGTCCGGTACGCGGGTCGTGCCCACTCATGGCAAAACGCAGGCGGCGCGAGAAGGCGGCGCTGACCACGTGGGGCACGGCGGGGGCCAGGGCTTTGAAAATAGCCTCGATAATCTCCTCGCCGCAGTGGTTCGTGCTCATGCACACGGGCGCTGGCGGGTTGGGGTTGACGATCAGGCCCCTGGGGGCAATGATCGTCACGGCGCGCATGGAGCCCTCGTTCTTTGGGACATCCGGTGGGGCCATGTACATGATGGCGGCGTGCGCCAGGGAGCGTGTGTTGGCGTAGGAGCTGTTGATGAAACCGGTGACCTGCGGGCTCGACTCGCTCAAGTCCACCGACATCGTATCGCCTTGGATGGTCACGGTGGCGCGGATCGGGATCATGGTGCTGTCAAAACCGTCGTCGTCGATAAACGTCTCGCCTTTGTACACGCCGTCCGGCCAACTGGCGATGAGCTGGCGCACCTGACGCTCGGTGGCCGCTAAGATCTCGGACACGCAGCGCTGCAAGCGCGCCGGGCCGTAGCGTTCCAGGAGCGCGTGCGTGCGCCGCGCCGCAATGGTGACGGAGCCGATCTGGGCGTTGAGGTCGCCGAGGAAATTCTCCGGGTGGCGCACATTGATCGACAGCATATGTAAGAGATCCTGTCGTGGCACGCCCCGGTCGTAGAGTTTGAGCGGGGGGATGCGCAGGCCTTCGTGATAAATCTCGCTGGCCGCCGGATTATAGCCGCCATAGGTGGCGCCGCCGATGTCGCTGTGGTGCGCGCGATTGACGGCATAAAACAGCAGCCGGTCCTCGTAGAAAATTGGCGCGATGATGGTGATGTCCGGCAGGTGACTGCCACCAAAGTAGGGGTCGTTTAAGACAAAGAGATCGCCCTCGGCCATCTCCTCGCCAAAAGAGTCGCGCACCGCTTGTCCCGCCGGGGGGAGCGCACTGATATGCACTGGGATACCTTCACCCTGGGCGACGAGTTGGCAGTCAGCGTCGAGAATGGCGGTGGAAAAGTCGCGGCTGGAATTGAGGATCTGCGACATCGAGGTGCGCAGCATGACCTCGGCCATTTCCAGGGCAATGGAGCCGAGGCGATGTTCCACCACTGCCAGGGTGATGGGATCCGGCTGTTCGAGCCCGGCGCTGTCGGTGTCTTCCTTGCCGAGCATCTCTAACGCGACCTGTAGCTCGATACCACCGTAGGGATCGACCCGTGCGGTATCGCCATCCTCGACCACAATGGTGGTAAACGGCGCTTGCAGCAGCGCCGGGCCGTAGATCTCCACCCCAGGGGCAAGATGCTCGGTGGCATAGACCGGCACGTCACACCAGGCTCCAAGGTACACGCGGCGCTGCCCGGTGGCGGTGAGGGGTTGAGGGGCTGGCGGCGCTGGTGTCATCGAGGCCTGCACTGCTTGTCTCGGCAGCGTCACTCTGGGCAAGCGCCCCAGCACAGTGACGCGCAGGGTGACCAGGCGAATCTCCTGCTCCTGCTGATGGTAGGCATAGAGTTCCTGGTAGCGCCGGTGAAAATTGTCGGCCCAGGCCTGGCTCAGGGCGTCGCGCTCCTGGTGCAGGTCCGGGATAGGCACGTTCACCTCGTAGGCTTGATCGAGGTAGCGCATGTCCGCCGAGAGCACCACTTCAATGGCCTCATCGGCTACGCCCTGGGCATGCAGACGCACCCGGCCTTGCGCCTCCAGCGCAGCGGTGAGGGCACGTACGGCGTCCAGGTCAACGTGCGCCAGGCTGGCAGTGTAGGAACGCGAGAAACCGTATTGCAGGTCCGTGTTGAGCATGCCGTAGGCTGACAGTACCGGCGCCGCGGTGGGCACGTACACGGTGCGGATCTGTAGATGCCTGGCCACACGGCTGACGTGCAGCCCGGAGGCGCCGCCAAAGGCCACCAGGGCAAAGTCGCGCGGGTCAACGCCGCGTTGCACCGACAACAGGCGGATGCCTTCGGCCATGGTCGTGGAGACCACTTGATGCACGCCATACGCCGCCTCGACTGTGCTTAACCCCAGCGGCTGCGCAATATGCTCCTGCAGCGCCTCCTCGGCTCGTTGACTACTGAGGGGCTCTTTCCCGGCTAAAAAATGCGCCGGATCGAGGTAGCCCAGCACCAGATTGGCATCGGTTACTGTTGGTTGCGTACCGCCCTTGCCGTAGCATGCTGGCCCTGGCACAGCCCCAGCGCTCTGCGGTCCAACGTGCAAAATACCACCGGCATCGACCTGGGCAATGCTGCCACCTCCGGCGCCGAGGGTCTGCATGTCGAGCATGGGCACAGCAATCTTCCAGCCGGCCTCGAATTGCTCCGTGGTCAGATGTGGTACGCCGTTTTCCACCAGGGAAATGTCGGTGCTGGTGCCGCCCATGTCAAAGCCAATGATCTTGGCGAGTCCGAGCTGCTGTCCATAAAACGCCGCGCCGTTCACGCCGCCTGCTGGCCCCGACAAGATAGCCTGCACGGCCAGGCGCCGCGCATCGTCGATGGGGGCCACACCGCCATTCGATTGCATGATGAGCACCTCGCGCAACGGCGCCAGGGCTGTTACGCGCTCTTTGAGGTGACGTAAGTAGTCGCCAAACACCGGCCCGACGTAGGAGTTGACCACTGTGGTACTGAGGCGGTCGAATTCTTTAATCTGCGGCAGGATTTCATGCGACAGGGAGAGATACATGTCGGGGAAGCGCGCCCGAATTAACTCGCCCAGGCGCTGCTCATGCCGGGGATTGAGGTAGGAGAACAGCAGACACACCGCCAGGGCCTCAACGCCGTTGCGTGCCAACTCGGCCAGGAGTGCTTCGACGGCCGCCTCGTCGAGCGCGGTAGACACCTCGCCGTTCCAGCGCACGCGCTCGGGCACGCCGAGGCGCAGATAGCGCGGCACCAGGGGTTCCACTGGGGTCATGCGCAGGTTATAGCGGTCCTCTTTCATGCCCTCACGCATTTCCAGCAGATCGCGAAAGCCCGCGGTGGTGAGCAGGCCGACTTTCGCCCCTTTGCGTTCGATGAGCGTATTGGTGGCCACGGTGGTACCGTGGATCAGTAACGCCGTGCTTCCCAACAGGGCTTCGGGCGTCAGGGCGTAGGCCGCGGCGACGTCCTGGAGGCCCGTGATGACACCCTCGGAGGGATCATGGGGCGTGGAGTGTGTCTTGAAATAGCGTGGGGCGTCACCGTCACGCACCACGACGAAATCGGTGAACGTGCCACCGACGTCAATGCCGATTTTGAACATGCGGCTCTCCTTACGTATGTAATCGGGTGCGTATGGCCGTAGTAAAAGCCAGCAAATCGTCCAGGCGATGTTCCACGATGTGACGCAGAATCCCCACATCCACGCTCTGATCGCCATGCACGACGATATTCCGGAAGCCCGCCATCCACGGGCCACACTGCCATACAAATAGACGCAGACTATCCCGTCATGCTGGCAGGTAAAAAAGGTCTGGAGTTGGGTGCGTAAGACCTCCATCACGTCGTTACAACTCCTCCTCCATCAGGTCGTCGAGCAGGCTATGAATCGCCGCATGCTCCTCGTCCGTCAGGCCTGGGAACTCGCTCACCGCCACATTTTCCAGTGCCTGCGCCACGGTTTTCATCCCGGGAATGACCACCGACACGGCGGCGGCATCGAGCACAAAACGCAGCGCTGCCTGGGCCAGGGTGCGCTCGGGCGTCGCTAAAAAGCGCGCTTTCTCGGCGAGCTTAGCCTGGAGAGTCAAAAAACCCTCCGGCCAGTCGCGGCGCATATCGCCAGCGCCAAAAGTCGTGGTGTCGGGATACTTGCCGGTCAGCATGCCGTTGGCCAGGGGCTCGCGGATAATCAGGCCCACATCGTGCTCCTGGGCAATGGCAAACAGCTCCTCGCGCGGGTCTTGGCGTAGCAGGCTGTAGGCGACCTGGATGACGTCGGGCTTGCCGGTTTCGATGGCCATGATGCCTTCGTAGGCATCGTGCACGGAGACGCCGTAGTGGCGGATTTTGCCCGTCTGCTTCAATTCCTCCATGATGGCGTAGTGCGCGCCACGCTCGAGCATCATCAACGGCGGATTGTGGAGCTGGTACACGTCAATGTAATCGGTGCGTAAGCGCTCCAAACTCTTGTCGAGCGCAAAGCGCAGGTAGTCGGCGTCAAAGTTCTGGTGAAAGGGGCCGTGGTAAAAATCCCCGCCGACTTTGGTGGCAATGACGCACTCCTGGCGGCGCTTTTCGAGTGCTTGGCCCAACAATTTTTCGCTCAGGCCATGCCCATAGAGATCCGCCGTATCAAAAAAGTTGCAGCCAAGATCGAGGGCTTGCGCAATCGTGCGCAGCGATTCGGCATTGTCGGTCGGGCCGTAGCTGTGGCCATGCTTGTTGCCGCCAATCGCCCAGGCGCCAAAGCCCACTTCAGAGACCTGCAAATTCGTTCGACCTAAACGCCGATAGCGCACGGTGATTCCTCCTCGTGACAGGCTTAATGTGCTGTGATCAACTGTTCGACAATGCGCTCCATGACGGCATCGGCCCGTTGCCTGACGGCCTCGGGCGTCAGGGCAGCCAGGGGGTGTTCGACAGCAATGACCCGTGCATCCGGGCGGCCGTAGGCCCGCGCGTGCGCTGCGGCGGAGTCCATAAAAGGCTCTGTGCACAGCGTGACGGTGGGAATGCCGCGCTGTTCCAGCTCGACAGCATCGTGCAGACTGCACGACACACAGGAGCCTCAATCGCCAATGGCGGTAATCACGAACTGACAGCGCTCCGCCAGGGCATCGAGGATGTCGGGGGCTGCCACACGCGAGTAAATAAATTTGGGACGCCAGATGCTGTCAGCCAGGGCCCATTGCGTCTGCATGACCTCGCGGATGCGCTCCAGGAGTCGATCCGCGTTATTTTTCCGATTGTCGAGAAAACCCGCCACCGTGCCGTGTAAGGTCTGCAAGGGAGGGGCGGCTCGGCGCTGCGGTGTAAGCTCCTCGTCGATAGGAATCATCAGTCCCAGATGGCGGAATTGGTCCCACATGGTACTCCCCTCTAATAAGCATGGATTTTCCGGGTTACGGAACGCGACCCCCAGCCCGGCAAAAACACCGAGTGTTTGCCTGCGCCACCCGCGACGACGATACTGATGTCTTCGGCCCGACGCACGGGCGGCACCAGGAACTCCGGGTCATCATGATCAATCCAGCGGGGCCAGAGATTGCGTTGCGTGTCGGTGCCATACATGCCGCCCACCCGCAAGAGGCGCAGGGGCTGACGGGCCCGCTCATAGAGAAAGGCCCGCACGTCCTGCTTACGCCAGCCGGAAGCAGCGATGGTGGCAGCGTGTTCGGGCGAAAAGACGAGCAAGCACTCGCCGCCCAGGTACATATGGTTTCCACCCAGGATCGCCATGCAGTCGGCCACCACGGTGAGCAGGTCGCGGGCATTGTGGCTGCCGTGGTTGTTGATGTTGTGTGGCGCTTCCGCCGGGTAGACTGTCACCGTACTGTCGTTGGGTTGTAAGCCACGCTCGACATGCAGCGGCTCCCAGGGGTTGGCCGCTTCGTTCTCGGCCATACAATAGGTGTATTTGCCCGGATGGCCAAAGGTCGCTTTGTCCAGCACCCCTGGTGTGGCACCGCCAATGTTCACCAGGGTGAGCTGTACGGCCCGCCCGATCGTGGCATTGGCACGCCAGCCGGGCCCGAACACATTATGGCCGCTATTGACCTGGAGCGCTTGCACAATGGGGCCGTTCAAGATGAGCAGTGGGGTGGAGACATGCGTCGAGCACAACACGCCGCGTAAATTAAAACGCGTCTCCAGCATGGCTTCGAGAGCCGTCAAGATGACCGGCATGTACTCCGGGAGACAGCCGGCCATCACGGCATTGGTGGCAATGCGTTCCACCGTGGCCTTGCCGCCTTGCGGCGGCAACTCGGCAATGACCTCGTGCGCCGCCCGCCCGGAGCGCTCGACCATGGCCTGCACCTTGGCACGCGTGGGCGGCACAATGGGCAGGCCGTCGGTCCAGCCCGCTGCGTAGTACAACTCGATGGCGTCGATGGTGTCGTCAATGTGCACGCTGTCTCCCAAGGATTCTGCCGAGATGTCCATTGCGTAAGTCCTGTGCTAATGCCCCACTGGGAACGCCGGGCTCCAGCCCGGCTTCAGCAGCCACGCTGGCGCGTGGCGCTCCCAGGGAAACCCGCAAAGCACTGGCAGCGTATGTATGCCACAGACATCTAGCGCGCCGCATCCCCGAGATAGCGCCGCAAAAACGCCGCTTCGACCTCAAACGCCTCCGGGCCGTTGTCGGCGTGCTGCCCAGGGTAGGCATGCAAGCGTTTATCACGCGAACCCAGGTTGTCGAACAGCTCTAGTTGCCCGTCGCGTGCAAAGCGCTCATCGTCCCACTGCATAGCGAAGAGCACCGGCACGGTGACCTTGGAGGCATAGGCCTTAAAATAGATGTCGATGCCGCTGCGTTGCACGCTGGTGCCGTACATGCCGGCTTTGCCGAGTACCGCCACGCGTACCCGTGGGTCGCTGGCCACGTACGGCAGTCCGAACATGGTGCCCATAGACACGCCCCAGTAGCCGATGCGGGCCGCATCCACCGCGCTGAGGGCGCTGAGGGCATCCAGCGTGGTGCGCCAGTCGTCGATCATGTCTTGCACCACGTCTGGACGCTGCCACATCTGGCGATAGGCGGGGTCAGTGGGATCGGTCACCGGGCCGCGCCCGCCGTGCACTGGACCGTCGATGGCGGCAGCCCACCAGCCGTACTCACCAGCGAAGATCTGGCCTAACCGGGTCATGTTGGCACTGCGCTTGTGGCCACTGCCGCCGTGGCCCATGAGGATGAGCGGTTGCGGTCCTACCGCTCCTGGCGGGTGCCAGACCACCCCAGGGATCGTCTGCCCCTGGCGCTCAACGGTAAAATCACGCTCACAGACTGCACCGACCTGTGTCGCGTCTGCGGTCCAATGGAAATGGGCCATGGGTCTCTCCTCATAACTCTTGATAGGGCACGTGATGCCTGGGAGCGCGGGCTTCCAGGCCGCTCGACAAGCGGCCACGATGGCCGTGCTCCCAGGGCACAAGAGGGCTTACGCACCGCCCGCGTGAACCCGCGCCGCCTTAGAACAGCGCGGTTGGCGTAGCAATGCCTTCCAGATCCTCCGCAGTGGCGGGATCGGGCAGGGTGACGCCGAGTTCGTGATCGATAAACCAGTACGCCTGTTTCAGATGATGCGTACTGTGGCTCAAAATAAGCGTTAGGAGTTCGATGACGGTGACTTCCCCGCCATAATGGGCCGGCACCACGCGGTCGAACGCCTCAGTGTTATTACTCTGCACAAACTCAACAATGTGCGTGCAGACCCCGTCACCATACGCCGCCATGGCGTCCGCGGTCTGCACCCCGCGCAGCCGGGCATCCGAGGCCCGCATGTCGTCCGTGCTCATGCTGCCGCACTGATGACTCAGCCAGGCCAGTTCCGGGAAGGACATAATGTGCATGAACAAATCGCGCAACGTCCAGTGCTCACGCCAGGGCAAATGCTGCTGCAGCTGCGCCTCAGAGAGCTGCCCGATGGCCCGCCGGGTGGCGCCCAGCATCATCTCGTACTTGGCCGCCAGCCAGCTGGTTTTGCCCGACAGATCCACCTGCGTGGTCAGTTTGAGGGCGGGAATGAGCTTTTTCGGATAAAAACCAATGATGACCTCTGTCTCATCAATGATCGTCACCGGTAACGACATAATGCCACGGCTGTGTAAATGGGCGCGAGCGACGTCATCCGTCGCCACATCGTGGTGTTCATACCGAACACGGTTAGACGCGAGGAACTCCTCGAGCGTCCGACAACTGAATCAACCAGGATGGGTGTAGACATGAACCTGCATCGTCGGCTCTCCCTTCGTGTTGTGGGCCAAGCGTGCCAGGGGAGGCCAGCGGCGCCCTCGCGGCCACGCGCTAGCTAATGGCGTATTATGCCACACTCCGCCTGGCATGACGAGTCGCCCGCCGTGGCCGCCACCCCTGGAAAAAGGGTTGCAGTCATAGCCTGAGCAGAGTAGTGTAGTAACCCATTATTTGTGGACTGAGCCTGAGATGGGTCGTATATCACTCGCGCACGAGACCGTGCAGGTCTTGGAGTAGGCGGAGAGCGGCATGGCAGAAGAACTGATTGTGTTGACGCAGGGCCGGGATCTCCCGCCGGATGTCTTGACCCTGGCGGAACAGATGAAACCCGCTGGGTTGCGCTTGCAGATTTTGCCGGGCAATGCCGAAGCCCTCGACATTGGCACGGCCATGCGTGAGGCGGAGTATCTCCTCGGGTTCGTGCGTTTTCTCCCCGATGAAGCCTATACCCAGGCGCCACGCCTCAAATTAGTGCAGGTGCTCAGCGCCGGCTACGACCAGGTGAATATCGCCGGGGCCCGCCAAGTCCGCGTGCCGATCTGCTCCAATGGCGGCGCCAATGCCGTGGCCGTGGCGGAGCACACGCTCATGCTCATCCTGGCGCTCTACCGTAAGCTCATCACGTTTCATAACAATGTCGCGGCGGGGCGTTGGCATCAAGGCATTCCGCGCAATCTGGACGTCTACGAACTCGAAGGTAAAACCGTCGGCATTGTCGGGCTGGGGCATATTGGTCAGGAAGTGACCAAGCGCTTGCGAGGTTTTGATGTCAAGGTTATTTACTATGATGCCTTCCGGCGCACCCCTGCAGAAGAAGCCCGTCTGGGGGTCGCATATGTCCCGTTCAAGACGTTGCTGGAAACTGCCGATGTGGTCAGCCTGCATGTGCCCCTCAATGATGACACGCGCCAGATGATCGACGGCGAAGCCCTCGGCGCCATGAAGCCCAAGGCGATCCTCATCAATACCTGTCGTGGCGAAGTGGTGGACGAACAGGCGCTCATTGCGGCTTTGCAAAGTGGCCGTATCCTGGCCGCGGGCCTGGATACGCAGGAGAAAGAGCCGGCTGACCCCACCAATCCGCTCCTAGCCTTGCCCAATGTCATTCTGACGCCCCACACTGCTGGACCTACCATTGACAGTTTTGCCAAGCGTTTGCGCAATGGCTACGCTAATATCGCCCGGGTGGCCAGTGGGCAACCACCCTTGTGGGTCATTCCCGAAATGCATGACTTGTTTCCCACCTAGGAGAACCCAGCAGCTTTCTGGCTTCCTTGGCTCCCGTATCGTGGCAGAGATAACGCCTTCTCAGAGGAGACCGCCGTGGCAGATGTAACGCCGAGTGCCAGTTATAGTGTGACCTTACGTCTGGAAATCCAAAATAAACCTGGCATGCTGGGCAAAATTACTTCGGACATCGGTGGGATGGGTGGCGATCTGGGCGCCATTGACATTATTGCGCAGGAAAAGGGCGTGTTGGTGCGTGACATTACGGTCAATTGCCGCGACCTGACGCACGCGCAGAGCATCGTTACGGGCATTACCAAGACGGCAGGCGTAAAACTACGGCATCAAGAGGACCGCACCTTCGCCATGCATCAGGGTGGGAAAATCGAGGTCAAGAGTCGGGCCCCGATCCGTGACCGCGATGACCTGTCGATGGCCTACACTCCCGGCGTGGCCCGCGTCTGTATGGCAATTTATGACGCGCCCGAGGATGTGTTCAATCTCACCATCAAGAACAACACCGTGGCCGTGGTGACCGACGGCAGCGCCGTGCTCGGGTTGGGCGATATTGGCCCGGCGGCAGCCATGCCGGTCATGGAAGGCAAATGCGCCCTGTTCAAGGAATTTGCCGGTGTGGACGCCTTTCCGATCTGTCTGACTGAAAAAGATCCCCGCGTCATCGTCGATACCGTGAAGCGTATTGCCACGGTGTTCGGCGGCATCAATCTCGAAGATATTGCGGCGCCGCGCTGTTTTCAAATTGAACAGTGGTTGCAGGAGGAACTCGACATCCCGGTGTTTCACGATGACCAGCATGGCACCTCGATTGTGACGCTGGCAGCGCTGCTTAACTCCCTCAAGATCGTTGGTAAGGATCCTAGTACGCTCAAGGTCGTTTTCAACGGCGTGGGGGCGTCGGGGGTAGCGACGAGCAAGATCTTCATGGACGCTGGCGTGCGCAATATCATTGGCTGTGACACCGCCGGGGCGATCTATCGCGGTCGTCCCGAAAACATGAATTTCATGAAAGACTGGTACGCCGAGCATACCAATCCCGAGGGCGAAAAAGGCTCCTTGCTGCAAGTCATCGAAGGGGCGGATGTGTTTGTCGGGCTGTCCGGGCCCAACACACTGAGCGTGGAGATGGTGCGCAAAATGGGTAAAGACGCCATTGTCTTCGCCATGGCCAACCCGGTGCCGGAAATCATGCCGGAACTGGCGGCGCCCTATGTGCGCATTATGGCGACGGGGCGCTCGGATTATCCGAATCAGATTAACAACGTATTAGGTTTCCCTGGGATCTTCCGCGGCGCTTTGGACTGCCGGGCCCGGATCATCAACGATGAGATGAAACGCGCCGCCGCCCACGCCATTGCCAATGTCATTCCACACAACGAGTTACACGAGGAAAACATTATTCCGAGTGTCTTTGACAAAGGCGTAGTGCGTGAGGTGGCGAAAGCCGTGGCCGAGGCCGCCCAGCGGACGGGTGTGGCACGGCGGGTCAGCAAAGAGCTCACCGATGTCCTCACGCTGCGGCGCTAGACTATGCTGGTGACTCCCTCGCCCGGTGGGATGAGGGAGTCGGGATCTATTGATGTCCTCGTCATACGAGAAGGAGTATCAGAGGTTGGCTGCAAAAATTACCATTGTTGGGGCAGGAAACGTCGGAGCCACCACGGCCCATTGGGCCGCGGCCAAGGAACTCGGCGACGTGGTACTTATTGATATTGTAGAAGGCCTGCCACAGGGCAAAGCGTTGGATCTCGCAGAAAGTTCCCCCATTGAGGGTTTTGATTGTAGCGTGATCGGCACCAATGACTATGCCGATACGGCGAACTCTGATGTCGTCGTGGTCACCGCCGGAGTGCCCCGTCGCCCTGGCATGAGTCGTGATGACCTGCTCAGTACCAATGCGAAGATTGTCGGCACCGTGGTGTCCAATCTCGTCAAATACTCGCCTAATGCCTATATGATCGTCGTCTCCAACCCTCTCGACGCCATGGTCTACGTCGCCAAACAAGTCAGCGGCTGGCCGAAACATCGCGTCTTTGGCATGGCCGGCGTCCTCGATTCCGCCCGGTTTCGCTACTTTGTGGCGCAAGAACTCGGCGTGTCGGTGGAAGATGTGCACGGCTTTGTCATGGGCGGTCACGGCGATACCATGGTGCCGGTGCCGCGTTACGCCACAGTCACGGGCATTCCCATCACGCAGTTGTTGTCCGAGGCCCAAATTGCCCGTCTCGTACAGCGCACCCGCGACGGCGGGGCCGAGATCGTCAATCTCTTGAAGCAGGGCAGCGCCTTTTACGCCCCTGGCGCCTCCATCGTGCAGATGGTCGAGGCCATCGTCAAAAATAAGAAGCGTATCCTCCCCGCCGCAGCGTACCTGGAAGGGGAATATGGCATTCGCGGCGTGTATGTCGGTGTTCCGGTCCTTCTGGGCGCTGGCGGCATCGAAAAAATCATTGAAGTAGAGCTGACGCCAGATGAGCAGGCGGCACTACACCAATCTGCTGCGGCCGTGGAAGAGTTGATCCAGGCCCTCCCGCCTTTGTAACATCAGGAAAAACGGACGCACGACAATGACGATGGCTTCCATTCTCAAAAAGTCTCTCATGGCCCTCACCGGCCTGTGCTGGTTTGCCTATCTCGTGTTACATCTGCTTGGCAATCTGGCCCTATGGGCCGGCCCACAGACGTATAACGACTATGCGCATGCCCTGATCTCGAACCCTCTGCTGATTCCGGCAGAAATCGTCCTGGTCGTGACGTTGCTGGTGCATATCTGTACCGCCTGGCGCGTCACCAACGCAAACAACGAGGCTCGCCCGCAACGCTATGTCATGAAGGCGTCTAGTTCCGGCAGCAGCACCCTGGCGTCTCGGACCATGTGGTATGGCGGGGTGATCCTGTTGGCCTTTATCATTCTCCATGTCTGGATGTTTAAGTATGGCGATCAAGCGGGCACACACGGGTTATGGGGCCTCGTGGTACGGAGTTTTAAAAATCCGTTCATTACCCTGATGTACCTTGTGGCCATGGTGCCCCTGGGGTTCCATTTGAGCCATGGATTTGCCAGTGCGCTCCAGTCGCTCGGTGCGCTGCTGCCGCAGTGGCGTCCTTGCCTACGCACCGGTGGCCAAGTGCTCGGTTGGGTGATTGCCGCAGGGTTTATGATGCTGCCACTGTGGGCCTTGTTTATCGCAAAGGTTTGAAATCATGTCACTGGATGCACACATTCCGTCCGGTCCCATTGAGAAACAATGGGAGCAACATAAATTCGATATGAAGCTGGTGTCGCCGGCGAACAAACGGCGCTACCACGTGATTGTCGTCGGCACCGGCCTCGCCGGCGCCTCCGCGGCGGCCACCATGGGCGAGCTGGGTTACAACGTCTCGGCGTTTTGTTTCCACGACAGCCCCCGCCGGGCGCACAGTATCGCGGCGCAGGGAGGCATTAACGCCGCCAAAAATTATCAGAACGACGGCGACAGCGTCTGGCGCTTGTTCTACGACACGGTCAAGGGGGGTGACTATCGCTCGCGTGAGGCCAATGTCTATCGCCTGGCCGAGTTGAGCGTCAACATTATCGACCAGTGCGTGGCCCAGGGCGTGCCATTTGCGCGCGAATACAGCGGCTTGATTACCAACCGCTCCTTCGGTGGCGCGCAAGTCTCCCGCACCTTCTATGCCCGTGGGCAGACCGGCCAGCAGCTCCTGCTCGGAGCCTATAGCTCGCTCATGCGGCAAGTGCACGCCGGGAAAGTCAATTTGTTCCCACGCCGCGAGATGATGGAACTGATCATGGTGGACGGGCAGGCACGCGGCATCGTGGTGCGCAACATGTTGACCGGCGCCCTGGAATCGCACGTCGCCGATGCCGTGTGTATGGCCACCGGCGGCTATAGCAACGTGTTTTATCTCTCCACCAATGCCAAAAATTCCAACGTCACGGCCATCTGGCGGGCCCACAAGCGCGGAGCGTACTTTGCCAATCCCTGCTTCACGCAGATCCATCCGACGTGTATCCCCGTGGTGGGCGATTATCAGTCCAAACTCACCCTGATGAGCGAAAGTCTGCGCAACGATGGGCGCGTCTGGGTGCCCAACACTGCCGGTGATAAACGCGCGCCGGATCAGATCCCCGCAAGCGAGCGCGATTACTTCCTGGAACGCAAATACCCCGCCTTTGGCAACCTGGTGCCACGCGATGTGGCGTCGCGCAACGCCAAAGAGCAATGCGACGCCGGGCGCGGCGTCGGACCGGGTGGCTATGGCGTCTATCTCGATTTCACCGAAGCCATTGGGCGCGACGGCCTGCCAGTCATCAAAGAAAAGTACGGCAACTTATTCGATATGTATCACGAGATCACCAGCGAGGACGCCTACAAGGGACCAATGCGTATTTACCCAGCGGTGCATTACACCATGGGCGGCTTGTGGGTGGATTACAACTTGATGAGCAATCTGCCCGGCCTGTTCGTGCTGGGGGAAGCCAATTTCTCTGACCACGGCGCCAATCGCTTGGGCGCCAGCGCCCTCATGCAAGGTTTAGCGGATGGCTATTTTGTCCTTCCCTACACCATTGGCGGCTACCTCGCGGACACGAAGTTACCCAAGATTGGCCCGGACCACGCCGCCTGTAAAGATGCCGAACGCGATGCCGCGGCACGCATCCAGCGCATGCTGGACGTCAAAGGCAAGCGCACGGTCGATAGCATCCACCGCGAACTGGGTTTGCTGATGTGGAACAAGTGCGGCATGAGCCGTACCGAGGCGGGTCTCAAGGAGCTGCTGCAACACATCCCCAGCCTGCGGGAAGAGTTCTGGCGCAACGTGACCGTTACCGGCAGCGCCGGGTCGTTTAACCAGTCCCTGGAACGCGCCGGGCGGGTGGCTGACTTTCTCGAATTCGCCGAATTGCTGGTGCTCGATGCGCTCGAACGGCGCGAGTCGTGCGGTGGGCATTTCCGTGAGGAAAGCCAGACCGAAGAAGGTGAAGCCTTACGTAATGACGAGCGTTTTTGCCACGTCTCCGCCTGGGAATACACTGGCGTGGGCACGCCGCCCATTCTGCATACGGAGCCGCTGGAGTTCGACAACGTCCACTTGACACAGCGTAGCTACAAATAGGTGCACCTTTATGGATTTCACGCTCTTTGTATGGAGACAGAAAGGGGCCAACGACGCCGGGGAAATGGTGCGCTACAAGGCGACAAACATCGCCCCGGATGCCTCGTTCCTGGAAATGCTCGACCTGGTGAATAACGGCCTTGAGGCGCAAGGCGAAGAGCCTATCGCCTTTGAGCACGATTGCCGCGAAGGCATTTGTGGCAGTTGCGGCATGATGATTAATGGCCGTCCGCATGGCCCAGGGCGTGGCACCACGACTTGCCAGCTCTATATGCGCAGTTTTAAGAACGGCGATGCCATTGTCGTCGAACCATGGCGCGCCAAAGCGTTCCCCGTGCTCAAAGATCTGGTGGTGGATCGGGCCGCCTTTGACGACATCATCGCCGCTGGTGGCTATATTTCCGTCAGCACCGGCAATGCGGCGGACGGCAATGCACTGCCCGTGCCCAAGGACGACTCCGAGCGCGCCATGGATGCTGCGGCCTGTATTGGCTGCGGTGCCTGCGTGGCGGCGTGCAAGAACGCTTCGGCCATGCTATTCGTCAGCGCCAAGGTGTCGCATCTGGCGCATCTACCGCAAGGGCAACCAGAGCGGCGCAGCCGGGTGGTGGCCATGGTCGAGGCCATGGATGCGGCGGGTTTTGGTAATTGTACGAACGAAGGCGAGTGTGAGGCGGAATGCCCGAAAAACATCTCGCTGGCCAACATTGCGCTGATGAATCGGGATTATCTACGCGCCAAGCTGTTGGCGCGCTAGAGGACAGCCTTTCCTGGGAGCGCGGGTATCTCGCCTGCTTCCGGAGCGGGCGAGACGCCCACGCTCCCAGGGTAGCCTAACGACCACGCCTAGTCATCGCTTGGCCTACAGCCTTGTAGGTATGGGGCTTCATCCCTCGGACTTTTCCTCTCCTGCCTCTGCCGCTGCTAGACATGACCCCACGGCTCCCGGAGGTACCTATGACCCAGCACACCGTGTTTCTCGCGCATGTGCGCGCAGCCGCACCGCAGCAATGGCAAGAACACCTCTTGGAAGAACACCTCCGTGAGGTGGCATGCTTAGCCAGCACATTTGCCACCCCGTTTGCCAGCAGCGCTTGGGCGTATGCCGCTGGCCTCTGGCATGACCTCGGCAAATACCGGCCAGCCTTTCAGCGCTATATCCGCACCGTGTCAGGCTATGACCCACAGGCGCATATTGAAACGGCTCCAGGACGCGTGGATCATTCCACGGCTGGGGCGCTCTACGCCGAGCACACGTTGGGCCCCCGTGGCCGTATTCTGGCATACCTCATTGCTGGCCATCACGCGGGCTTGCCGGATTACGAGACCGCCGAGACAGGCCGCGCGGCGCTCAGCAGTCGCTTGCCGGACGGGCAAAGCAAGGGGTATCTCGACGAAGCCTTGCAGGCCACTATTCCCGCCGACATCCTCACCCCGCCAGCTCCATCCTCGCCCCTCGTAGGCGAGCGTGCCGGTTTCCACCTGTGGATGCGGATGCTGTTTTCCTGCCTCGTCGATGCCGATTTTTTGGATACCGAACGTTTCATGACGCCAGGGCAAGCGATGCTCCGGGCGGCCTATCCCGCCGTGGATACCTTACTCACACAGTTTCATAGCCATATGGAGACGTGGCTGGCGCGTGCCAATCGTCCATCAACGCCGGTGGACACGGTGCGGCAACAGGTGCTGCACCACCCACTGCCGAGCCGCTGCGGCCCAAGCTCCAGGCGTGTTGACGTTGACCGTACCTACCGGGGGCGGCAAGACCTTGTCCAGTCTGGCGTTTGCCTTGGAGCACGCCGTGCGGCATGGCAAGAAGCGCGTGATCTATGCTATCCCCTATACCAGCATCATCGAACAGACTGCCGACGTGTTCCGCGACGTGTTTAGCGGCCTGGGCGATGTGGTCATTGAGCACCATAGCCAGGCCGATGTCGATCCTGAAGATGAAACCGCCCAATCCCGCCTGGCCTGTGAAAACTGGGATGCGCCGCTCATCGTCACCACCAACGTGCAATTTTTTGAATCGCTCTATGCTGCACGTCCCAGCCACTGTCGGAAGCTGCACAATATCGTCGATAGCGTCGTCATTCTGGATGAGGCGCAAATGCTTCCACCTGCCTACCTGGCGACCCTGTGCCAGACGATCAAGCTTTTGACCCAGCATTACGGCGTGACGTTCGTGTTGTGCACCGCGACGCAGCCAGAACTCGGCTCGCGTCAGCACCTCGGCAAGGTCTTTCATGGTCTCGATACCCGGCGCGAGATCATGCCCGATCCGCCAGCGCTGTACCACGCGCTGCAGCGCGTGCAGGTGACTTTGCCCAGCGCGCCCATGCAGCCCCAGAGCTGGACCGACATCGCCACAGAGCTGACAGAACACGAGCAAGTGCTGTGTATTGTCAACGGTGCCCGTCGTGACGCCCGCGAGCTATGACAGCTGATGCCCGCCGGCACGGTGCATCTTTCGGCACTCATGTGTGGCCAACACCGCTCGGACGTCCTCAAAGACATTCGTGCCAGGCTAGAGCACCACGAGCCAGTGCGGGTCATTAGTACGCCTCTGGTCGAAGCTGGCGTGGATGTGGATTTTCCTGTTGTGTACCGTGCGCTGAGTGGTCTGGATTCGATTGCCCAGGCGGCAGGCCGTTGTAATCGCCACGGCTCGTTGCCACACCTCGGCCAGGTCAAGGTGTTCGTAGCGCCTCATCCTACACCGCCCGGCCTGACACGCACCCGTGAGCAGAAAACACGCGAGCTCTTACATAGCCTCAGCGGCGATCCGCTCAGCCCTGCGTGGTTCTCCAAGTATTTTGCGCTGCTCTACGGTGCTGTTGATACAGATACCAGGGGTATTGTGGCGCTGACACGGGTTGATGACACATGTATGGGCCTCGCGTTCCGCACGCTGGCGAGCCGTTTCAAGCTGATTGACGATGCGGAGCAACAGACAGTGTTTGTACGCTATGGCGAGGGTGAGAAGCTCATCGAGCAGCTCCGGGCGCTTGGACCGGAGCGCTGGCTGCTACGACGGTTGCAGCGCTACAGCGTGACGGTGTTCGACCATGAGCTGCGGCGTATGCTACGCGATGGGTTGCTAGAAACGGTGCATGGCTTCTATGTGCAGCGCGCCATACCTGTATATCACCCAGAACTTGGACTGCTCTTTGAGGCTTCGTATACAAGTGAGGATTTGATTGTCTAGCATAGTCTTGGGGCGCTCTCAGTAAACGCCCCCCTACTAACGATAAAAGTCTAAGTATTTCAATCAACACCATTAGGCCGGTGAAAGCCGCTGCTATCCTTTACAAAACCGCGGTAATGGTAGCACGTTCACGTGCATTGATCGAGGGCGTAGCCGAGATGCTTGATTGCCGGTAGTACTGTGGGTCCAGGCAATTTCGACTTGCGCCTCCTTATCTACTCTGGATATGACTCTGTGAAGATAAAAATGTAAGTAAAATACTTGGAGAGGAGGCAGAGCAGTGCAACGTTTTTGCCTCAAAGTCACGGGTGACTTTGCCTGTTTCACCCGTCCGGAGATGAAAGTCGAGCGCGTCTCGTATGATGTCATCACACCGTCGGCAACACGCGCCATTTTTGAAGCCATTCTGTGGAAGCCAGCCATCCGCTGGCATGTCCGCACCATAGAAGTCCTAGCGCCCATCCGCTGGATGCCGCTACGGCGCAATGAGGTCGGCAGCAAGATCCCCGTCAACAACGTGCGCACGGCCATGCGCGCCGGCAGCGGGCAGCTTGGATTGTACATTGAAGACGACCGTCAGCAACGCGCTAGCCTGCTGCTACGCGATGTGCGCTATCGTCTACACGCCGATCTTGAACTGTTGCAAGAACGCGACCCCGAGGCGACGCCAGCCAAATACCACGAGATGTTTCTGCGCCGCGCCAGCAAAGGTCAGTGCTTCCACCAGCCGTATCTCGGCTGCCGTGAATTCGCGGCACGCTTTCGCCTAGTTGATCCGACCAGCGAGTCCTGCCAGCCCATCTCCGACAGCGCTGACCTCGGCTGGATGCTGTATGACCTTGATTTTTTCACAGCCCGACACTCCGCAACCGCGTTTTTTCCGGGCTCGCCTGCAGCACGGGGTGCTGCACGTGCCCGAGTGGGACAGTCAGGAGGTAATGGGATGATCTTGCAATCACTGGTGGAGTACTACCAACGCTGTGCTGACGCGCCTGACACGAGCATCGCGCCCCCCGGCTTGAGTCTGGAAAAACTCAGCTTTGTGCTGGTGCTGGACGCCGAAGGCAGGCTGCTCCAGGTCGATGATATCCGTGACCGCAAGGGCAGCAAGCAGCTGCCAGTACCGCGTCTGCTGCCCCAGGCCGTGAAACGGACGGCGGGGATTGCCGCAAATCTCCTGTGGGATAACGCGGAATACGTCCTCGGACTCAACCTCAAAGGCAAAGCCGAGCGCGCTGCCCAGCAACATCAGGCTTTTGTGGCCCGCATCACGGACGAACTGTTACCGGTGTGCGATGACGTCGGCCTGCACGCGGTCGCCACGTGGTTGGCCCAGCCAAGTGCGGCGCTCCTCGATCAGGTGGCCGGCTGTATGGATCTCCAAGAGATCAAAGCCCCAGGCGCCAACCTGAGTTTTCAGCTGGCGGGGGAGCCGACGCCGCTGATCTGTCAGCACCCGGCGGTGCTTAAGGCGTTGCATCAACGCGAGACGCCACACGGCAGCACACGCCGTTGCCTGGTCACGGGCCAGCTCGATGCGGTAGCACGTTTACACCCGGCGATTCAAGGCGTCTGGGGGGCCCAGACCTCTGGCGCCAATATCGTGTCGTTTAACCTGCCCGCCTTTGTGTCGTACAACAAAGAGCAAGGCGATAATGCGCCTATTGGCGAGCAGGCCGCCTTCGCTTACAGCACCGCGCTCAACGTTTTACTCGCGAAGCGCTCGCTTGATAGTGGTCCCATCCAGTGCCTGCAAGTCGGCGATGCCTCGACCGTCTTCTGGGCCGACAAACCGGAGCATCCTTTCGCCACTGGCTTCGCCAGTTTCTTTACCGAGCCGCCGAAGGATAACCCGGCGCAGGGTACCGAGGCCGTCCGTGCCCTGTATGAAGCCGTCCGCCACGGTGGCTACACTCTCGATGACCGCACGACACGATTTTTTGTGCTCGGCCTGGCGCCGAATGCCGCCCGTCTCAGCATCCGCTTCTGGCATGTGCTACCCGTGGCGCAGCTTGCGCCGCTGCTCCAGCAACACTTTGACGACATCGCCGTCATCAGACCCAGTTACGACCTCCATGTTCCGTCGCTCTTCCGACTTCTAACCAGCCTTGCCTTGCAAGGGAAAGCCGACAACATCCCACCGAATCTCGCCGGAGATACCATGCGCGCCATCCTACATGGCCTGCCCTATCCGCACAGCCTGTTGCAGGCGGCCATCCGTCGCAATCGGGCGGAACAGTGCGTCACCCCGAACCGCGCTGCTTTGATCAAAGCGAGTCTCAACCGACGTTGGAGAACCACGCACAAGGAGGAACTCTCCGTGGCCCTGGGTACTACACGCACCGATGTTGGCTATCGCCTTGGCCGACTCTTTGCCGTACTCGAAAAACTGCAAAATGAGGCACAGGGCGACATCAATCGCACCATTAGCGACAGCTATTTTGGCACCGCCAGCAGTAGCCCGCGTGCCGCGTTTCGGACGCTCATGCGCTTGCATCAGCATCATCTCCACCAGCTCGCCGCAGAACAGCCTGGACGAGCCATCTACTTTCGTCGCCTGCTGGGAGAAGTCCTTAGCGGTCTCGACGACTACCCGGCCCAGCTTGACCTCGAAGCCCAGGGGCTCTTTTCGATTAGCTATTACCACCAACAACAGGCGTTTTACGTCAAATCTGACACTATCCAGGGGGCCTAAACCCATGACCGCTATCCAGCAGCGCTACGATTTTGTCCTACTATTTGACGTCACCGATGGTAATCCCAATGGCGACCCGGATGCCGGGAATTTGCCACGCCTTGATGCTGAAACCGGCCAAGGCCTGGTCACTGATGTGTGCCTGAAACGCAAGATCCGCAACTTCGTTGGCTTGGTGAAGGACGAGCAGCCGCCTTACGAGGTTTATGTGAAGGAAAAGGCTGTGCTCAACAAAACACACGAACGGGCCTACAAGGCCATCGGCAAAGAGGAGGAATTAAGCGGGGAGCGGCGGCGCAAAGGTTCTGCTGAGACCGTAACGGAGGCGCGAGACTGGATGTGCGCGAATTTTTATGATGTTCGCACCTTTGGTGCGGTGATGTCGACCGGGGTGAACTGCGGGCAAGTGCGCGGTCCGGTGCAGTTGACCTTTGCGCGCTCCTACGACCCGATCGCGTCTCAGGAGCATGCCATCACGCGCATGGCCGTCGCGACGGAGGCTGAGGCTGAGGCTGAGAAACAGGATGGAGATAACCGTACCAGGGGGCGGAAGTTTACGGTCCCCTATGGGTTGTCCGTGGCGCACGGTTTTGTTTCCGCACACCTCGCCGCTCAAACGGGCTTTAACGACGAGGATTTACAGCTCCTTTGGCAGGCTTGTACGCATATGCTCGAACATGATCGCTCGGCGGCCCGCGGCCAGATGGTCACTCGTGGGCTGTACATTTTCCAGCACGCCAGTAAGTTGGGGAATGCCCCGGCGCATGAGTTGTTTGAGCGTGTCCGTGTTGAGCGGCGCTCGGAAGGATCGGTGCCACGTAGCTTTAGAGACTATAGTGTGACAGTCGATATCGCCAATCTCCCGACGGGCGTGGAATGCCTACGGCTCGTTGGTTGAGCCATATCAGCGGGCGGCTATGACGCCCGCGAGATGAATAGATATACATCGCCCGCCCTGCGGGGCGGGCGTGGATTGAAATCCCGATGGCACGCCCTATCCAGTCGAATATAAACATGGACCGCGCCGCCCCCGCCAGCACGACGACATCCAACTTGCGGCTCAGGCCCTCTGTCTGGAGGAAATGACGGGCCATGCTGTCCCTATCGGCGCGATCTTTCACCATAGCTCCCGCCGCCGACGGGAAGTGGTCATCACCGCAACGCTGCGGGCCGAAGTCGAGCGCCTGGTGCCTGTGATCCGCGATATGCTGGCGCGTGGCATCCTCCCGCCGCCGGTGCATGACGCGCGCTGTCGTCACTGTTCGCTCCTGGATGCCTGCCAGCCGGCGGCTGTCTCTGCCACTGATCGACTGCGTCAGTTGAGCGCTGCACTGTATGTTATGGAGGAAGACGAAGAACTATGAACCAACTCCTAAACACGCTTTTCGTCACCACTCCGAATGCGTATCTACGCCTGGAAGGTGAGACACTGTGTGTCGAGGTCGAGCACGAGAGAAAGCTACAAGTCCCACTGCATCATCTCAGCGGCATTGTCGTCTTTGGCGATGTCATGCTAACCCCTGCGCTCCTGCGCCGCTGTGGTGGCGATGGCCGAAGTGTCGTGCTGCTCGACCGTAACGGCCAATTTAGCGCGCGATTAGAAGGAGCAGTGAGCGGCAACATCCTGCTACGTCAGGCTCAACACCGGATTGCCTCCGCCCCTGCGGGTGCTGTAGCTATTGCCCGCGCATGCATCGCCGGGAAGCTGCGTAATAGCCGACACGTGTTGCTGCGCGGCGCCCGTGAGGCAAAATCCGACACCGATGCCACAACCTTACGTCAAGCGGCCACACTGCTCGCCGGTCACCAGCATAGCCTGCTCCCTACCAGCCGACCTTGACATCATGCGCGGCTTCGAGGGCGACAGCGCCCGGGTCTACTTTAGTGGCCTGCGTGCGCTGATCCGTCCTGAGCAGCGCGGGGTGTTTGCCTGTGGGCAACGCAGCCGCCGGCCGCCACGTGATGCGTTTAATACCTTGATGTCTTTCCTGTATACTCTGCTCATGCATGATTGCCAGTCGGCCTTAGAAGGTGTGGGACTGGATCCACAACTGGGCTTTCTGCATGCCGTACGTCCGGGCCGCCCTGGACTGGCGCTGGATCTGATGGAAGAGTTTCGCTCTGTGATTGCCGATCGTCTTGCGTTGACGCTCATCAACCGTAATCAACTCACGACGAAGCACTTTGAACCACGGATAGGTGGTACTGTATATCTTACCAATGATGGGCGGAAGACCGTCCTCGCCGCGTATCAGCAACGCAAACAAGAAGAGATCACCCATCCGCTCTTCGCCCAGGCGGTCCCCGTGGGCCTTTTGCCGCACGTCCAGGCACGCCTCCTCGCCCGTGTGTTACGCGGGGACATGGAAAGCTATGTGCCGTTTCTAAGCCGATAATGTGCTATAGAAGGCGTATCTATGCTGATTTTAGTCGCTTATGATGTCTCGACGGAAACATCCGCTGGCCGTCGGCGTCTGCGCCACGTGGCAAAAAGCTGCCTCAATTATGGACAACGGGTGCAAAAATCGGTCTTTGAGTGTCAAGTGACGCAGGCGGGTTTCGAAATGCTGCGGCGCCAGCTCCTGACCATTATTGATGAAGCAGAGGACAGCCTGCGCTTTTACCGCCTGACCGAACCTCTGAAAAAAAATGTGTGGGAGTTCGGCAAATTTCGTGCGACCGATTTTGACAGCCCGCTGATTGTGTGAGCGCGGACCTCTAGCGAGGTCGCAAACCCTGGGGAGTTCGCGTTATGTGTAACCTGTTGAAATGGTGGAAGGAGGTGTTCTCGCATGCCGCTGTTTTTCTCTTGCTTACGCCTTGTTCTGCGCGATACGCGTCAAGCGGCATGCTCTATAGGTATTGTCAGGCAGTTGCGGCAAGGCCGCATCGCTCGCCCTGCGGGGCGGGCGCGGATTGAAACGGTAAAACTGCGATATGGGCGACCATCTGGGCAATGGCATTGCTCGCCCTGCGGGGCGGGCGCGGATTGAAACCGGTACACGAGGGGCGTCCCGGCAATGCCCACCTGCATCGCTCGCCCTACGGGGCGGGCGCGGATTGAAACTACCGCGTAGGCCGCGAGTGTGGCCCCATGCATCGCTCGCCCTGCGGGGCGGGCGCGGATTGAAACAAACATCGGCACGTCCCTCATTCGATGGCGTGCAGCCACCCATCCTTGGTCTGCAGATAGAGCCGCTGGCTGGCAAACACCGGGGGCGTCTGGAGAGGCGCGCCCAGCGCGAGCTGCCCGCGCAGAGTGCCCTGGGTCCGATCCAGGGCATAGAGCACGCCGTCCGCCGCGCCAACATAGACGGTAGGTCCAACGATCAGCGGCGAGGCCAGCAGGGCAGCACCGGCCTGAAACTGCCACCGGGCGGCACCCGTAACCGCATCGTGCGCATAGAGACGGCCATTGATGTCACCAACATACAACAGATCCGGTGCCACGGCAGGGGCGGCGAGAATTTTCCGGGGGGGTGCCTGGGACGTCAAACGCCAAGTGCTGCCGGGCTGCGCTGGCGGTCGGGGCACAGGGAATTGCCAGATCCATAACTGGGCCCAGACGAGCTGCAACGCATACTGTCCAGGAAGCTCCCGCGCCCCAGCAGCTACCGCGTAGATATACCCGCCAGCAGGGAAATAGACCAGCCCGTTGGCCACCACCGGGGTATCCTGGAGACGTTCTGGGGTGCGAAAGCGCAACCGCAGTTGTCCTGTCCGGGGGTGCAGGGCATACAAACTCCCGTCCGTGGCACTGACAAACAGCGTGTTGTCCGCCAGGGCCGGCGGCGACAGGGCCTGGTCCTCGGTCTTGAACTGCCAGAGGCGCTTCCCGGTCGCGGCATCCAGCGCATACAAAAAGCCGTCCAGAGAGCCGATGTAGACAATACCCTCGGCCACTGCCGCAGCGCCAGCTACCGGATTCTGCATGCTGAATTCCCAGCGTGTTTGCCCTGTCTGCCGCTCCAACGCCAGCACCCGCCAGTCTTGCAGACCGACATACAGCAGGTCGCCGGCCACCGCCAGCGACGTCTCCACTGGGCCAGTCATAGGCCGTGCCCACAAGCGGCGGCCAGTGCGTGCATCCAGGGCGAGCACCTGAAAATGGCCTCCGATGTAGACGACATCATCGACCACCACCGGCGCTGAGCGCGTCGGGATACCCAGCTCAACCGACCACAGACGCTGCCCCGCTACCGGGTGCAGCGCCTCTTCCACGTAGCGCCGCTGTTGCAGGTCCAGCCCCCACATGGGCCATTGATTGGCTTCTGCCGTGGAGCTGAGCTGGGTCGTAGGGTGGCGAAACAGCAGGGTGATGGGGTCAGGCAAGAATGGCCCGCTGAACCAGGCGCCCAGAGCCGCCGCGGCTGCCAGCCCCACCATGCACCAGCGTACCAGGTGCCTTGGGCGCGGGGTATGCGCCCACCCCTCCAGCGCGTAGTAGCGCTCGCAGACCAAACAGGTTCCACGGATGCTCCTGCCTGAAGCGCTACACCACGGGCAGACGTCTCCTGGTCGCGATGTTGTCATGAACCACTGCCACTCTTGAGGCCCAGGTCCACGCCGATGACGCCGTGGGGCTCTTCAGGCTCTGGCGCGGTGTCCGTCAACACCACATGCACGAAAAATGTCCCATCCCGCCGCTTCACCAGCGTGGCACTCGTAGGCAGGCGTCCTGTGAGTT